>Ga0310811_10007564_pt1 | contig 13942 bp, 10 predicted proteins | sample YCmetagenome_FD_207642 | JGI IMG/M metagenome (GOLD analysis project Ga0310811, IMG submission 207642) | Soil microbial communities from experimental microcosm in Duke University, North Carolina, United States - YC | ecosystem: Engineered > Artificial ecosystem > Soil microcosm > Unclassified ... | reverse complement strand
CGCTGGATGGTTATGCAGGGAGCACGCCGCCTGATCCTGATGGGTCGCACACAATTGCCAGCGCGTTCTGAATGGCATCAACTATCCGCAGACCATTCACAATACAATCTGGTCAGTTCTATCCAGGAACTGGAGAAACTGGGCGCGACGATCCACCTCGCCGCCGTCGATGTGGCGGATGAGGAGCAGCTTTCGACCTTCCTGAACGACTACGCACGCGAAGGCTGGCCGACGATCAGAGGCGTCATTCACACCGCTGGCGTTGTCCAGGATGAGCTCTTGCTACGTATGACATCCGAAACCTTCCAGCGCGTCCTGCGTCCAAAGGTTCGCGGTGGCTGGCTGCTGCATTATCTGTTAAAAGACTATCCGCTGGACTTCTTTACGCTCTTCTCCTCGACGGGTTCGGTGATCGCGTCTCTGGGTCAGGGGAACTATGCCGCCGCCAACGCATTCCTGGATGCGCTTGCCCACCATCGACGTTCGCAGGGCCTGCCCGCGATGAGCATCGGCTGGGGACCCTGGTCCATCGGTATGGTCGAGCAGTTGAATCTTGAGCAATTCTATACCCGTCGGGGCATCGAGTTGATCACTCCAGAAGTGGGCACGCAGATTCTGGCACGTCTGACGGGACAACGCCCGGCCCAGTTAACAGTCATTAACGCGAACTGGAAGCTGGCGCGTGAAACCTCGCCCGTCGGTGTCCTGCCACTGATGTTCTCGCAACTGGAAGAACAGACCGATGAGACAACGACAGACAAGACCAGCAGCGATGATGGCTGGATCCAGCAACTCAGCTCCATCGACAGTGGCGAACGACAGACATTCCTGTCCGAGCGCCTGCAAGAGATGGTGGCGCGAGTGCTTCAGCTTGATGTCTCCCAGTTTAACAGTCAGGAGTCCCTGACCAGCCTGGGCATTGACTCGATGATGGCAATTGAGGTCAAACATCGCATCGCCGCCAGTGTGAAAGTCGATGTCTCGGTGCTCGAACTGCTTCAGGGCGTAACCATTGCGCAACTAACCACCCGTCTGCTCGCCTCTCTCCAGTTCGAGGAAGCACCCACCGCAGAGGTCGTGGAAGCAGTCAGTGAAACAACCGAGGATTCCATCCAGCAATTGATCGATCTGGCTGATAGCGATGAGCTCGAACGTTTGCTCGCTGAACTGGAGCAAACATCCGAGAATGAATCAGCTGTTTAAGGAGGCAATGCAGTGACCATCTCTCTTAGCAAAATTCGCCGGTCTCTCCTGGGCGTCTCCCACGCGGAGGCAACAGCCTTCAGCGAAGGCAATTCCAGCACCTGGAAACATCTGGAAGAGGCGGTGCTCTCGGCGATTGCTGGCTACCATGCCACCCTGGACGGCAGCAAGTTCGGGGACCTGGTTCCTCGTCTGGATAAGGTCGAGCTCGGCCTGCGCGGCTACGCGTACGAGGGCGCGGCAATGGGGCTCACGGGCCTTGACTGCATGCTGCCCTGGAAGAAACGTCTCAATGCTTATATCGCCGGACCCGGTTCGGCACACATCTATATGGTTCATATCGGCGCGGGCGAGGCACTTGCCCGCCTGCGCCGCAAACCAGAGCCCTTTATCGCTAAACAGAAAGATCGCGTTCTCTGCTGGCTGGTGATGGATGGCTACGGCTTCCATGAGGGCTTCTTCGATCAACAGCGCTTTGTGCATGAGCAACGCGTTCCAGGCCATCTCTCGCCCTTTGGTCGCCGGGTCTTCGACCAGGGCATCGGGCGCAGCATCTGGTTCACTCGCGGCGCAAACGTTGAACGCATCGCCCGCACGATCGCGGACTTTCCTCTGGCTCGTCAGGCCGATATGTGGATCGGCCTGGGCGTTGCCTGCACCTATGTCGGCGGCGTCGAGCATTCCGAGATCCAGGCATTGCAGAAGGCTGCCGGTGCCTATGGACCGCAGTTGGCAACCGGAGCGGCCTTTGTCGCCAAAGGTCGCCAGCGTGCAGGCAATCCAGTTCCCCATACCGAGCTGGCCTGCAATGTCTTATGCGGCCTCACCAGCGAGCAGGCCGCCAGAATCATGGATAAAGCCTTCCAGGATCTCCCAACCGATCAGCGCGAACCGGCCTACGAAATTCTGCAACAACGACTCTTATTACAATTCGCCGAACAGGTTCATCCGGCCTATCAATCAAAGGAGGCTCTCTCATGAGTGTGCTGGGCAAGATCCTCCGACCGTTTTTCGGAGTGACAGAGAAGGAAGCAACAGCCTTCAGTGAAGGAGATCGTCAGGCCGCGCAACGTCTGGAAACGGTGATCCGTCTGGTGACAAAAGGCTGCCATATGACGCTGCAAAACAGCCGCTTTGAGGTCCTGGTCCCGAAATTGGAGGCAGTAGAAACCGAGCTGCGCGGCTTCGCCTACGAAGGAGCAGGCATCGGACTGGTTGCGCTGGATTGCCTTTTCCCCTGGAAAAATCGTACCTGGGATTTTCTCAAGGGGCCAGGATCGGCCTATGTCTACGCGGTCCCGCTGGGCGGCGGCATGGCGCTGGCACGCCTGCATCGCAATCCCGAACGCTTCCTACCACGCCTCGATCCTCTATATGGCTGGCTGATCATCGATGGCTATGGCTTTCATCAGGGCTTCTTCGCACGCAAACGCTTTGTTGAACGCCAGGAGGTCCCTGTGCGGATCTCACCATTCGCGCTGACGATCTTCGATAACGGCCTTGGTCGCAGCATCTGGTTCTCCAGCGGCACCGACGTTGAACGCGTGGCCGCCACGATCTCGGCCTTTCCACCATCGCGGCAACCTGCGCTCTGGAGTGGAGTCGGTCTGGCCTGCGGCTATACAGGGGGCGCGGCACGCTCGACCGTCGAATCTTTACGCGAGGCCGCCGGTCCCTATAAAACGCAACTGGCGGTCGGAGCAGCCCTGGCAACCAATGCGCGTCATGGCGTCGGCAACCTCTCACCACACGCCGAACTGGCTTCCGATGTCTTATGTGGCATGCCCAGTAAAGAGGCTTCGCAGATCGTCGATGACGCACGACTGAGCCTGCCAGCAAAGAGCGAGGAACCAATCTACAAAATCTGGCGGCAACACATCGCCGCTCACTTTGCGGTTTCCGAAGAACAGGAAACACACATTGCTCAATAACATACACATAGATGTACGCATGGATACAACACATAAATAGAAAGGAGTAACGGTGTGACAAACGCAGAACTGTCCATCCTTTTCTTTCTCCAGTTAGCCGTCATTCTGGGCATCTGCCGACTGGTTGGTTGGCTGGCACAAAAGATTGGGCAGCCACAGGTGGTGGGAGAGATGATTGCAGGCGTCCTGATGGGTCCCACGCTCTTTGGCCTGATCCTGCCCCAGCTTCAGAAGCAGATTTTCCCCTCGGGAGCACCGATGGGTATACTCTACGCCGTCAGCCAGGTCGGACTGGTGCTCTATATGTTCTTAATTGGTATTGAATTTGACACCAATCTCATTCGTTCACGTCTACGTAGTGCGGCCTCGGTCTCGCTGGCAGGAATCATCACACCACTGATACTCGGTGCGTTGCTCACACTCCTGCTGATCCACCAGCCTGGATTGTTCGCTCCGCATCTCAATCTCGGAGAGGCTATGCTATTCTTTGGAGCCTCAGTCTCTATTACGGCTTTTCCGATGCTCGCACGCATTATCCTTGAGCGTGGTCTGGCAGGCACATCGCTGGGGACACTGGCTCTGGCGGCAGGTTCAACAGATGATGCTATATCCTGGTGTATCCTTGCACTTGTGCTGGCGGTCTTTAAGCAAAACGCCACTATCGCTATCCTGGCGGTCGTTGGAGGAGGACTTTACGCGGCTCTCATTCTAACCGTCGGCAAATCGTTACTGAGCAACATGGGAAAAATGGCGGATCGCCTGGGCGGCATTACCGGACCAATGCTGGCAATCGTGCTCCTGGTGCTGATGTTCTGTGCCTGGCTGACCGATACCATTGGCATTTATTCCATCTTTGGTGGCTTCATTCTGGGAATCGCCATGCCTCGTGGCCTCTTCTCACGACAACTTAAACAGATTATGGAACCGCTTGTCACCAATTTTCTGCTGCCACTCTTCTTTGTCTACTCCGGCCTGAATACCAGCCTCGGTCTGGTTAATACCTGGCTGCTCTGGGGATGTGCCGCCCTTATCTTCCTGGTCGCAATCTTCGGCAAAGGCATTGCCTGCTGGATAGCTGCACTGCTCAACAAGGAAAACAATCGCGAGGCGCTGGCAATTGGCAGTCTGATGAATGCACGCGGACTGATGGAGCTCATTCTGCTGAATGTTGGGCTGCAACAGCACATCATTACGCCAACGCTCTTTACGATACTGGTGCTGATGGCAATTATGACAACGTTGATGGCATCCCCGCTCTTTGAACTCGTCTATGGACGTCAGCGCGCAAAACAGCTTCCAGCCAATCAGCCCCCGACAGATGTGGAGGTAACGTCCCCGGCAACAGTAGAGGCATAACAGAAATGATCGTACGATGAACAGTGAGCAAAAGGAGAACAACAGTGACCCTATCGTTAGGCAAAATGCTGAAGCCTTTCTTCAAACTTTCGCCAGAGGCTTTTCAGAATATCGTGACTGAACGCTATGGCGTACAGGAAGACATTGATCAGACCTGGCTCGGCTTTGAACCGGTCGCACGTACGCTGGTGGATAGCTTTAAACTGACCCTCGACGATAGCCGTTTTGATGTTCTGGTCCCACGTCTGGATGCGGTTGAGGTCGAGTTGCGCGGCATCGCATATGAAGGAGCAGGCATGGGCCTGATGCTGCTGGATAGCCTGGGACCCTGGAAACACCGGCTGCAAGCCTTTATTCATGGGCCGGGTGCGGCGTATAGTTGCCTGCTCTATATCGGCGCGGGCCTGGTGCTTCCACGCGTGCCGGGCAATCCCGAGCGTTTTCTCGCTCGTCAGGATTCCTTTGAGCGCTGGTTTGTGATGGATGGCTATGGTTTCTATGAAGGCTTCTTCTCTGGCCGCCGGGCGGTCGATCAACAGGTTATCTCTGATCGTCTCTCGGGCTATAGTCGTCGGGCCTTTGATCATGGTCTGGGACGTAGTTTCTGGTTTGCCACCGGCGCGAATGTTGAACGCATCAAGGAACTGATCGCACGTTTTCCGAAGCCCAGACAGGCCGATCTCTGGGGTGGTATCGGGCTCGCCTGCGCCTATGCCGCAGGCGTCGTGGATCGCGAGGCCATCGAGTATCTGCAAAAAGTGGCCGGTCCACATCAGGCTCAGATGGCGGTCGGTGCCGCTATCGCCGCCAGGTTCCGTCAACAGGCCGGGACGAAAGCTCCCCATACTGAGCTGGCCTGTAGTGTGCTCTGGCATCGTTCGGGTGCACACGTCGCCAGTATCACGGACGATTTACGCAAGCAATTGCCCTTGCATAGCCTGGAACCTGCCTATGAGGTCTGGCGTCAGCGCATCGCGGAACAGTATGTTGAGTTAGCCGCCAATGAGTATCAGAAGGAGTCAATGTCGTGACAGCTTTCGGAAAAATTCGTGTCGCGCTCGTCGGTATTCCATCCGAAAAAGCCGTTTTCAGTCGCCCAGGCTTCTCGAAAGAGGCCTGGATACGCTTCGAGCCGATCGCGCACGCGCTGGTCGTAGGCTATCACGCCTCGCTTGAAGATAGTCGCTCGGAGGCTCTAGCTCCCCGGCTGGACGCTTTTGAGCCCAAACTGCGCGGCTTTGCCTACGAAGGGGCCGGGATGGGTATCGCGGCACTGGATATCCTCTCGCTTCGAAAGAATCGTCTGAAAGAGTTCGTTGATGGGCCGGGTGCCCCACATATTTATCCAATCTATGTGGGGGTTGGTCTCGCGCTGGCTCGTCTGCGTCGTCAACCTGAAAAATATCTCCATCGGCTGGATCCGCTGCTGAGCCGGGTCGTGATCGATGGCTACGGCTTCCATGAGGGCTTCTTCTCCTGGAAGCGCTTTGTGCTGGGGCGCGAGGCACCCGCAAAGCTCTCGGGCTACGCCTGCCACCTTTTTGATCAGGGACTGGGACGCAGCATCTGGTTTTCCAGCGGAGCGACCCCCTCACATATCATCCCTCTGGTAACCGCCTTTGCATCCGACCGGCAAGCCGATCTGTGGAGTGGCATCGCGATGGCTTGCACCTTCGCGGGCGGCGCAAGTCGCGCAGAAGTCGAGGAGCTCCGCGCAGCCGCCAAAGACTACCCATTACAACTGGCCCAGGGGGCAGCCATTGCCGCGAAAGGACAGCAGCAGGCTAATCTGCAAACAGCACATACAGAGCTGGCCTGCGAGATTTTCTGCAATATGAGCAGTGAACAGGCGGCACATATCACCGATATCGCCCGCGAGGATCTCCCAACCAGCGGCCCTGAATCAGCCTACGAGGTCTGGCTACAACGCACACAGGCTCAATTCACCTATGAGCGCACACGCCCTTAGCAAGAAAGGAAGAGATGACGATGCCGGAAGTGCTCGGAACTGCGTTTAATCCATTCGCCGAAAATCCCTATCCTTTTTATACCAGGGCCCGGCAGGAGGAGCCAATTACTTACTGTCCTGAACTGGATGCCTGGCTGGTCACACGCTACAAAGATATCCAGAAAATTCTCTTGCAGCCCGATAAATTCTCTTCTCAGGAGACGCTATCATCGCCGGTGAAGTTCTATCCTCAGACGCTACAGGAGCTGGTCAAGGGCTATCTGCCGGTTCCCATCGTGCTCAATACGGATGGCGCGGATCACACACGTTTTCGGGTCCCCCTGATGAAGGCGTTCGCTCCGGCTCGTATTCGCGCTCTTGAACCGTTTATCCGCGATATCGCCAATACGCTCGTCGATGCCTTCATTGAAGAGCCAAAGGCGGATATCATCAGCCAATACGCCTATCCGCTGGCCCTTGAGGTGGTACTCACGTTACTCGGCATTCCCGGCAAGGATGTCGAGCAGACCCGGAAATGGAGCCACGACTGGCTGATGCTCATGTCGGTGCAACTGGATGAAGAGCAGCAGATCACCTGCGCACACAGCACAGTCGCCTTTCAACATTATCTGGCAGATCTGATCGCCGAACGTCGCGCTACGCCACAGAATGATCTGATCAGCGCCCTGCTGCATGAAAGTTCGTCGGGCAATGAGCGGCTCACAGAGAATGAGCTGGTCATTATGCTCCAGGGGCTCATCCTCGCCGGTCATGAGAGCACGACAAATATGATCGGCACCGGTCTGCTCCTCCTGCTTGAACAACCAGAACGCTGGCAAACGCTCTGCAAACATCAGGAGTATGTGCCGCTGACCGTTGAGGAGATTCTGCGCTTCGATGCGCCGATCCAGATGTTCGCCCGCACGACAACCTGTGAGGTGACCATCAATGAAGTTACGTTGCCAGAGGAGGCGTCGTTGCTGTTGCTCTATGGATCGGGCAATCGCGACGAGGAAGTTTTTATGCACGCCGATGAATTCCAGCTTCAGCGCACGGCCAACCACCATCTGGCCTTCGGTCATGGCGTGCACTTCTGCGTTGGCGCTGCCCTGGCACGGCTCGAGGGACGCATGGCTTTTGAGGTGCTCTGCGAGCGTCTCCCCAACCTGCAACTCGTTCCCGATCAGCTCCTGACGCACATTCCTACCCTTTTGTTTCGTGGCTATGAACGGCTCGAAGTGACATGGAGATAGCCTGAACTCACTCACGTTCTGAACATACAAAGCAAACAGCATAAAGGAGAAAACTGTATATTATGGCTATCACATCATCTCCACTCGCGAAAAAAACGGGACAATGGATCGCAGGCTGGCTCAAGCCGGAGGAGTTTGCGATTCTGGAGGCCATCTGTGAAACCCTCCTACCTTCGCTCGATCCGCCCGCAGGTAGTTCGCAGGCCACCGCAGCCTACTACCGGCGCAGTGCCCATGATCTCCATGTGGCCGAACACATCGCGGAGAAGCTTGGCGCACAAGGCGAGGAGGTCCACACGGATATCCGTCGTTTCTTAAGTCTGTTTGTCGCGCCACCGGCAGGTCTGCTGTTCGCAGGCAGCCCCCGTCCCTTTATGGCGCTTTCACAGGAAAAACGGGCCGCCTACCTGCTCGCGCTGTCTAATAGCCCGGTCCAGGTCTTCCGTCAGGGCTATCAGGGCATCAAGCGTCTGGCCTGCCTGATCTATTTCTCGACCGTCGATGAGACGGGGGTCAATCCTAACTGGGAGGTGCTGGACTACGCTCCCCCGCAACCACCAACCGGCGAACCCCAGACAATCAAACCTCTGACAATCACTGAGCAGACAACGCTGGAGGTCGATGCCGTGATCATCGGTTCAGGTGCCGGAGGTGCGGTGGTCGCCGCTGAACTTGCACAGGCGGGCAAAAATGTCGTCGTGCTGGAGAAAGGTGGCTACAACTACGATGGCACCTTTACACAACAGGAGGAACAGGCGACATCAGAACTCTTTATGAAGCAGGGTGCCCTGGCAACGAAGGATCTGGGCGTGGTAATTATGGCGGGAAGCACGCTGGGCGGCAGCACGGTAATCAATTGGATGACCTGTTTCCGCACTCCTGGCGATGTGCTTGAGGAATGGGATCAGGTCTCCGGCCTGCGTGGCTATTTCACCAGTTCCGAACTGCAAGACAGTTTCGCACAGATTGAGCAGCGTCTCAATGTCCATGTTGAGCAGATCCAGCACAATAGACCAAATCAGGTGCTCTTTGATGGCGCGAAGGCCCTGGGCTACCACGCGGACGCCAATCCACGCAACGCCGTTGGCTGCCAGCAACGCTGTCGCGGCTGCAATTTTGGTTGTCGCCACGGCTCCAGCCAGTCAACGATGAAAACCTATATGCAGGATGCCTATGATCATGGCGCACAGATCATCGTCAACTGTTCCGCCGATCGCATCTTACGCGAAAATGGACGCGCCGTCGGTGTACAAGCTCATGTCTATAAGACAGACAGACATAAAACATATCGACTGACGGTCCATGCAAAGGCGGTGATCGTTGCCGGTGGGGCAATCTATACTCCGGCAATTCTGCTGCGTTCAGGATTGGAAAATCCGCACATCGGTCGCCACCTCCACCTGCATCCAACGACGGTCAGCGTCGGTCTCTATCCCGAAAAAATCTATGCCTGGCAGGGCGTGATGCAATCAGCCTATTCTGATCAATTTACGCATCTCGACGGCAACTATGGCTATAAGCTCGAAGCAGCACCGGGGCAGCCCGGCCTCTTCAGCATGGCCCGACCCTGGTATTCAGCCCGTGACCACCGGGAGCAAATGCTCAGATGTTCATATCTCTCTCCGATGATCGTTGTTGCTCGCGATAAAGGTGAGGGCACAATTACGCTCGATCGCGCTGGCGAACCACTCATCGATTATGTTGTCTCTCCCTTTGATCGCAAACATATCGCGCATGGCATCCGTCATGGCGCACGCATCCATCTCGCCGCCGGGGCCAATGAAGTCATCTCGCTCCAGAATAAACCAACCTATATGGAACCATCGGCACATAAGACGATGCTGAAACAACAACTGCGTCAGTTTGATCGCCAGGTTGCCCGACATGGCATGGGCATCAATCGCATTCTGATGTTCTCCGCGCACCAGATGGGCAGTTGTCGTATGGGCAGCAATCCCAAAGCGTCGGTCGCTAATGAGCATTGCGAGGTGCATGGCACAAAAGGGCTCTTTATCTGTGATAGTAGCGTATTTCCCAACGCCGTTGGCGTCAATCCTATGCTCTCAATCATGGCACTTGCCCACCGCGCAAGCCAGTATATCAAGACGGAAGTGTGACATTGCCCTATGACTGATACCACTCATGTTCTGGCTACTGCTCATGAACTGGCCCGACCAGGCACACAACAGAAGACAAATCATCAGAAACTGGCACTGTCTCTACCAGAGGACAAGCAGGCGACGTCAGCGGTGAAGCAGACTGCATTGAGTGCCTGGGATCAAGTACAGATTGCTCGCCATAAGGATCGTCCGCATACGGTGGACTATATCGGTCTGCTCGGCAGTAATTTCTTCGAGATGAGAGGCGATCGCAGTTTCGCCGATGATCCCGCTGTGATGGGGGGGCTGATGACGTTTGCGAATCGCCCGGTGATGATCATTGGACACCAGAAAGGCCGCAGCACAAAACAGCGACAGGAGTGTAAATCAGGCATGCCGCACCCGGAAGGGTATCGCAAAGCCCAAAGACTGATGCGCCATGCGGAAAAATTTGGCTTCCCCATCATCTGCCTGATCGATACGCCCGGCGCATTCCCTGGCTTCGATGCGGAGGAACGTGGTCAGGCCCAGGCGATCGCGGAAACGATCGCTTTGATGGCGGACTTACAGGTCCCGACGATCTCTGTCGTGATCGGAGAGGGCGGAAGTGGCGGCGCACTGGCCTTTGGCCTGACCGATGCGGTATTGATGCTGGAGCATAGCATCTACACGGTTGCCTCTCCGGAGGCGGCGGCAACGATCATCTGGCGAGACACGACACAGGCCGCATTGGCCGCCAGCAGTTTGCGTATTACCGCCCCGGATCTGCTGGCTATGCATCTGATCGATGACATTATATCGGAACCTGAGGGCGGCGCACACCTTGACTATAAGACGAGCGGGGCGTTTCTCAGTGCCGGGCTACAACAAACCCTGGCAAAACTGGCGAACATCCCGATAAGCACATTATTAGAACACCGTTATCGCAAATTTCGCCACTTTGACCATTTCATTCTTAGTTAAACCATTCTTTCAGCTCATCATAGTAAAAGAATCGTTAAGCAGTAACATATAGGAGGAAGTGAGAATCATGACAATCACCGAACTTTTTGACACGATGCCCGAGAAGTTTGATGCCAATGCCGCTACGGGGATCACCAAGACGATCCAATGGAATATCACCGGCGACGATCCTGGCGTCTGGGCTTTCCAGATCGTCGATGGCAAAGGCAATCTGATCAAAGGAGGTGTGGAAAATCCCGACACAACCTTTACCGTGACCAGCAAAAATTGGCTCGCCATCGCGGAGGGCAAACTGGATTCAATGAAGGCGTTTATGACCGGCAAACTCAAAGTTAAGGGTGATATGTCGCTGGCTATGAAGGTACCACAGTTCTTCCCAGTCCAGGCATAACCTGTCCCACTATCATTTATCATTCATGATCTAGACGTGAGTAGCAGGGTGCTACTCACGCATCATGCTGAAGCAACGATCCGTTCTGTCTCGATATGCTTTCGTTAGTACATCCCTACGTATAACATAGGCTTGCGACAGGACATCATGCATACACCTTTGCATTGGGGAGAGAATGTGTCATTCATTCGCTTGAGTGAGCCGCCTGAGGTGCCCTTTCCTGTTAGGGCATGATGAACTTGTACAAGGTTCAGGTTTTTATCAATCACGACGGTTGCACTGGCTGCCTTGCATACGGCGTTAGCGAATGCTTTTACAGATTGAAGTAAGAAAGCAGGAGGAGAAATATGTCTGGTATAGTTGGCTGGATTGATTGGGGAGATGATCTGACGCATCAGGGATCAATGCTTATGCAGATGACGAACAGTTTGCATGAACGCGGTCCTGATGCCAGCGGTCAATGGCTCTCTCCTCATGCTGCTCTGGCACACCGTCGCCTGATCGTGATCGATCCACACAGCGGGGATCAACCGATGGTCTATCAACAAGGCGAGCAAACCTATGTGCTGACCTACAATGGCGCGATCTATAACTTTCGCGAACTGCACGATGAATTAGAACAACACGGTCATACGTTCCGCACAATGTCTGATACAGAAGTGATCTTGCACGCCTATGTGGAATGGCAGGAGGCATGTGTTGAGCATTTCAATGGCATCTTCGCGCTGGGCCTGTGGGATGAGCAAAAGCAATCTCTCTTGCTGGCACGTGATCGTCTGGGCGTCAAACCGCTTTTTTATGTCCAGCGCAATGGTACATTCTTCTTCGCCTCTGAACTCAAAGCATTGCTGACCCATCCTCTGATTCAGGCCGAAGTCGATGCCAGTGGTCTGGCGGAAATTCTTACCTTTGTACGTACGCCCGGTTCAGGTATCTATCATGATGTACATGAGTTACGACCTGCTCATATCCTGACATACACACAGCAGGGCATGCGTAGCCAGCGCTACTGGAACCTGCGCAGTCAGCCGCACACAGATGATCTGGAGACAACGATAGAAACCATTCGGGCGCTTCTGGAGGATACGGTCAGACATCAATTAATCGCCGATGTACCGGTCGCGACGATGCTCTCGGGCGGTCTGGACTCAAATGTGCTGACCGCGCTGGCGGCCCGCGAGCTGAAAAAAAATGGGCTGGTGCTGCATACCTACTCGATTGATTTCGCGAACAGTGCTCAAGATTTCCAGACTGATGTGCTGCACTTAGAGCAGGATGAGCCATGGGCCAGAAAAGCCTCGGCGGCGATCGGCACGCAACACCATACCATCGTTGTCGATTCAACGGCGTTGCTGGAAAATATGCTGGTCCAGTTACAGGCCTACGATATGCCAATGGTGGGCCAGATGAATACGTCTCTCTATCTGCTCTTCCAGCATATTAAACAGCAGGCAACGGTTGTGCTCTCCGGGGAGTCCGCGGACGAAATCTTTGGTGGCTATCCCTGGTTCCATATCGAAGCCTTTCTCAAAGCCCGCAATTTCCCCTGGCAACCAGCCTTTCTGGGCACCGGCGAAAGTGCGCTGACGTGGCTCTCGCCCGATATTTTGCAGTCGGTCCATCCAACAGAACATATCGGGCAACAATATAACGCCAGTATCCTGGAGACGCCGTTACTGGCGGGCGAAGATGAGATGGCGCAACGCAGACGAGAAATGACCTATCTCAATCTTACACACTGGTTACCATTTCTGCTCGGTCGCAAGGATCGTATGAGTATGGCGACCGGACTTGAGGCCAGAGTACCCTTTGGTGACCATCGGCTGCTCGAATATGTCTGGAACGTTCCCTGGAATATGAAAATGGTTGACCAGATCGAGAAAGGTATCTTACGCCGGGCATGCAAAGATCTCTTGCCGGAAGAGTTGATATATCGGAAAAAGAGCGCCTATCCCAGCGTACAGAATCCAGGCTACGAAGAAGCCACCCGTAAATGGGCACTTCGCATCCTGGATGATATACGTGCACCGATCCAACCATTGCTCAACCAGCAGGTGACGCGCAACCTGCTCACGCAACCGGGTTCAGGCCGATCCGGCATCGCCCAGGTTTCGCTCTTTGAACGTATCATCCTGCTCAACGAGTGGCTGGGAAAATACGGCGTGACGCTCTCGCTGTCATAGCAGGCGTATGCGCTTGTACGCTTACATGCTCATACGCTCATACAACTGACGTAATCAATACAATCTTTATTTACCAATCGACTGACCACATGCACGATCCCGGCAGCCAGGCTGAGAACATCCTGACTGCCAGGCAACCTTCTTCTTTACTTTACAATGTAACTTTCTTTGCAGCATCTATCACCCGGTTTACACGCCACGCCTTACGCAATCAAAGAGTGGCACGGATGAAAATCTCACGAAAAAACCAGTACAATTTATGCCTTGACGAGACGCAGGGTAACGATCTCATAGGGCTTGATCGAGAAGGTAACCTGCGTACCCTGGCTCTGCATCTGCTCGCCGTTCTCTTCAAGCAGATTGGTATGCCACGCTTCCGCAACCGTAAACCCGGTGGTCAAGGTGACTGTACCGCGGCGACGCTGGCACTCGTACAGGCGAACGATGATACCATTGCCATCTTCCGCCCGTTTGACGGTTTCAATAACGACGTTGGGCTTATCCACGCTGAACAAAGCGGGCAACGCCTGCATAGCAGGAATGCTGCTCACACGTTGAGGTGTATAGACCTGCAAAGGATCATTCAAGGCATACGCGGCCCCGATGGTTTCCTCA
>Ga0310811_10007563_pt1 | contig 13942 bp, 14 predicted proteins | sample YCmetagenome_FD_207642 | JGI IMG/M metagenome (GOLD analysis project Ga0310811, IMG submission 207642) | Soil microbial communities from experimental microcosm in Duke University, North Carolina, United States - YC | ecosystem: Engineered > Artificial ecosystem > Soil microcosm > Unclassified ... | reverse complement strand
CGGCACCCGATTCAACAGATATCGCGCTCATACAGACTCCTTGTCATCGCGCACGCGCGCGACAACTTCCTCAACAAGTGTTCAGTTAGACGAGAGCGACTGGCTACGGTTCCTTAATCTTGCAGCGTCACTCGCCGCGAGGGCTGCGGGCGGCAGCAAAGCTGATCTGGCCTGGTCCGGCACCGAGCTGTTCGCGCGCACAGCTTGTGCTGTAGTCGCGCTTGTCGAGGCGGATTCGGACGATCCCAGGACTCATGTGTGACAAGAGCCGCACAATGGAGCCGGGTGTCCCAGGCAGAATGGAGTGATCTTAGCGTGTAACTCGTATAGATCGATAAGTTCGGATGAGTCGGCTCACGAGCGCGCACATCGCCCAGACAGCACTGGACGCTGATCGACCTATTCGGCGTTCTGCACCTGCTCGCGCATCTGCTCGATGATCACCTTCATGTCCACCGCGGCGCGCGTGGTCTCGAGGTCCTGAGATTTCGAAGACAGTGTGTTGGCTTCGCGATTGAGCTCCTGCATGAGGAAATCCAGGCGCCGACCGGCCGGCTCGCTGCCGGCGATCACCCGCCGCACCTCCGCGACGTGTCCGTTGAGCCGTTCGAGCTCCTCGTCCACATCGAGCCGTTGCAGCAGCAGCGCGAGCTCCTGCTCGATGCGCTCGCGCTCGACGCTCGCCCCGAGCTCAGCGAGGCGCTCATCGAGCCGCGCGCGCACGCGCGCGTGCACTTCCGGCAGCCGTTCGCGTACCCCGGTGACGAGCGCCTCGAGTGCGGTACAGCGCTGCTCGAGCAGCTCGCGCAACCGCGCACCTTCGCGCGCGCGGGCTGCCACCAGCTCTTCCAGCGTCGCACCGAATACCGCATACGCCACGGCGAGCAGCTGCTCGCCACTGGCACCGTCCTCGCGCAGCACTCCCGGCCAGCGCAGCACATCCAGTGCGTTCACGTTGGCCGCTTGGCGCAGCGAGCGGCTCACCACCTCCACCGCAGCGAGCAGGCGCTCGAGGGCGGCCGCGTCCACCTCGAGCGGCGTCGCTGCGCCCTGCGGACGGCGGTAGCTGAGTGTGCAGTCGACCTTACCGCGGCGCAGCTGGCGGGTGAGGCGTGTGCGCAGCTCGCCTTCGGCGGCGCGCAGCTCATCGGGAAGTCGGAAGCCGGCCTCGAGAAAGCGGTGGTTGACGCTGCGCAGCTCGCACACCAGCGTACCCCACGTGCCGGTGCTCTCGCGGCGTGCGAAGCCGGTCATGCTTGCGATCATGCTGGCATTCGTCACAGGTGATATAAAGCGCCAACAAGTCTAACAGAGGCACGGAATTTCTCTTGCGGGTCGAATACGCAGAGATCAGCCTGCTGGGCGGGCGCGAGGAGAACCAGGATCGGGTCGCCGCAGTCGTGGCCGAGCACGCGGCGCTGCTGCTCGTGGTCGATGGCATGGGCGGACATGCCGATGGCGCCAGGGCCGCGCACGTGACGCAGCAGGTAATCCTCGAAGCCTTCGCGCATTCGCAGCAACCGCTCATCGACCCGCTTGGCTTCCTGCACCTGACGCTCGGGCGGGCGCACGAGGAGGTCGTGCGGCTCGGGCGCAAGCTGCCGCTCGAGCAGCGGCCGCGCGCGACCTGCGCGCTGTGTCTGGTGCAGCAGCGGGCAAGCTGGTGGGCGCACGTGGGCGACAGCCGCCTCTATCACGTGCGCCGCGGCACGCTGGTGACGCGCAGCCGCGATCACAGTCACGTCGAGCTGCTGCTGCGCGAAGGACTCATCAGTGCCGAGCAGGCGCAGACGCACCCGATGCGCAACTTCGTCGAGTGCTGCCTCGGTGGCGATCCGATCCTGCCCGACATGTCGCTCGGCCGGCGTCGACCGCTCGAGCCGGACGACGTGCTGCTGGTGTGCACGGATGGCCTGTGGGGCTCGCTCAAGGATGCGGAGATCGTCGCCGAGTTCAGCAGCGGCGGCGCGCTGCGCGAGAAGTTGCTGGCACTCGGCGAGCGCTCGGTGAAGCGCGCCGGCAGCGCAAGTGACAACACCTCGGCCGCGGCGCTGCGCTGGCTCGGGGAGTAGGAGAGCTGTCCATGGCGAGGCCTTCAGGACGCGCCCCCGATGCACTGCGGCGCGTGAGCTTCGAACGTCGCCACGCCAAGCATGCCGAAGGCGCGGTGCTCATCGGATTCGGTGACACGCAGGTGCTGTGCACCGCGAGCGTCGAGGACTCGGTGCCCGCGTTCCTGCGCGGCAAGGGTCAGGGCTGGATCACCGCCGAGTACGGCATGCTGCCGCGCGCCACGCACACCCGCACCGCGCGCGAGGCGGCGCGCGGCCGCCAGAGCGGACGCACGCAGGAGATCCAGCGACTGATCGGGCGCTCGTTGCGCGCGGTCGCAAACCTGCGCGCGCTCGGGGAGCGCACCATCACGCTCGACTGCGATGTGCTGCAGGCCGATGGCGGTACGCGCACCGCCGCCATTACCGGCGGCTATGTTGCGCTGTGGCAGGCGTGCGAGCAGCTGGTGAAGGCTCAGCTCATCGCAGCAAGTCCGCTGCACGGCCAGGTCGCGGCCGTGTCCGTGGGCATAGTGGGAGGTGTCCCGGTGCTCGACCTCGATTACGCGGAGGATTCGCAGGCGGAGACCGACATGAATGTGGTCATGAACAACGGCGGCGCCTTCATCGAGGTGCAGGGAACCGCCGAGGGGCACGCCTTCAGACGTCACGAGCTCGATGCGCTGCTCAACCTCGCTGCTGCGGGGATCGCGGAGCTCTTCGCGCTGCAGAGCGAGGCGTTGCTCGCGCCGTGACGCGCGCGGTCGTTGCCAGCGCCAACCCGGGGAAGCTGCGCGAGTTTGCGGCACTGCTCGCGCCGCTGCGCCTGCAGCTCGTTCCGCAGGCGCAGTTCGGCATCCGCCCGGCCATCGAAAGCGGCACCACGTTCCTGGAGAATGCGCTGCTCAAGGCGCGCCACGCCGCGCACCATGCGCACCTCGCGGCACTCGCCGATGACTCCGGAATCGAGGTGGACGCACTCGGTGGGCGCCCCGGTGTGCACTCGGCTCGCTTTGCAGCGGAGGAGGCGAGCGATGAAGAGAACCTGAGGCACCTGCTCGCCGAGCTGCACGATGTGCCCGATGGCTTTCGCCAGGCACGCTACCAGTGCGTCATCGTCTTTCTGCGCCATGCAGGCGATCACGTGCCGCTCATTGCGCAGGGAACCTGGCAGGGGAGCATCGCGCATGCACCGCGCGGTCGCGGTGGCTTCGGCTACGACCCGGTGTTCGTGCCCGCGGGCGAGCAGTGCACCGCCGCAGAGCTCCCGAGCGCACAGAAAAATGCCGTGAGCCACCGCGGCCAGGCGTTGCGTAAGCTCGTCGCGATGCTCGATTCGGGCGGTTATATTCGCGAGCCATGAAGCGCGGACGCCTGTTCGTCATCGCAGCGCCCTCGGGTGCTGGCAAGACCTCGCTGGTGAAGGCACTGCTCGAGGGCGATCCGACGCTGCGCCTCTCGGTGTCGCACACCACCCGCAAGCTGCGCGAGACCGAGCGGGAGGGGCGCGAGTACCACTTCGTGTCGGTAGCCGATTTCGAGCGCCGGCGAGCGGCGGGCGAATTCCTCGAGCATGCGCAGGTGTTCGGCAACCTCTATGGCACCTCGCGCGCCTACGTCGAGCGGCAGCTCGCCGACGGCCACGACGTGGTGCTGGAGATCGACTGGCAGGGTGCACAGCAGGTGCGGCGCGCCCTGCCGCGGTGCGTGAGCGTCTTCATCCTGCCGCCCTCGCGCGCGGCGCTGCGCGAGCGGCTCGCGCTGCGTGCGACCGATACGCCGGAGGTGATCGAGCGACGTCTCGCCGAGGCGGCCGGCGACATGAGCCATTACCTCGAGTTCGATTATGTGGTGGTGAACGATGATTTCGCGCGCGCCGTGGCGGATCTCAGGCGCATCCTCGCCGGGCGGGCGGCCGGCCTCAGGAGCGACAGGCCGCAGCTCGCACCGCTCCTCAAAGACCTGCTGGCACCCGCCTGAGGCTGGCCCGCGAGCCGGGTTTTATCTTATAGTTAGGGATCCTGTGTACCCCAGGCGGGGTACGTCCAATCAAGCTGACACCGATGGCCCGAATCACCGTAGAAGACTGCCTGCAGAACGTCGACAACCTGTTCCAGCTGGTGCTGCTCGCCGCGCAGCGTGCGCGGCGCCTGGCCAATGGCGCGGAAGCCACGCTGCCGCTCGAGAACGACAAGCCGACGGTGCTCGCGTTGCGCGAGATCGCCGCCGGCAACATCACGGCCGAGATGCTGCGTGAGCCCGAGCCGGCGCCCGAGCCGGTCGTCCCCGACGCGGATAACCAGTCGACCTTCCGCGCGCCGCAGTTCGGCCTCGGAGACTGACGCGGCGGCCTGAGTGGAGTACGCGTCTTCGCTCCTGGGATTACTGCCCGGCGGAAGACGCACTCCGGGACTGAAAGAGCTGCTCGGCACGGTCGGCAGCTACCTGCCACCCGAGCAGGTAGGCCGTATTCGCGAGGCAGCCGAATTCGGCACCTCGGTACATCGCGGCCAGAAGCGCCTCTCCGGTGAGCCGTTCATTGCGCACCCGGTCGCGGCCGCCGCGATCCTCGCCGACCTGCACCTCGATGCCGACACCATCGTGGCGGCCATCCTGCACGATGTCATCGAGGACACACCCACACCGAAGGACCAGCTGGTAGACCGCTTCGGTGCGGTCGTGGCCGAGATCGTCGACGGCGTCACCAAGCTCGATCAGATCAAGTTCAAGAGCCGCGAGGAGGCGCAGGCGGAATCGTTCCGCAAGATGCTGCTCGCGATGGTGCGCGACCTGCGCGTCATCCTGGTGAAGCTCGCCGACCGCACCCACAACATGCGCACCATCGAGGCCATGGCTCCCGCGCGGCGGCGGGCGATCGCGCGCGAGACGCTCGAGATCTACGCACCGATCGCCGAAAGGCTCGGCCTCTACAACATGAAGCTCGAGCTCGAGGATCTCGGGTTCAAGGCGCTCTACCCGCGCCGCTACCAGGTGCTCGAGCGCGCGCTGCGCCGCGCGCGCGGCAACCAGAAGGAGTTCCTGAAGAAGATCGACCAGCAGCTGAACGCCGCGCTGCTGAAGGCGGAGATCTCCGCGCACGTCGAGACGCGCGAGAAGCACCTCTACAGCATCTACCGCAAGATGCGCCGCAAACGCGCGCTGCTCGGCGAGATCGTGGACGTCTACGGCCTGCGCATCATCGTCGACCGCCCGGACACCTGCTACCGCGCGCTCGGCGTCGTGCATTCCGTGTTCAAGCCGATGCCCGGGCGCTTCAAGGATTACATCGCCATCCCGCGCGCCAACGGCTACCAGTCGCTTCACACCACGCTGTTCGGTCCGAACGGCGTGCCGATCGAGGCGCAGATTCGCACCGGCGACATGCACCGCGTGGCGGAGGCCGGCATCGCCGCGCACTGGAAATACAAGGCGGGCGGAGATTCCGGCTCCATGCAGCAGGAGCGCACGCGCGAGTGGCTCTCGAACCTCGTGTCGCTGCAGGAAGCTGGCAACTCGGAGGAGTTTCTCGAGAGCGTCAAGGTCGATCTGTTCCCCGACAAGGTGTACGTGTTCACTCCGAAAGGACAGATCCTGCGCCTGCCCTCGGGAGCGACCGTGGTGGACTTCGCCTATGCCGTGCATACCGACATCGGTAACCGCTGCGTCGCCGCCAAGGTCGACCGGCGGCTGACACCGCTGCGCACCGTGCTGCGCAACGGCCAGACGGTCGAGATCATCACCGCCAAGGGCGCGGCTCCGAATCCTTCCTGGGTCAACTTCGTCGCCACCGCCAAGGCCCGCACCGCCATTCGCCATTACCTGAAAGGGCTGCGCCGCACCGAGGCGATCGCGCTCGGCGCTAAGCTGCTCGCGCAGGCGCTCGGGGAGTTCTCGCTGTCGCTCGATGATGTGAGCGAGGAAGTGCGCCGCGCCGCGCTCGGGGAGCTCGGCCTCAAGGACCTCGATGAGCTGTATGAAAAAATCGGTCTCGGTGAGCGCCTGGCCCCGCTGGTGGCACGACGGCTGCTGCCGGCCGCGTCGGCCGGCAGTGGTCCGGGCGGTCTCGCGCCGCTGGCTATCGCGGGCACCGAGGGGCTGCTCGTGACCTATGCGCGCTGCTGCTTCCCGATACCCTACGATCCGATCTTCGCCTTCCTGTCCGCGGGCCGCGGCGTCGTGATCCACCGCGAGAACTGCGTAAACGTCGAGGATTACCGCAAGCATCCGGAGAAGTGGCTGCCGGTGAGCTGGCAGACCTCGCCCGATCGCCTGTTCTCCTCCGAGATCCGCATCTACGTAGTCAACCGCACGGGTGTGCTCGCGGCGGTGGCCGCTGCGATCGCCAGCACCGAAACCAACATCGACCACGTCTCCATCGACGAGCAGGACAGCGATACCGCGGTGCTCACCTTCGAGCTGCGCGTGCGCGAGCGGCGCCACCTCGCCCGCCTGGTGCGCATCATTCGCCGCATGCCGGATGTCACGCGGGTCACCCGCACCATCGCCGCTCACGCCCGCAGCGACGGCCACGTCACCCGCACGGATCCCGACGGCGATGGCGAGGACGCGGGCGATGAGCACGGCTGAGCGACCCGACCACCACCTCCAGAGGAGCGCGCCATGAGCCGCCAGAATATCCACACCGAACGCGCACCGCAGGCGATCGGCACCTATTCGCAGGCCGTGCGCGCCGGGAACACCGTGTACCTTTCCGGCCAGGTGCCGTTCGACCCGGCAACGATGCAGCTGGTGAGCGGCGGCTTCGAGGCGCAGGTGCGGCGCGTGTTCGAAAATCTCAAGGCGGTGGCGGAGGCGGCCGGAGGATCGTTGGCGCAGGCGGTGAAGTTCACCATCTTCCTCACCGACCTTGGCAACTTCGCCAAGGTGAACGAGATCATGGCGCTCTACTGCGACAAGCCCTATCCGGCGCGCTCGACCATCGGTGTGGCTGCGCTGCCGCGTGGAGCGCAGGTCGAGATCGAGTGCGTCCTGCACCTCGGCTGAAACGCTCGCCACCCCCCGCTCCCGCGAGCGCGCCGCCCCTCGGGGAGCGGCCGGTGACCGCGCTCCGTGGCGTCGGTGCGGCACTTGCCGAGCGGCTGTCCCGGCTCGGCATCACGCGCGTCGCCGATCTCTTGTTCCTGCTGCCGTTGCGCTACGAGGATCGCACGCAGATCACTCCGATCGGGGCGCTGCTCCCGGGCACGCGCGCAGCGGTGGAGGGTGAGATCCAGCTCACCGAGGTCGCTTACCGTGGCCGGCGGCAGCTGCTGACGCGCATCTCCGATGGCTCCGGCATGCTGACGCTGCGCTTCTTCTATTTCTCCGCCAGCCAGCAGCACAACCTCGCGCGCGGCATTCGGCTGCGCTGCTTCGGCGAGGTGCGGCGCGGGCCGCTCGGACTCGAGATGGTGCACCCGGAGTACCGCCGGCTGCGCGAGCCGGGCACGGCGCTCGAGGAGACGCTCACGCCCATCTATCCGCTCACCGAGGGAGTGCCGCAGGGACGGCTGCGCGCGCTCATCGCAGAAGCGCTGCGCCTCCTCGAGCACACCGGTCCCGCGGACCTCCTGGCGGAACTGCAGCTGGCGCCCGGAATGCCGGCACTGCGGGCAGCGCTCGAGTACCTGCATGCGCCACCGCGCGGGTCGCAGCTCGCCGAGCTCGCCGCCGGACGCCATCCCGCGCAGCGCCGGCTCGCCTTCGAGGAGCTGCTCGCGCACCATCTTGCGCTGAAACTGCGCAAGCGCGCGTTGCGCACCGATCCCGCGCCGCCGCTCCTCGATGGCGCGCACCTCGCGCGGCGTTTTCTCGCCGCACTCCCGTTCAAGCTCACCGGTGCACAGGCGCGCGCGCTCGCCGACGCCGAGAGGGATCTCGCGGCGAGCACCCCGATGGTGCGCCTGCTGCAGGGCGATGTAGGCTGCGGCAAGACCGTGGTGGCAGCCGCGGCCGCAGCCCGCGCCGCCGGCAGTGGGGCGCAGGCCGCACTCATGGCGCCGACCGAGCTGCTAGCCGAGCAGCACTGGCGCAACTTCCGCGACTGGTTCGCCCCGCTCGGGGAAGACGTGGCGCTGCTGTCGGGCACGCTTCCGGCGCGCACGCGCCGCAGCGCGCTCGAAGCCATCGCGGCGGGCAACATTCGCGTGGTGGTCGGCACCCACGCTCTGTTCCAGGAAGGCATCGAGTTCGCGAACCTGGCGCTCGTGATCGTGGATGAGCAGCACCGCTTCGGCGTGCAACAGCGCCTGCGGCTCTCCGAGAAGGGCCAACGCGCTGGGCAGCTGCCGCACCAGCTCATCATGACCGCGACCCCTATTCCTCGGACGCTCGCCATGACCGCGTACGCAGACCTCGACATCTCGGTGATCGATGAGCTGCCACCGGGGCGCACCCCGGTGCACACCGTGGTGGTACCGGAGCAGCGCCGCGCGGAGGTGGTGACGCGCATCGTCGAGGCCTGCCGCGCCGGCCGCCAGGCGTACTGGGTGTGTCCGCTGATCGATGTGTCCGAGGAGCTGCGTGCACAGGCAGCGGAGGATACTGCCGCGCGGCTCGCCGCCGCACTTCCGGGGGTCAAGGTCGGGCTGGTGCATGGACGCATGCCCGCCGCGGCGCGTGATGCGGCCATGCTCGCGTTCAAAGCCGCACGGCTGCAGCTGCTGGTGGCGACGACGGTGATCGAGGTCGGCGTGGATGTGCCGAACGCGACCCTGATGGTCATCGAGAACGCCGAGCGCATGGGCCTCGCGCAGCTGCATCAGCTGCGCGGACGAGTGGGCCGTGGGAGTGGCGCGAGCAGCTGCGTGCTGCTGTACCGCGCACCGCTTTCGGCGCTGGCGCGCGAGCGGCTGAAGGTGATCCGCGAAAGTGCCGATGGGTTCGAGATCGCACGTCGTGACCTGGAGTTGCGCGGACCCGGCGAGCTCCTCGGCACCCGCCAGACCGGTCTTGCGCAGCTGCGCGTCGCCGATCTGATGCGCGATGCCGATCTGTTGCCGCGCGTGCAGCAAAGCGCCGAGCGGCTGCTCGAGCGGCACCCCGAGCGCATCGTGGCGCTCGCGGCGCGCTGGGTAGGCGGGGGCGAGCGCTACGGTCGCGTCGGCTGAGCAACCGGCGCGTGTGCTAACGTTCCATACATGGTTGCAGTCTCGCCGGAGTTGGAAGCGGCGCCCCGATATCCCGAGGCTCCGCTGTCGCATCGCCTCGCGCGCCGGCTCACCGAGTACGCGCACCTCATGCGGCTCGACCGGCCGATCGGTACGTGGCTGCTGCTGTGGCCGGCGCTGTGGGCGCTGTGGGTCGCAGGCGAGGGACGTCCGGATCCGCTGGTGCTCATCGTATTCGTGGTTGGCGTAGCCGTGATGCGCGCCGCTGGCTGCGTCATCAACGACTTCGCCGATCGCGATATCGATCCACACGTGCGCCGCACGCGCGACCGGCCGCTCGCTGCGCGGCGCGTGTCCCCGACCGAGGCGCTGACACTGTTTGCGCTGCTCATCCTCATCGCGCTATGGCTGGTCACGCGCCTCAACCCACTCACGGTGAAGCTCGCCGTCATCGGCGCGCTGCTCACGGTCTCCTACCCGTTCGTGAAGCGCGTCTTCCCGATGCCGCAGCTGTATCTCGGCATCTCCTTCGGCGGCTGGAGCGTTCCCATGGCCTTCGCGGCACAGACCTCCGTGCTGCCGCGGGTGTGCTGGTTGCTGTACATCGCCGCGGTCATCTGGGCGGCGATCTACGACACGATCTACGCCATGATCGACCGCGAGGATGATCTGCGGATCGGCGTGAAGTCGAGCGCCATCCTGTTCGCCGACATGGACCGCTTCCTCATCGGCGCCATGCAGCTGATGATGCTGGGCGCGCTCGTGCTCGCGGGCCGCAGCATGCACTTCGGCAGCTGGTATCAGGGGGGAGTGCTCGCGGCGGCGGCGCTGTTCGCCTGGCAGCAGTGGCTGATCCGCAAGCGCGAACCAGCAGGCTGCCTGCGCGCCTTCCTCAACAACCAGTACGTGGGACTCGTGGTGTTCGTCGGCATTCTTCTCGAGTACACCTACGCTGCCTGAAGCGCAGCCCATGGACACCTACAAGAACCAGCGCTTTGCTGCGCGCCTGCGCTTTGCGGTACGTGGTTTCGCCCATGCGATACGCAGCGAAGCGAGTCTGCGGCTGCAGGCAGTCGCGGGCGCGGCGGCGTTGCTGGCGCTGCTCGCGCTGCGGCCCGCCGCGGTGTGGTGGGCGCTGGTGCTGCTCGCGAGCGCGGCGGTGGTGGCGGCGGAGCTCTTCAATACCGCCATCGAGCACCTCGCGGACGTGCTGCATCCGCAGCAGAGCCCGGGCGTGCGCGTGGTGAAGGATTGCGCGGCCGCGGCTGTGCTGGTCGCGGTGCTCGGCGCGCTTGGCGTGGCGGCGGCATTCCTGGCGCACCTGCTGTGGCCCGCGCCGTGAGGCTCCCTGGACAACTATTGAGCAATTGTCGACTTATCCAGATGCCCGCCGTTGACAGGCTTTGCGCCTCTCGGGCATGGTCGCGCCGGGAGAGGACGGCATAGAGCGTGGCGAGACCCATGGCATCGGTCGCAACCGCTGCGGCTGCAATCCGGCACGACTGGTCGCTCGAGGAGGTGCGTGCGCTCTTCGCGCTGCCCTTCATGGATCTCATCCTGCATGCGCAGCGCGTGCACCGTGCTTACCACGTGCCGAATGCGGTGCAGATGAGCACGCTGCTCTCCATCAAGACCGGCGCCTGCCCGGAGGACTGCGCCTACTGTCCGCAGAGCGTGCATTACCAGACCGGGGTCGGCCGCGAGGCGCTCATGGAGGTGGCGGCGGTGCGTGAGTGCGCCGCGCGTGCCAAGGCGGCGGGGGCGACGCGCTTCTGCATGGGCGCGGCCTATCGAGCCCCCAAGCCGCGCGATCTGGCAGTCATCGTGGAGATGATCCGCGCGGTGCGCGAGCTGGGACTGGAAAGCTGCGCGACGCTCGGCATGCTGAGCCCGCAGCAGGCGAGACAGCTGAAGCGGGCCGGCCTCGACTTCTACAACCACAACCTCGACACTTCGGCTGAGTTCTACGGCGAGATCATCCGCACGCGAACCTATCAGCAGCGGCTCGACACGCTCGCCGCGGTGCGCGCTGCGGGACTCAAGGTGTGCTGCGGCGGCATCATCGGCATGGGCGAGTCCGTGGACGACCGCGCCGAGCTCCTGCGCACGCTCGCCAACCTGCCCGAGCATCCCGAGAGCGTGCCCATCAACCGCCTGGTGAAGGTTGCGGGCACACCGCTCGCCGATGCGCCCGAGGTGGATGCCTTCGACTTCGTGCGCACCTGTGCCGTGGCACGGGTACTGATGCCGCGCGCACACGTGCGACTGTCCGCCGGGCGCGAGGACATGAGCGATGAGCTGCAGGCGCTGTGCTTCCTCGCCGGCGTCAATTCCATCTTCTACGGGGAGAAGCTGCTCACCACCGGTAACCCCGACGTGGCGCGCGACCAGGCGCTGCTCAAACGGCTCGGGCTCACACCGCTTCCCCATGAAGCGGCAAGCGTCGACGCTTGAGGGGGCGCTCGCGCAGCTGGAAGCGGCACAGCTGCGCCGCGTGCGCGTCACGGTCGCACACCGCGCAGCGAGCAGACGCAGTCTGACACTCGCGGGCGGCCGCGAGCTCATCGACTTCAGCAGCAACGACTACCTCGGCCTCGCGCGCCACCCCGCGCTTGCCGACGCCATGGCCAGGTGCGCGGCCGAGAGCGGTGCCGGCAGCGGCGCCTCGCACCTCGTCACCGGCCACGGTGAGGAGCACGAGCAGCTCGAGAAGGAGCTCGCCGCCTTCACCGGCCGCGAGCGGGCGCTGCTGTTCTCGACCGGCTACATGGCGAACCTCGCGGTGATCAGCTCGCTCGCCGGGCGCAGCGAGCGGGTACTGCTCGACCGGCTCTCGCATGCCTCGCTCATCGATGGGGCACGGCTCTCGGGCGCAACGCTCGCGCGTTACGCGCACGCCGATGCGGATGCGGCAGCGAGGCTGCTCGACGCCGATCCGGGCCGGACCGCGCTGCTCGCCACCGATGGGGTGTTCAGCATGGACGGCGATCTCGCGCCGTTGCCAGAGCTCGCGCGCTGCGCGCGGGCGCACGATGCGTGGCTGCTGCTCGATGATGCTCACGGACTCGGAGTTCTCGGGACTCACGGCGGAGGGGTGCTCGAGCACTTCGCACTCGGGAGCGACGAGGTGCCGATACTCGTCGGAACGCTCGGCAAGGCTTTCGGCTGCTTCGGCGCCTTCGTCGCCGGCAGTGCCGCACTCATAGAGTTCCTGATTCAGAGGGCGCGTACCTATCTCTATACGACGGCGCTGCCGCAGCCAGTCGCTGCCGCAGCGCGCGCGGCACTCGAGCTCATCCGACGAGAGCACCGGCGGCGCGAGCGTTTGCTGGCTCTCGTTAGCCGCTTTCGTGACGCCGCACGCGCGGCGGGTGTGCCGCTCGCCAGTTCAGCGACTCCCATACAGCCGGTGCTTCTCGGCAGCGCCGGGGCGGCGCTCGCAGCACAGCGCGCACTCGCCGCCGCGGGATACTGGGTGGTCGCGATACGTCCGCCAACGGTACCGGCGGGAAGCGCACGGCTGCGCGTCACGCTGTGCGCGACCCACACCGACGCGCAGGTCGATGGACTCGCAGAGCAGCTCGGGCGCGCTTGCCCCGCCGCGCGCGGCGCCTGAGCCATGGGCGGCGCGCTCTATCACGAAATCTGCGGCAGCGGTGCAGCGGGCGATCTCGTGCTGCTGCACGGCTGGAGTCTCAACCTCAGGGTGTGGGATGGTCTGGTACGGCTGCTCGCGCCGCGCTTCCGTATCATCGCCATCGATCTCCCGGGCCACGGGCGCAGCGACTGGGATCCACGCGCAAGCACCCCCGCGGCGCAAGCCTGGCGGGTGCACGAGACGCTCGCTCCGCTCACCGAGCGCTATGCGCTCCTCGGCTGGTCCCTCGGCGGTCAGCTGGCGCTCGATCTCGCCGCAGCGCTCCCGGCCGGCATCGAGCGGCTCGCGCTCATCGCCACGACTCCGAAATTCCTCAAATCTGCCAACTGGCGCTGCGGCACTCCACGGCCGCTGCTCGCCCGGCTGGTTCACCGCCTGCACTCCGAGGGCGAGCGTGCCGTCAGTGATTTCCTTGCGCTGCTGGCCAGCGGCAGCGCCCCGCACACCGCGGCGCGCGTGCGCTCTAAACTGCGCGCAGCGCTGCGCACGCACGGCACGGCCTGCCCGGAGGCACTTACCGCCGGACTCGCGCGGCTACGGGATGGGGATTTGCGACGCGCGCTGCCGATGGTGCGCGTGCCGGCGCTCGTGGTCGCCGGCCAGCGAGACCGCATCATCCGGCCCACCGCGGTGCGCGCGCTCGCGCATGCGCTTCCCGATGCGCGCTATCTGGAGGTCGCCGGTGCAGCGCATGCGCCTTTCCTCTCGCACCCGGTGCAGTTCGCGCGTGAGCTGAGTCGGTTCCTGCATGCTTGAGGAACCGGGCGCTTTCCGTCTCGACCGTGCGCGGCTGCGCGCCTCCTTCGAGCGCGCGAGTGCGAGCTACGATGGCTCCTCGAGCCTGCAGGCGCGCATCGCGGCTGAGCTGCTCGAGCGGCTCGAGGTGTTCCGCTTCACGCCCGGCGCCGTGCTCGATCTCGGCAGCGGCACGGGCCGCGTGACGCGTGCGCTCAAGCGCCGCTTCCCGCGCGCGCGGGTCATCGCGCTCGACATCGCTGCCGGCATGCTACGCGAGGCACGCCGGCACCAGTTGCCATGGCGGCGCTTCGATCGGGTGTGCGGCGATGCGTTGCGGCTCCCGCTGAAGGACGGCAGCGTCGATCTGATCTTCAGCAACCTGATGC
>Ga0310811_10007561_pt1 | contig 13943 bp, 14 predicted proteins | sample YCmetagenome_FD_207642 | JGI IMG/M metagenome (GOLD analysis project Ga0310811, IMG submission 207642) | Soil microbial communities from experimental microcosm in Duke University, North Carolina, United States - YC | ecosystem: Engineered > Artificial ecosystem > Soil microcosm > Unclassified ... | reverse complement strand
CCCGCGACACCGTCGAGGCCGCCACGCCGGCCGCCCGGGCCACGTCGTAGATGGTCGGCGCCTTCGCCGGCCCCTGCACGGCTGGCTCCGCGCTCACCAGTCGTGCACGGTGCCGTCGGCGAGCCGGTTGAAGGGCAGGTAGGCCTGCTCGTACGGGTACTTGCCGGCCTCGTCGGTGTCGAGCTCGACGCCGAGCCCCGGCTGCTCGCCCGGGTGCAGCAGCCCGCCGGACCACGTGAACGACTGCCGGAACACCTGGTCGGTGCGCGCACCGTGCTGCATGTACTCCTGGATGCCGAAGTTGTGGATCGCCAGCCCGAGGTGCAGCGCCGCGGCCATGCCCACCGGCGAGATGTCGGTCGGCCCGTGCATGCCGGACTTGATCTGGTACTGCGCCGCGAAGTCGAGAATCTTGCGCAGGTGCGTGATCCCGCCGGTGTGCGTGACTGCGGACCGCACGTAGTCGATGAGCTGCTCGCGGATGATCTGCTGGTAGTCCCAGACGGTGTTGAACACCTCACCGATCGCCAGCGGCGTCACGGTGTGCCGGCGCACCAGCCGCAGCGCCTCCTGGTTCTCCGCGGGCGTGCAGTCCTCGAGCCAGAACAGGTCGTACGGCTCCAGCGACCGGCCGAGCTTCGCCGCCTGGATCGGAGTGAGCCGGTGGTGCGCGTCGTGCAGCAGCGGCAGCTCGGGCCCGAACTCGCCCCGCACCGCCTCGAACACGGTCGGCAAATGCCGCAGGTAGGCGCGGGTGTCCCAGTCCTCCTCGGCCGGCCGCGCACCACGCTGGGCGGGTTCGTGGTCGTAGCGCACTCCCGCCATGGACTCGACGGTGGCGTTGGAGGCGATGCCGTAGATGGACTTGAGCCCCGGCACCCCCGACTGGATACGGATCGCGCGGAAGCCCAGCTCGAGGTGCTTACGGACGCTGTCGAACAGCTCGGGAAGATCCTGGCCGGAGGCGTGGCCGTAGGCGAGCAGCCCGGTGCGGGAGGCCCCGCCGAGCAGCTGGTACAGCGGCATCCCGGCGGCCTTGGCCTTGATGTCCCACAGGGCTACGTCGACCGCCGCGATCGCCGCCATCGTCACCGGCCCGCGCCGCCAGTAGGCGCTGCGGTACAGGAACTGCCAGGTGTCCTCGATGCGCCCGGCGTCGCGCCCGATGAGCAGCGGCACCACGTGATCGCGCAGGTAGCTGACCACGGACAGCTCGCGCCCGTTGAGCGTGGCGTCGCCGAGCCCGGTGAGCCCGTCGTCGGTGGTGAGCCGCAACGTCACGAAGTTACGGTCCGGGCTGGTCACGATGACTTCGGCCCTGTCGATGATCATGCACGTTCCCTGCGGTCGGCGGGCGGGTGCGTACCATCCGACCGCCCCGCCCCGCCTTTGTCAACCGGTTGCCATGCCGCGCTTGCCAGCTCGCTACGCTCTGTGTCTGCTAGCTCACTGCGCTCGCCCGGCGGAGCTCCGCTCCACCCGAACCCCCTCAAACCCGCGGCGGCGTGCACATCCGGTGGTAGGTGCACGATCGGCTCCACGTGGGCAGTGCTCGACCCGTTCGACAGTGGCAGCCGTTCGGCCAGCCAGGAGAACCAGTCCTGGGAGTTGGTGCCGAATGCGTGCAGCGCGATCCGGGCCGTGAGGTTGTCGCTGGTGGTCGAGTACTGCTGGACGGCGCGTGAGGACGGCGACACAGTCACCGCCTAACCGTAACGAGGGCGCCTGGCCGTGGTGGTGGGGCTGTCCCTACCACGAACCAGCGGGTGCACGGGATCGAACCGGGGCCTCGGCGTCCATAGCGTCAGGATCATGGAAACCAGGGAGCATGTCAGTGGTATCGCGGCCCGTGCCGCGATCTGGAGCGCCCGGCACCGGTGGCTGGCCATCCTCGGCTGGCTGGCCTTCGTCGTCCTCGTGACCGTCCTGAGCGGACACTTCGGTACCACCCTGGCGAAGGACAGCGACTTCGGCGACGGTGATTCGGGGCGCGCCGACCGGATCGTCGAGCAGGCGGGCTTCCCGCCCCGGCAGGCCGGCGAGATGGTCATCGTCCAGTCGAAGACGTCCACGATCGACAGTCCGGACGTCCGCGCCGCGATCGCCGACGTCACCGCCGCGGTGCAGGGCACCGGCGTCACCGGTCCGGTCGGGGAGCCGCTGCGCTCCGCCGACGGCCACTCGGCCCTGCTCACCTTCACCGTGCAGGGCGACGCCGAGACGGCGAAGGACCGGGTCGGGCCGGTCCTCGACGCGGTCGCCGGGGTGCAGGGCAGGCATCCGCAGCTGTATATCGCCGAGGGCGGCGACGCCAGCGGCGACAAGCTGATCGGCGACGACCTCGACGCCGGCCTGAACCGGCTCTCGATGCTGTCGATCCCGGTGACGCTGGGCATCCTGCTCATCGCGTTCGGTGCGGTCGTGGCGGCGCTGCTGCCGGTCGGGCTCGCGGTCACCGCCGTCGTGGCGGCGATCGGGCTGCTCGCCTTCGCCAGCCGGCTCGCACCTGCCGTCGACACAACCATGCACGTCATGCTGCTCGTGGGCCTCGCTGTGGGCGTTGACTACTGCTTGTTCTACATCCGCCGGGAGCGCGACGAGCGGCACAACGGTGCCGACCCGCGCCGTGCGCTCGCCATCGCCGCTCAGACGTCCGGCCGCTCCGTGTGGATTTCCGGGCTCACCGTCATCGTCGCGATGGCCGGCATGTTCCTCACCCGCGACACGACGTTCGTCAGCTTCGCCGTCGGTACCATCCTCGTCGTGGCGACCGCGGTCCTCGGCTCGCTCACCGTGCTGCCGGCCCTGCTGTCCGCGCTCGGCGACCGGGTCAACCTCGGCAAGATCCCCGGCCTGTACCGCACCCGCGCCGAGAGCCGCGCCTGGAGCGCCTTCCTGCGGCTGGTGCTGCGCCGCCCGCTCATCTCCGCGCTCGTCGCGGTCGCCGCACTGGGCGTGATCGCCTCGCCCGCACTGCACCTGCGCACGAAGGCGGAGGGCATCGAAGACCTGTCCCCGAGCGCGCCGATCACGAAGGCGTTCGTCGCCATCCAGCAGGCCTTTCCCGGCGGTGCAGACCCGGCGCGGGTCGTGGTCCAGGCGCCGCACGTCACCGGCCCCGACTGGGATGCCGCGCTCGTCACCTTCAAGCAACAGGCCCTGGCCACCGGCCAGCTGCACGAACCCATCACCGTCGAGGTCAACCCGGCCGGCACGGTCGCCGTCGTCAGCGTCGGGCTGTCCGGCACCGGCGGCGACCAGGCCTCCGAGCGGGCACTCGCCACGCTGCGCGGCACCGTCGTGCCGGCCACGTTCGAGCGGCTGCCCGGGGCGCAGGTCGGCGTGACCGGCAGTACCGCCGGCTCGAAAGACTTCAACGACAAGCTCGCCCGAAGCATGCCACTGGTCTTCTCCTTCGTACTCGGCCTGGCGTTCCTGCTGCTGTTGGTGTCGTTCCGCTCGATCGTGGTCGCCATCACCGGCGTGGTGCTCAACCTGCTGTCCGTCGCCGCGGCGTACGGCATGCTGGTCTTCGTCTTCCAGGACGGCCATTTCGAGAAGGCGCTGGACTTCCGCGCCGCCGACGGCATCACCAACTGGATGCCGCTGTTCCTCTTCGTCATCCTGTTCGGGCTGTCGATGGACTACCACGTCTTCGTGGTCAGCCGCATCCGCGAGGGCCACGACCGCGGGTTGCCCACCCGACGGGCCGTCACCGACGGCATCACCCGCACCGCCGGCGTCATCACCAGCGCCGCCGCGGTCATGGTCGCCGTGTTCGCGCTGTTCGCCACGCTGCCGTTGGCATCCACGAAGCAGCTCGGCGTCGGGCTCGCCGCGGCGGTGCTGCTCGACGCCACCATCGTCCGGGCGGTGCTGCTCCCCGCCGTGATGGCGCTGCTCGGCGAGCGCAACTGGTGGCTGCCGCGCTGGCTGGGCTGGCTGCCGCGGGTCTCGCACGACCTCCCGGCCACGACGGAGGAGCGGACGCTGGTCACCGCCGGCCACTGACGGTGTGGGCCGTCGACGCCGTCTGCACAGGGCGCCCTGTTCCCGGGGCGCCCTGTTGCCGTTGCGGCCTCAGCCGCCTGCGGCACCGGAGGCCGGTCGCAGTGTCAGCCGCAGGATCCGGTCGTCCTCGAGCGACGGCCCCCGATCGTTGCGTCCGTCGCGATTCGACGTGGTCAGCCAGATGCTGCCGTCCGGGGCGGTGATCGCGGTCCGGAGCCGGCCGTACTCGGCCGTCAGGGCTTCGGTGGGGCGCCCCGCCACTCCGGCCTGCGGGCGCCACTGCATGCCGGCCATGTCGTTGCCGCCGCCTTCGACCGCTCGGCTGCCGGCCCCTCTCGCCGCCCCTCCGTCGAGGGGGACGAGATAGATGCGCTGTCCTCGCAGACACGTGACGACCGCGATCCGGCCGTCGATCGCCACGTCGGCGCTGACGCCGACCTCGGGGTGCCAGGCCACCACCGGGTCCACGTACTTCGGGTTGCCGCCGATGCCCTCGACCATCGGCCAGCCGTAGTTGCGGCCCGGCTGGACCACGTTCAGCTCGTCCCATACCGCCTCGCCGATCTCGGCGACGTACATGTTGCCGTGGCCGTCCCAGGCCATGCCCTCCGGGTTGCGATGCCCGTAGGACCAGACCAGCGAGCCAGGGAACGGGTTTCCCGCAGCGGGCTTGCCGTCGGCCGTCATGCGGAGGATCTTCCCGCCGAGGTTGCTCAGGTTCTGCGCGTTCTCGGTGTGCGACGCGTCGCCGGTGCTCGCATACAGGTACCCGTCGGGGCCGAAGGCCAGCCGGCCACCATTGTGGACGCCACCGCTCGGTATGCCCGTGACAATCGGTTGGGGACGCCCGCCCAATCGCAGCTTCGCGATGCGGTTGTCCGTCTTCGTGGAGTAGTAGACGAACACCGTCCGGTCCCTGGTGAAGGCCGGCGAGGCCGCGATGCCCAGCAGGCCGCCTTCGGTGTCCGAGTTCGCCTCGGTGATCGTGGCCACCACCGCTACCGTCAGCTCGCCGTTGCGCTGCCGACCCGGTCCGACCTTGAGGATGCGTGCCGTGCGCCGCTCGGTCACCAGCGCGCCGCCGTCCGGCAGGAACGTCACGCCCCACGGAACGTCGAGGTGCCGCACCTGTGTGGTGACCGATACCAGCGCGTCACCGCGTGCGGACGGATCAGCCGGTCCGTGGCGGAAGTCCGTGGGATCCGGCTCGGCCGGCGAATCTCGCACGCCACCTGCGAATGGCCGCAGTCCCCGTTGCGCATCGGCATTCGCCGCCCGGTCGAACGTGCACCCGGCGACCAGCGCCGAAGCCAGCACCACGGCGAGCGCTCCACCACCGCATCTACGCAGTGCAGGCGCTTTCATTCGCCGGGTCGTGCGAGCGGGTGTTGACTTTTCCACCGCCATCGTCTTCCCGCCCGACAGCAGATGTCACCCCCGCCGTCACGCGGGATCCAGGTCAGGCCACTGAGGCGGAGGCGAGCAGGGCGGCGGTGGGAAGTGCAAGCCTGCCGTCGGGGTCGCGGTAGGCGGTGCTGTGCCGCTCGTACTGATGCCGGATGCGCTCAACGGTGCCCGGATCCTGACGTCGCATGAGCGCTCCCGTCGCGCCGATGCCGTTGGCCGGTCCGTTCCACCACGCCTCGGGGTCGGTCCGGTGGATCCAGGTGATCGTGTCGCAGCGCACGTCCCCGAGGCCGCTGCGCTGCAGCAGCTCGGACAGTCCGTCGCGGGTTCTGGGGAAGTCCTTGCCGGGCGCGAGCCTGGGCAGGTCGAGCGGGCGCTCGACGCCGGCGGCGTCGAAGATCTGGCCCCAGAGCCGCTGGGCCGGCGGTGGCGGGTACGGCCAGATCGTCACGGCGATGCGGCCGCCGGCGCGCACGACGCGCTGCAGTTCGACGAGGGTGGCTGCGGGATCGCCGACGTGGTTGATGACGAAGTTGGCCACGGCCGCGTCGAAGGAGTCGTCGGCGAAGGGCAGGTCGGGCAGGGTCGCGTGGCGGACGTCGGCGTCAGGGGCGTGCCGGCGTGCCAGCGTGAGCATGGTGGGCTCGGCGTCGATGGCCGTGACCTGTGCGGCGCGCGAGCATGCCAGGGCAGCGACGGTGCCGGTGCCGGTGCCGACGTCGAGCAGCCGGGTGCCGGCCTTGACGCCGGCGGCGTCCAGCAGGACCGCGGCGGGTTGGGCGCACAAGGAAGCCAAGCTGTCCTGGTACGCCACCGCGCGATCCGCCCACTGCAACCGCTCATGATCGTCGAACGCTGTTGTCGTCACCTGATCGGGCTCCTTCAGAGGGTGGCGCCCCGCAGGGCGGCGAGGGCCTGCAGGGTGGCGAAGCCGCGCCACTCCACGGCGGCGGCCGCGGAGTTGGTGGGGAAGCCGACCTGCCAGCCGCCGTCGGGCTGCTGCTCGGCGGCGACCCGCGAAAGCTCCGCGGCGATGGCGGCCGGGTCGAACAGGGCGCGGACGGGCCCGTCGGCGTGCGGGGTGAAGCTGAGCGGCTGCAGCACCTCGCCCTCCTCGCCGCCGGCCACGGGCGTCGGCCCGTCGTGGACGACGAACTGCCCGAGGTGCTCGATCAGCCGCTCGGCCCGCGGCTCGCGGCCGGCTGCGGCGTCGAGGAAGTGCATCGCGAACATCAGCACGTAGGCGTGCGGTGCCTCCTCGAGCCCCTCGATCTCGCGCAGGCAGTAGTTCGTGGCCGCGGCCAGCCACGGGTGCTCGGCGACGTCGGCGCGGTGCCGGGCGATGCGGTGGGCCTGCGCGGCCAGCTGCGCCGTCATCTGCAGCGTGGAGACGTCGGGGTCGGCGCCGACCCAGTGCGGCGAGCTGCCCTCGGTGTCGGTGAACGGTAGGGCGAAGGGCATGCCGCCGTCGGCGAGGGTCTGGCGCGCGAGCCAGTCGCACAGCTCGACCGGGCGGCGGCTCTTGGTGTCGCGCACGTCGGCGAGGACCTCGAGGGCGCACATGGCGGCGACGGGCTGGCTGGTCGCAGAGCGCAGGTCGGGCTCCAGGGCCCAGCCGTAGCCGCCGTCGGCGTTGCGGTAGGGGTCGAGGGCGGCGAGCACGTCGTCGGGGTCGCCGGCGCCGAGGGCGAACTGCAGGCGACGGCGGTCGAGGAGGCGGGCATGGGTCGTCATGAAGCGCACGGCGGCGTCAAGATCGAAGTCCATGCCCGGCATTCTTCCAGCACGGGCCGTCCGGCGCTGACCCTCGCGGCGGTGCGGGCTCAGTCCTCGGCGGCGTCGCGGGCGACGTCGTGGCCGGCGACGTCGGCGAGCAGGTCGCCGCAGTCGAAGTCCTCGGCGCCCGCGTAGGGGTCGAAGGTGTCGGTGTCGTCCATGCCGCGACGGTACCGCCGGATTGATCTTCGCGGCTCCCGGTTTCGTGCCACGGCCGTTGCGGGCCGGTCACGGCTGCGCTATGTTAGCGCTCACATTGCGCGCGGTCGATGGACACCGTCGAAAGGAGGCGCGCCGCGCGCTACCCGGCACCGCCATGCTGACGAACCGCCCTCTCCCCGCGCGCCGCTCCCCCGGCGCGCCGATGCACCGTGCCCGAGCGCGGTCGCCAGCCCGCCAACATGGAAGAGGTCGACACCAATGCCACCACGGCTGACCGGCCGGCGCCTGCGCGCCGCCGCCATGGCCCTCACCGCCGCGAGCGCGGTCATCGTCGGCGTCCTCACGGGCTCCGGCACCGCACAGGCGGCCACGTCGCAACCCTGCGACATCTACGCCGCCGGCGGCACGCCCTGCGTCGCCGCGCACAGCACCACCCGGGCGCTCTACGCAACGTACAACGGCGCGCTCTACCAGGTCCGCCGCGCCTCCGACAACACCACCCGCGACATCGGCCTGCTCAGCGCCGGCGGCTACGTCAACGCCGCCACCCAGGACTCCTTCTGCGCCGGCACCAGCTGCGTCATCACGATCATCTACGACCAGACCGGCCGCAACAACCGCCTGACCCAGGCGCCCCCCGGCGGCTTCAACGGCCCCGCCGCCGGCGGCTACGACAACCTCGCCGACGCCACCGCCGCCCCGATCACCGTCGCCGGCCACAAAGCCTACGGCGTCTTCGTCGCACCCGGCACCGGCTACCGCAACAACAGCACCAACGGCATCGCCACCGGCGACCAGCCCGAGGGCATGTACGCCATCTTCGACGGCACCCACTACAACGCCGGCTGCTGCTTCGACTACGGCAACGCCGAGACCAACAGCCGCGACAACGGCAACGGCACGATGGAAGCCATCTACTTCGGCAACATCAAGGCCTGGGGCTACGGCACCGGCAACGGCCCCTGGGTCATGGCCGACCTCGAGAACGGCCTCTTCTCCGGCGCCAACGCCGGCTACAACGCCAATGACCCGACGCTCACCCACCGCTTCCTGACCGCCATCGTCAAGGGCGAGCCCAACCACTGGTCGATCCGGGCCGGCAACGCCCAGACCGGCTCCCTGTCCACCTACTACAACGGCGCCCGCCCGAACGTCGCCGGCTACAACCCGATGAAGAAGGAAGGCGCCATTATCCTCGGCATCGGCGGCGACAACAGCAACAGCTCCGCCGGCACCTTCTACGAGGGCGTCATGACGTCGGGCTACCCGTCCGAGGCCACCGAGAACTCCGTGCAGGCCAACATCGTCGCCGCCGGCTACGCACCGGGCAGTTCCGGCAACAACCTGCTCACCCCCGGCTCCAGCATCTCGCTGCGCGCCACCACCGCCTGCTGCACCACGCGGTACATCAACCACTCCGGCGCCGGCGTCAACACCGCCGTCGTCGACTCGGCAAGCTCCGCCACCGCCAAGGCCAACGCCTCCTGGATCGTGCGCGCCGGCCTGGCCAACAGCTCCTGCGTGTCCTTCGAGTCGAAGAACACCGCCGGCAGCTACCTGCGCCACCAGAACTACCAGCTGTACGTCCACGCCAACGACGGCAGCGCCCTGTTCGCCTCCGACGCCACGTTCTGCCCGCAGGCCGGCAAGAACGGCCAGGGCAACTCGTTCGCCTCGTCGAACTACTCGACCCGCTACATCCGCCACTACAACAACCTGGTGTACATCGCCAGCAACGGCGGCTCGAACACCTTCGACGCCACCGGCCTCTGGGCCGACGACGTGAGCTGGGTCGTCACCGGCTCCTGGGCATAACACCCCGCCGCACCACACGGCCGTCCCGCGAGCGCGGGGCGGCCGTTGCCGGCTACAGCGCGGCGCCGGGGCCCGGGAGCACGTCGACGTCCGGGGCGTGCATCGGCTCGCCGCAGTGCGCGCAGCGCAGGTCCACCCGGCTGACCTCGCCGCATGCGTGGTGGCGGTACAGCGTCGGCGGGCCCGCCTCACCGGCCAGCCACTTGTCGCCCCACGCGGACATCACCATGAGCAGGTCGACGAGCTCGGTGCCCTGCTGCGTGAGCACATACTCGAACCGCGGCCGCCGGTCATAGGGCCGCCGCTCGAGCACCCCGCGCTCGACCAGGTGGTCCAGCCGCTCCGTCAGGACCTTCCGCGAGATGCCGAGGTCCGCCTGGATCTGCTCGAAACGGCTGAACCCGGCCCACACGTCCCGCAGGATCAGCGGTGACCAGGGCTCCCCGATGACGTCCAGCGTGCGGGCGATGGAGCACGCCATCCCGCCGAAGTTCGTGCGCTGCATGCGACGAGTCTAGCAATTGGGGTTCCCTAAGGGAACTTCGACTGCTACCGTCACGGAGTCTCCTAAAGGAACCCCGAGAGGATGGGTGTCATGGGCAAGGTCTTCAGCGCGCACGCGGTCTCCGCCGACGGCTTCATGACCGGGCGCGAACCCGGGCCCGGCCGCGGCCTCGGCGACGCCTCGATGCTCTTCGACTGGTACTTCGACGGCGACACCCCCAGCCAGGTCTTCGACGGCTTCAAGCTCAGCGCGCCCAGCGCCCGGGTCTTCGACGCCCTCGCCGGGCGCATCGGCGCCGTTGTCGTCGGCCGCAACACCTACGACGACTCCGAATGCTTCGGCGGCGGCAGCCCCCACCCGGACGCCCCGCTCGTCCTACTCAGCCACCGGCCCGCGCCGGAAGTGTCCGAACGGCAGACCCTGGTCACCACCGGCATCGCCGACGCGATCGCCGCCGCCCGCGAGCTCGCCGCCGGCAGGGACGTCGCCCTCATGGGCGGCGGCGTCGCCACCGAGGGGCTGCGCGCCGGGCTCGTCGACGAGGTCGTCCTGCACCAGGTCCCGATCCTGCTCGGCGCCGGCCGCCGCTACATCCAGGACCTGCCCGCACACGTGCGCCTGCGCCTCGTCGAGGCCGTCGCCGCGCCGGGCGTCACCCACCTGCACTACGCCGTGGAGCGCTGAACACCCGGCCCCTCCCCTGTCGTGGCCGGCGTGAACGTCGTCGGCCGCGTCACGGGGTGTACCGCATCCTAGGAAACTAGGTAGGGACTGCCTGGGCTCGGCGGGTGAGGGCGGGTGCAAGGTGGCCGGGCTAGCGTCGCAGGTGGGAGAGTCGGAAGGGGAGTCGCTATGTCGTCGACCACGACCGCACTCGCGGTCATCGTGATCGTGCTCATCGTCATCGCCGCCGTGGTGGTCGGCATCGGGCGATACCGCCGCTCACGGGAGCTGCGCAAGCGCTTCGGCCCGGAGTACGAGCGGGTGATCGCCGAGCAGCCCAGCCGCCGAGCGGCCGAACGCGACCTGCAGGGCCGGGAGCGCCGGCACGCCGAACTGTCGCTGAAGGAGCTCGAACCCGATCAGCGTCAGCGGTACGCCGAGCAGTGGCAGCGCACCCAGGCGCACTTCGTCGAGCAGCCGGAGGTCGCCACCCGGGAGGCCGACGAGCTCGTCACGAAGGTGATGGCCGATCGCGGGTACCCCGTCGGCGACTTCGACACCCAGGTGCAGGACCTCAGCGTCGAGCACGCCGAGACCCTGGGCCACTACCGCGAGGCCCACGAGATCAACCAGGTCAACGAGCGCGGCCAGGCCTCGACCGAGCAGCTGCGCCAGGCGCTGATGCACTACCGCATCCTGTTCGCCGAGCTCGTCGGCGACGCCTCGGGCGGCGGCCCGGTGCCGCGCCACGGCTGAAACCCAAGCCGCTGAACCCAATCCGGAAAGGCGGATCCACCATGCAGGACGAACGGGGAACCGCGATCCCCATGCCGCCGGCGACACCGACGCCGCAGACCCAGCCGCAAACCCAGGGCCAGCCGCAGGCCGGGACCCAGCCGCAGACTCAGGGCCAGCCGCAGACTCAGGGCCAGCCGCAGACTCAGGGCCAGCCGCAGGCCGGGACCCAGCCGCAGACTCAGGCCCAGCCGCAGACCGGGACCCAGCCGCAGACTCAGGCCCAGCCGCAGACCGGGACCCAGCCGGCGACCACGACGACGGTGAGCGCGACCAGGACGGAAACGGGAGCCGACGAGGCCATCTGGGACCAGGGCCGGGCCGAGGAGCTACGCCGGCGCTGGGGCGAGATGCAGACCAGGTTCGTCGAGGACCCGACGGCCACGGTCTCCGAGGCCCGGCAGCTGGTCGACGAGGCGGTGCAGTCCCTCGCCGACAACGTCCACGAGCGCGAGGAGCAGCTGGCGCGCGCCGGCGCCCGGGGCTCGGACAGCACCGAGGGCAAGCGCGACGCCGTGCTGCAGTACCACCGGCTGCTCGACCGGCTCCTCTCGGTCTGAGCGGCTGAGCTCAGGCTCGGTCTGAGCGGCTGGGCTCAGGCCTCCGACATGGCGCTGAGGGTCGCCGCGACCAGCACCAGGGCGACCACCGCGAACGGGATGAGGATGCCGATGATGGTGCCCGGCCGGGCCAGCAGCGGCTTGCCCGGGTCCATCGGGGCCTTGCCGCTGCCGTCCGGCGCGAGCTGCGGCGCCGGCAGGTTGGCGACCTTCCCGCGGCGCGACAGGTTCACGAGGACCGTGATCGGCGCGATGATCACGGAGGCGTAGCCGTACCAGCCCTGCCAGAGGGTCTTGGACGTCATCGAGCGGAACACCGACAGGCCGCAGTCGCGGCAGAACGGGCCCTCCAGGCTCAGGAAGCGCATCAGCACGATGAAGCCCTGGTGGCCGCGGAATTTCGTCTGCACCGCCGGAACGCAGCCGCAGAACCGGCAGCGCACCTGCGGGCCGGCCGCGGTCGCGGGAAACTGCTGCGCCTGCGGCGCGTACGACTGGGACATGATGACGCCTCATTCATGATCAAGGATCGGAGCACGCCGAGGGTACGCGAAAACGCGCGCGCCGTGGGGGCACCCCTATCCCCCGGCGTCAGGCGACCGGATCCCCCACCGCGTCCAGGTCGGCGTCCTGGTCCTGGGCGAGGACCGCGGTGGCCGGGCGGTCGCGGAAGACCCACCAGCGCGACGCCGAGTAGGTGAAGACGGCCACGACGGCCGAGGCGGCGACCCGGGCGACGCGGAAGTCCAGGCCCACCATGGTCAGGCCGGTCGTGACGTACACGGTGATGAGGAAGTCGCCGGCCATCACCGCCGCGTACCGCAGGAACTGCCGCCCAACCGGAGCGTGCGAACGGAAGTTCACGGTCCGGTTCAGCGCGAAGTTGAGCCCGAACGCGCCGATGTAGGCGATGGCGACCGCGACGGCGATCGGCAGATGCGTCCAGTGCCGCAGCGCCGTCAGGACCCCCAGGTCGATGGCGAAGGTGAACGCGCCGAGCATCGCGAAGCCGACCAGATCCCGCGGCAGGAACCGGCGCAGCCGCGGCGGCAGCCGGTCGACCCAGGCGGTGAGGAAGTCGCCGAGGCGTTCAGCACGCGTGCGGTCCACCGTCATGGGCCCATCATGACGGAGGCCGCCGCCGCGCCGATCACCAGGTTCCGATAGAGGACAGCGCGCCGGAGCCCGGGTTAACGGCCGGCGACGATGTGGTGATCGAGGGCGTAGCGGGTCGCGGCGCTGCGGTTGCCCACGCCGATCTTGCGGTAGATCGCCCGCAGGTGTGCCGCGATGGTCCGCTCGCTGACGTGCAGGCGGCGGGCCATCTGCGCGCTGGTGAGGCCCTCGGCGAGGATGCCGAGCACCATCCGCTCGCGCTCGGTCAGGCCGTGGTCCTGGCCGTCGCCCTGCGTCCCCTGCGCCTGGCCGGCGGGCGGCGGCGCGGGTTCCTCGGCGACGGTGTGCGTCGGCGGGCCCATCAACCGGCCGTGGTCCGGGCACCCGGCCAGGATCCGGTCGGCGCGGGCCCGCAACGCGGCGGCGGAATCGGCGTCGCCGAGCCGGTCGCGGGCCTCCGCCAGGGCGGTGAGCACCTCGACCAGCTCGAGGCGGTACGGGCCACGGCGCACCAGCTCCAGCGCCCGGCGCAGGTGCGGCTCGGCCGTGTCCGGGCGGTCGTCGGCGAGGTCGAGCCAGCCGGCGACGTAGTGGCGGGCGTAGGTCAAGCAATGCTCGTCGAGGCGGCGCCAGCGCTCGTCGTGTGCGGTGCGCTCGGTCCAGTCCCGGGCGGTCTCGAGGCGGCCGAGCTCGCAGTACGCGATGAGGAGGCCGCCCTTGGCCTGCACCGCCAGCAGGTGCAGGTTGCCCGCGTCGGCGCGGGCCAGGCACCGGCGGAACCCGTACAACGCCGCCTCGCACTCGTTACGGCGCCGGTCGGACAAGGCGGTGTGGACGAGCGACAGGTCGTACCAGACGGTGTCGCGAGGCAGGTCGTGCAGCGCGGTGTTCGACCAGCGCCGCGCCTCGGCGACGTCGCCCGCGGCGTAGCCGCGCATCTGGTGCAGCATCGCCTTCTTGGCGTCGACCCGCTTGCGCAGGCGGGCGTTCATGGAGGCCGACCCGGAGGCCTCGTCCAGCCAGGCCAGGGCTCCGTCGAGGTCGCCGGCCAGCACCGCGGTCATCGAGCGGGCCACCAGCAGCCGCCCGTCGGCCTGCAGGATCGACCTGCCCATCGAGTCGAACCACGACAC
>Ga0310811_10007560_pt1 | contig 13943 bp, 7 predicted proteins | sample YCmetagenome_FD_207642 | JGI IMG/M metagenome (GOLD analysis project Ga0310811, IMG submission 207642) | Soil microbial communities from experimental microcosm in Duke University, North Carolina, United States - YC | ecosystem: Engineered > Artificial ecosystem > Soil microcosm > Unclassified ... | reverse complement strand
ACCGACGAGCACAGCTCGGTCGCCATCGACGGCACCTCGACCACTGCGCCGACCTGGGCGAACGCCTTCGGCAGCAAGTACGTCTACCAGAACAAGACGTTCACCGTGCCGGCCGGCGTCGACCACCTCGACGCCTCGCTGGCCTATCCGCCGGCCGGGCCGCGCATCGTGACGATGTGGCTGCTCGACCCGAGCGGCGCGCTGACCGGGTACACCCTCCCCCAGGGGCTCGCCGGCTACGGCCACATCGACGTGCACTCGCCGAAGGCGGGCAACTGGACCGCGGTCGTCTCGGTCCGCAACGCCCCGGACAGCGTCAAGGGCACCATCCCGCTGGAGTTCGCGACCAGCAAGTACGTCACCACCGGCACTGTCTTCCCGGCCTCGCTGAACCTGAAGCCGGGCCAGAGCGGCACCTTCCACGTGCTGGCGTCCAACCCGAACAACCCCGGCGACCTGCCGGCGGCGGTGCAGCTGAACTCCAGCAAGGGCAAGCAGCTGGCGGTGCCGCTGATCCTGCGCACCAAGCTGCCCAGCTGGGGCGGTTCCTTCACCGGCACGCTGACCGGCGGCAACGGCCGCAGCGGCGGTCCGGCGCAGACCAACGTCTACCGCTTCGACGTGCCGCGCGGGCAGCGTGACCTCGGCATCGACCTCACGTTGGCCGGCGACCCGAACCAGGTGATCAACGGCTACCTGGTCAGCCCGGACGGCCAGCTGCTGAGCGCGCAGAACAACGTGCTCACCCTGGACGCCAACGGCAACCCGGCCGGCTACGGCCGCTCGGTGCAGGTCTACCGGCGCGACCCGGCGCCGGGCCGGTGGACCTTCGTCATCGCCGCGGCCAACCCGGTCGCCGGCACCGCGACGTCGCAGAAGTTCAGCGGTTCGCTGCGCTACAACGTGGTCGACGCCAAGGTCGCCGTGCCGCACACGCTGCCGGCCGGCAAGCCGTCCACGATCCAGCTCCAGGTGCGCAACACCGGCAAGGCGGCGCTGTCCTACTTCGTCGACGCGCGGTCGACGAAGTCCGACGACCTCCAGGTGCGGCCGCTGAACCAGGCCGCGAACGTGCCGCTGCCGCAGTTCACCGCGACCAAGTTCCTGGTGCCGACCGAGACGACTTCGCTCACCTCGGCGGCGTCGGCCAGCGAGCCGATCGACCTCGACCTGTCCACCGCCATCGGCCTGCCCGAGGTGCTCAAGCGGTCCGGCGTCGGCAACGTCGCCATCGCCTCGCTCACCTCGCCGCAGCTGACGCCCGGACTCTGGCTCGCGCAGCTCAACCAGATCGGGCCGTTCCAGGACCCGGCCAAGGCCAACACCGCCAACATCGGGCTGGTCGCGCACACCCAGGTGTTCGACCCGGCGGTCACGTCCTCGACCGGCAACGCGTGGCTCGGCACCGTCCAGGACAACGCGCCGGCGTTGACGCCGCTGGTGCTCCAGCCCGGTCAGACCGGCACGATCAGCGTGACCATCACGCCGACCGCGGCCAAGGGCAGCACCGTGTCCGGCGTGCTCTACCTGGACGACTACAGCCAGTTCGCCAGCGCCGGCGACTCGCTGAAGGCGTTCCCCTACAGCTACACCGTGGGGTGATGCCACCCGGGTTCGACCCCGCGGGGGTGGGGCGAATCCGTTGACGTACAAGGGCTCCGCGGCCAGCCTGGCCGCGGAGCCCCTTTTTTGGTCGCGGTGTCAGTGGGTCTGGTACGGGGCCTTGGCCTGCTGCGCGGCGTACACCAGGGCCGGGCGCATCTTGGGCCAGAAGAAGCTGTCCTGGCAGGTGTACTTGGGCAGGAAGCCGCTGCAGCCGCGGCCGGCGTTGTCGCCGACCTCGATGGTGAAGCTGGCCACGCCGAGCTTGTCGTAGGACCAGTCGTCGGTGCTGCCGGAGGCGTTGTACAGCACCTGGCCGGCCTGGCCGTACGGGTAGCCGGTGATCGAGCCGAGCTGCTTGCCGATGGCCCGCAGCGAGGCGTCGTTGCCGGTGTGCACGGAAGAGCTGTAGTCCCAAGGGAAGATGACCACACTGCCGTCGCTGTGCATGGTCATCATGATGCCCTTGGTGTCGACGGGCGCGGGATCGGTGACGCCGGTGCCGGTGCGGCTGGCCGGCCACAGGTTGCGGAACAGCTTCTCCATCGAGGTGTTCTCGATCTCGGAGTCGGCCGCCGGTCCCTTGTAGACCTCGCTGCACGGGTCGGTCGAGGTGCTGGCCCCGCCGAAGTGCGTGTTGTAGTTGCGGTTGAGGTCGACGCCGGTCTGGCCGCCGAAGCCGCAGTTGCTGCCGTTGGCGGTGTCGGCGTTCTTGCGCTGGAGCTTGGGCGAGTTGCCGCCCTGCTGCACGATGTCCACGCCGTCGGGGTTGGCGATCGGCACCACCCACATCTCGGTGGAGTCCAGCAGCGCCTTCACCGTCGCATCGGTGCTGTAGCTGTTGACCAGGTAGTCGATCCAGCGGTAGGCGACGTCGCCGGTGGTGATCTCGCGGGCGTGGATCTGCGCCATCAGGAAGAACCGCGGCTTGGCCGAGTTCGGGTTGAGCGCGCAGTCGCCGGTCTGCTTCTTGGTGATGCAGATGCCCCGGAGGTCGTAGCCGCCCTTGCCCTTGGACTTCAGCCAGGACTGGCCGTAGGTGACGGCGGTGGCCAGGTCCGGATGGGCCTGCGCGACCTGGTCCAGGTGCGCGTACTGGGCGTTGACCGTGTGGTAGCCGCCGTAGTACGTCTCGCCGGCGTCGGCCGCGGTCGGATTGTTGGTGCTCCGCGGCTTGGGCGGCGTCCAGCTCGGCGGGTTCATCGCGCTCTCGGTGCTGACGGTGAACCCGGCCTGACGCAGCCGGTCGCCCTCGGCCGCGGCGCCGAGCACGAACAGGTCGTTGCCGTCGCGGTCCTCGAGCACGTCGAAGCCGTAGGAGAAGAGCTTCTCCGCGTCGGCGCCGGTGACCCGGTAGACGAAGGTGGGCTGGGCGGACTGCGTGCTCTCGGTCGCGGCCACCGTGGTCGTGGTGGCGGCCTGGGGCAGCAGCAGAACGGCCGCGGCGGCGATGGCCGCCGCGACACCGCCGATGGGCAGGGGCAAACGCCGTGCCATGTGTCCTCCCGCAGGGTGAAAGGGACAGCACGGACGGTAGCGCCGGGCTGTGACCGGAAGCACCCAACGAAGGGCGGGACTTAGGCCGGCGTCACCTTCTTGACGTACAGCAGGCGATCGCCGGTCTCGATGGCGTCGGCCTCCGGCGCGTCGACCCGGTGCAGCGTGCCGTTGCGGACCACGCCGAGCACGATGTCGGACAGGTGCCGCGGCGAGCCGCCGACCTCGCCGTCCTCCACCTCGCGCTCGGCGATGGCCAGGCCGACGTCCGGGGTCAGCAGGTCCTCGACCATGGCGACCACGCTGGGCGTGGTGGTGGCCATGCCGAGCAGCCGGCCGGCCGTCTCGCTGGACACCACGACCTGGTCGGCGCCGGACTGCCGCAGCAGGTGCTCGTTCTCGGCCTCGCGCACCGAGACCACGATGTGCGCCTTGGGGGCCAGCTCGCGGGCGGTCAGCGTGACCAGCACCGCCGTGTCGTCGCGGTTGGTGGCCACCACGATCGCCCGAGCCTTGGGCGCGCCGGCCACTCGCAGCACGTCGGAGCGGGTGCCCGAGCCGGTGACGGTGACCAGGCCGCGGGCCGACGCCGCCTCCAGGGCCGGCTTGGACGTGTCCACCACGACGATCTGCTCCGCGTCGACGCCGTCGCCGAGCAGCGTGACGACCGCGGCGCGGCCCTTGGTGCCGTACCCGACGACGACCACGTGGTCGCGCACCTTCGACCTCCAGCGTTGGATCTTGAACGACTGCCGGGAGCGCTCGGTCAGCAGCTCCAGTGTGGTGCCGACCAGCAGGATCAGGAACAGGACGCGGATCGGCGTCAGGACCAGCACGTTGACCAGCCGGGCCGCCTCGGTGACCGGGACGATGTCGCCGTAGCCGGTCGCGGTGAGCGAGACCGTCGCGTAGTACAGGCAGTCGACCAGGCTCAGGCCCTGGCCGGTGCCGTTGGTGTCCCGATAGCCGGCGCGGTCGAGGTAGACGATGACCACGGTGACCGCCAGCGCCAGCAGCGCGAACAGCACCCGACGGGTGATCGTCCGGACGGGGCTGCCGCCGGTGGCCGGTATCCGCACGACACCGACCAGGGCGTGGCCCGGCTGGTCGGCGAGGCCGTCGCCGCTGGTGCTCATGCTGCCGGAGGGTAACGGGCGGGCGACGCCGTGATCACCTCCCCCGGACCGGTAATTTTTCCACCGATCATGGAACGCCTCTGGTAACTTCCCCACCACATCGCGTTCGACCTGCACGGACCTGTACCGTCTCGCCGCGAAGGGACCCTTCGTGTCACCCTCGGTCCATGACTTCCCGCCGTCCGGCGCTCGCGCTGTCCGCCCTGTTGGCGGTCGCGGGCGTGACCCACTTCGCCTATCCCAAGCCGTACGACCGGATCGTGCCGACGGCGCTGCCCGGCAGCGCCCGGACCTGGACGTACCTCTCGGGGGTGGCCGAGCTGGCGGTGGCCGCCGCGGTCGCCGCGCCGCCCACCCGAAAGCTGGGCGGGCTGGCCGCGGCCGCCCTGTTCACGGCCGTGTTCCCGGCCAATATCAAGATGGCCCTGGACGCCCGTGGCCGGTCGCGCGGGGAGCAGCTGGCCACTGTCGCCCGCCTTCCGCTCCAGGTTCCCTTGGTGATCTGGGCCCTTCGGGTGAGCCGTTCGGCCCCCTGAGTCGTATGTTTCCTGCAATTGGCCATCTGCAAGGCACTGTCGCCGCGGCGACCCTGACCATAGGATGATCGCGTGCAGTCGCGAACCCAGCACGCTGTGTCCGCCCTCGGGTGGCGCGGCACGGTGATCTCGGATGTGGCCGTGCTCGGTCAACGAGTGTCGGCGGTGGTTCGGCTGCGCGCGGACGTGCACCGCTGGCGCACCGAGAACGGGTGGCCGCCCGCGCCCGACCCGTCCTGGTTCCACTCGTGGTTCGAGCCCGCCTTCCACGACGTGGTGCCGGTGTCGGCCGTCGAGCTCATCGGCATCCTGGTCACCGAGTCCACCGTGGAGCAGGCCCTGGAGGCCTGCGGCACGCTCATGACCCTCGCGCCGTGTGCCGTGCTCGTGCCCGAGAGCCCGGACTACGACCCGTGGCCGCTCATCGAGCTCGACTACTACGGCGTCGGCCTCGTGCGGGCCGGTGACGACGGGCCCGCTCGGCTCGAGGTCGCGCCCGAGGACCGGGCCAGCGAGTTCGGGCCCTCGCCGTTCAGCCGCTGGCTGCTCGAGGTGCTCTACGCCCACGTCACCGCGCCCGGCGCGATGCTGCTCCAGCACTGGGACGGCGCCGACCAGCTGCCTTAGGCCCTCGGGACCGCGGCCAGCAGCACCTTGAGGCCGTCCGCGTCCAGCAGGTCGGTCGGGCGCAGCGTGTGGTCGTGGCGGACGTAGTGGAAGGCCGCTCGGACCCGGTCCACCGGCACGTTCTTCAGCGCCGCCCAGGCCAGGCGGTAGGCCGCCAGCTGCACCGACAGCGCCGGCAGCTTCTCCTCGTCCGGGACCGCGCCGGTCTTCCAGTCCACCACCGTCCAGCCCCCGTCGGCGTCCGCATAGACCGCGTCCATCCGGCCGCGGACCGCCACGCCGTCCACCTCCGTCTCGAACGCCACCTCCACGTCCGCCGGCACCCGGTCCGCCCACTCGCTGGCCAGGAACGCCGCCCTCAGCCGGGCCAGATCGGCATCCGTCTCCTGCCCGATCACGTCATCGGCCGCGCCCGGCAGCTCGTCGAGATCGAACAGCCGGTTCGACTTGAACCGCTGCTCCAGCCAGGAGTGGAAGGCCGTGCCCCGGCGGGCCAGCGGGTTGGGCGGGAACGGCAGCGGCCGCCGGAGCCTTCTGGCCAGCGCATCCGGGTCGTCGGCCAGCTCCACCAGCTGGCTCACCGTGAGCTGGTCCGGCAACGCCACCAGCTCCCGCCGACTCCGCGCCGCTTCCCGCTCGGCCAGCAGCACGTCGACATCAGCCGCCCAGCCCTCCGGATCGGGGTCCTCGGGCAGGGTTCCTTCAGCCGCGTCGGCGTCGCCCGGGCCAACGGGCCAGTCCTCCGCGAGCGGCTCGCCCGGCCATCCCTCCTCAGGCGGTTCGACCGGCAAGTCCTCCTCCCCCGGTGGCTCATCCGGCAAGCCCTCCTCCGCCAGCCAGCCCTCGTCCGCCGGCCGTCCCCCCTCCGGCAGTGCTTCCTCCTCCGGCCAGTCCTCTTCCTCCGGAGGTTCCTCCGGCAGGCCCTCTTCCGGCGGCGCTTCCGTTTGCCGCACGGCCCTTTCCTTCCGCGCGACAGCGGCAGTGGCAGCGGTGATGGCGGCCGAGGTGGCCGCGGCAGCGGCGATGGTGGAGCCGTCCTGCGACAAGGCAGCGAGTTCGGCCAGCACCATCATGGCTCCCTCGGCGACCGCCTCGCGGCGTGACGCCAAGGGGTCGACCGGCCACCGCGCGGTGCGCACGTCGGCGATGAGCGGGTTTTCCTCGTCCTCGGCCGGGGCGGGGGCCCACTCGTCGACCATGCCGGGCGGACGGTCGCCGGTGGTGAGCACGGCGTGCACCTCATCGAGGAAATCCGAAGGGCCACGGGGCTTTTCACCGGTCTCGCCCCACCAGTGGCCGGACACGAGCAGCACTCGCTCGGACCGGGTCAGCGCGACGTAGCACAGTCGCCGCTCCTCGACGAGGCGTCGCTCCTCGAACTCCTCGTTGTGGATGGCGATGGCCTCCTCGACCTCCTTGCGGTTCTCCGCGCCGGCGAGGTTGAGCTTGGGCAGGTCCTGGCTGTCGCCGCGAAGGTCGGCCGGCAGCTCGGTGACGTTCTTCAGCCATGACGAGGACTTCTTCTGCCCCGGGAACACGTTGCGCACCACGTGCGGCACGACGACGATCTCCCACTCCAGCCCCTTGGCGGCATGCATGGTGAGGATCTGCACGCGGTCCTCGGCCACCTCGACCTCGCCGGGTTCGAGGCCGTCCTCGGCGTTCTCGGCGGTGCGCAGATAGTCCAAAAGGGACGGTAGCGTCGCCGACGGGCTGGCCGACGCGTAGTCGGCGACGACGTCGGCGAAGGCGTCGAGGTGGGCACGGCCGACACGGCCGGGACGGGCCGTGGCCTCGATGTCCAGCAGCAGCGTGCGTTCCACGTCGGCGACGAGGTCGGGCAGCGGCTGGTCCTGCCGCCGGCGCAGCATGGCCAACTCGTTGCCCAGCCGGCGAATCCGCTTGTAGCCGGCGGCCGAGTACTGCTCGGGTTCGCCGGGATCGTCGATGGCGTCGACCAGTCCGGCCTGCTCGGCGTGCTCACCCGGCAGCGCGTCGGTGATCGCGGCCAACGGATCGTCCCCGCTGCTGGGCCGCTGCCGCCCGGCCAGCTGACCGGCCCGGTCCCACAACGCGGCGATGTCGGCGGCCCCGAGCCGCCAACGCGACCCGGTCAGCAGTCGCGCGGCGGCGGTGCCGGCGAGGGGTTCGATGAGCACGCGCAGGGCGCTGACGAGGTCGCGCACCTCGGGCTCGTCGAGCAGACCGCCGAGACCGACGACCTCAACCGGCAGTCCGCGCACGCGCAGCGCGTGGGCGATGGCACCCATGTCGGCGCGGCGGCGCACCAGGACGGCGGCGGTCGGCGGCTTGCCGGTGGCGTCGAATTGGGCCTCCCAACGCGCCGCGAGTTCGTCGGCCAGCCACGTCACCTCTTGGCGCACATCGGGCAGCAGCGCGCAGTGCACGTCGCCGGGCTCCGCACCGGGCTTGGCTCGCAGTTCGTCGACGTCGAGGCCGGCGGCGCGCAGCGGGCCGGACAGCGCGTTGGCCACGGCCAGCACCTCCGGCGGATTGCGGAAGCTGGTCAACAGGCCGTACTTCGGGGCGGGGCGCTTGTCGGCCCCAGGGAAGTCGATCAGCGGGAAGTCGGTGGTGAAGCGAGGCAGGTTGGCCGCGCTGGCTCCGCGCCAGCCGTAAATCGCTTGTGCGGGATCGCCAACGGCCGTGACCGGCATCGGGTCTCCGGTGCCGAACAGCGACCGTAGCAACACGCGCTGTGCATGACCGGTGTCCTGGTACTCGTCCAGCAGCACTGCCCCGTACCGGTTGCGCTCGCCCTCGGCGACCTCCGGGAAGCCACTGGCCAGTCCGGCCGCCAGCGCCATCTGGTCGGCGAAGTCGAGCGCCGCCTCCTTGCGCTTGCGCAGTTGGTAGGCCTCCAGGAGCGGCAGCATCGCGACCCGGAACTGCTGCGCCGCCACGATCTCCCGCAGCGTCGTCGACAGCTCCGCCCGCTGCCGCGGCCCCTTCGGCGCCGACTCGATCGTCCGCTGCATCCACTCCGCGTGCCGACGGATCTTGTCCGGCTCCACCAGGTGCTCCGCCAGCTCGCCGGCCAGCGCCAGCAGGTAGCCGGTGATCGTCGCTGGCACCTTGTCCGTGTCCAGGTCCTCGGTCCAGGTCGCCACCACCCGGTGCGCCAGCTGCCACGACGCCGTGCCCGTCAGCAGTCGGGCCCCCGGTTCCACCGGCAGCCTCAGGCCGTGTTCGCCGACCAGCCGGCCCGCGTAGGCGTGATACGTCAGCACCGTCGGCTCCGTCGCCAGCACCAGCGCTCGCCGATCGCCTCCCGGGTCCAACTGGTCCAGCAGTCCCGAGCCCGCCAGCCTGCGCAACCGGGCCCTGATCCGCTCGCCCAGCTGCCGGGCCGCTTTGCGGGTGAAGGTCAGTCCCAGCACCCGGTCCGGCGTGACCAGGCCGTTCGCCACCAGCCACACCACCCGGGCCGCCATGGTCTCGGTCTTGCCCGCCCCCGCGCCCGCCACCACCAGCGCCGGCTGCGCCGGCGCCGCGACCACCGCCGCCTGCTCGTCCGTCGGCGACGGCAGGCCGAGCGCGGCCGCCACCTCCTGCGGACTGACCAGTTGCACGGACACCACGCTAGGTCGTCGCACCTCAACGACCGAAACGGACCCGCCGTGCGGCCGATCGGACCACCCGAACTCCACTCCCGACGACACCTACGCCGCCGCCCGCTCCGCGCCTACACTCGGCCCGGCGATGCCCATCCCGAATCCCCGACGGGAACGGGCCCGCCGTGTCGGTCGTGTTTCCGGTGCGGCACAGGCCCGTCCGAACGCGCTGTCGTCCGGTTGGCGCACCCGAAGTCCGCGCCCGGACCGGCCGTGCGGCCGATCGGCGGACGCGTTGTCCGCCATCGACAATGAATAAGTTTCACATTGGTCCGGTCGCGTCTATCTGCGTAACGCCGATTTCACCAGACTGGGCGGATGCCGACCGTGCGCATCCTCCTGGCCGCCGCGATGGTCGCGGCCACCGCGGCCGCCCCCGCTGCCGCTGCCAGCCCTGCAACGCCGCACGTCACCGCCCTGAAGAACGTGCTCCTCGTGGGCAACAGCCAGACGGGATCGGTGAGCTTCATCGACGAGAACGGCTTCGCCGTCCTCGGCAGTTTCAATGTCATCCCCGACCTCCAGCAGCGCATCAACGAGATGGACCCGATCCAGCGGATCGGGTACGAGACCGTGAAGGGCATCGAGGGCGGCGACCGGTTCGTCGACGACGCGGCCCTGACCCCCGACGGCCGCCGGCTCATCGTGTCCCGCGGCAACCTGGACGACGTGGCGGCCTTCGACCTGGCCACCAAGCAGGAGCTGTGGCACACCCGCCTGGAAGGCTTCCACGCCGACCACGCGGCCCTGTCGCCGGACGGCACCCGCTTCGTGGTGTCGGCGACCACGGCGAACAAGGCGGAGTTCATCGACACCGCCAACGGCAAGATCGTCAGCTCCGCCCCGACCGGCAACTACCCGCACCAGAACGACTACTCGGCCGACGGCAAGTACGTCTACAACTCCAGCATCGGCAACATCCAGCTGCCGCAGTCGCTGGAGTGGGCCAAGGGCGCGTTCCAGCTCACCAAGATCGACGCCGCCACCCAGCAGGTGGTCAAGACCTGGACGTTCCAGCACGGCATCCGACCCAGTCTGATCGCGCCGGACGGCAACACGTTCTACGCGGAGTTGTCCTACCTCAACGGCTTCGTGAAGTACGACCTGAACGCCGGCAAGATCGTGGCCACGGTCAACCAGCCGTTCAGCGACCACGCCAAGTCGCTCAAGCCGGACGACTACCCGAAGAACTCGGCCCACCACGGCCTTGCCCTGTCCGGTGACGGCAGCACGCTGTGCGACGTCGGCACCATCGACGACTACGTGGCCCTGGTCAGCACCGACGGCCTGGTCGACCGGGCGTTCGTCAACTACCCGACGAACAGCCTGCCCTACTGGGGCCAGACCAGCACCGACGGCAACTACTGCTACGTGTCGCTGAGCCAGGCCAACGCCGTGTCGATCATCGACTACCACTCGGGCACCGAGGTCGCCCGGGTGCCGGTGGGCACCTTCCCGCAGCGCGAGCGGGTGTCCAAGGTCGACCCGGCGGTGCTGGGGTCGCTGTCGCGATGACCGAGGAGAGAGCTGGGCGCGCCACGCTGCGCCGCATCATGGAGCAGATGCGCGCCGATCCGGACGTGCTCGACGGCGTGGTGGCGGAGGTGCGGGCGCAGTCACCCCAGGTGGCTGCGCTCCCCGTCGCCGAGGTCCGCCGGCACATCGCGGCGTTGCTCGGCGTGGCCTCGGCGGCCTTCATCGACTCCACCGGACTGGGCGTGGAGGCCGCCGACCGGCTCGCCACCGACCGGGCGCTGCAGGGCGTGCCGCTCTCGGCGCTGCTCGCCGGCTTCCAGACCGGGCGCGCGCACGTGCTGCGCGAGCTCGGCGGCCGCCTGCGCCAGCACGAGATGCTGGCCGACGAATTCGTCGCGGCCCTGCTCGAGCTCGACGGCTACGCCAACAAGCTGCAGAACCGGCTGGTGGAGGCCTACCGGGAGACCGAGCTGCGGCTGGCCCGCACCGCACAGGCGGCCCGCGTGCAGGCCTTGCGCGAGCTGCTCAAGGGCGGCCCGGTCACCGGCGTGGTCAACACCGGGCTCGCGGAGGACCGGCACTACCACGTGGTGCTGGCCGACGTGAGCGACCCTCGCCAGGCCCGCCGCGCGGAGGCGGCGCTGGCGGAGACGTTCTGCGTCACCGTGGACGGCCTCGTGTGCGGCGTCGCCGTGCAGCTGCCGGACCTGTCACCGGTGGCCGACGTGCTCGCCGTGGTGACACCCGCGGTGCTGCCCAAGGACTTCGGCGCGGCGTACCAGGCGTGCCGAGCGGCGCTCCAGACCGGCCGCTGCCGCGGTCTGTCCGGGGCGGTGCGCCTCACCGAGCTGGTGGTCGACCTGGTCACCGACGGCTTCCCGGCGCTCGGCCGGATGCTCGCCGACGACCTGCTGGCCGGCCTGGCCGGCACCGACGACTTCCACCGGCTGCTCGCCTCGACCGCCTTGACCTACCTCGATCACGGCGGCCGGGTCGACGCCACGGCGCTGGCCCTGCACGTCCACCCCAACACCGTGAAGCACCGCCTGCGCCGGCTGGCCGAGCTGACCGGCTTCAGCCCGCCGGAGGGCTCGCTGGCCACGGCCCTGCGCTGGCGCTGGGCCGTGGACACCTGGCTACGGTCGACCGGGGCCTGGTCGGCGGCCGAGGCGGCATCGCCGCCCCAGTCGTCACGGCGCAACGGCCACCAGGTCAGCGGTCATCTCGGCACCACCTCCTCGCATTCGCCCACCTGACGGCAGGATCCGGTCGGCCGCTGAGGGTTTCACGTACCCATGGCCGCCGACCGGATCGGCCGCGGGAGGGAAAGCGCGCACTCGCCCTGTCTGACCGGACTCCGGGCCGGCGGAAGCAAAATCGAGTGATGGCCGGGGCGACAGCAGCGGTCCGGGACAGCGGGTCACTCGCCCACCTGCCGACCGGACTCGTGGAGTGGACAGGACGTTCGCGCGGGGCAGCGCGGGCAGTCGGGGCTCTCGGTGGCGGTGTACTCGGGCCCGACGCAGGAGGCGGCGGCCTCCTGGACGGTGGCGAGCCAGACCTTGGACGAGTCGGGGTCCAAGGGAGCCTGGACGCGTTCGGCGGCGCCGGTTTTCTTGTCCTCCTTGGAGACGTAGAGGAGCCGGGCGCCGCCGGGTTCCTCGCTGAGGCCGAGTTCCTCGAAAGCGCCGAGCTGGGTGGCGAGCTGGTAGACGGCGAGCTGGGGGTGCTCCTGGGCGTCGTCCTTGCTGACGGGCTGCTTGCCGGTCTTGATGTCGACGACGACGGGGCGGCCCTGGTCGTCGACCTCCAACCGGTCGACACGGCCCCGGACGCGCAGCCACGGGCCGTCGGCCTGGGTGGGGACCTGCACGGTCAGGTCCCGCTCCACGGCGACCTGGGTGAGTTCGCTGCGGCTGCGCTCGAACCAGGCCATGAAGGTGTCGAGCATCTTCTGCACCCGGTTGCGTTCCCGGCGGGAGAACCAGGGCGCGCCGGCATCTACCGCCGCCCACGCCTCGTCCAGCCGGACCCGCAGCTCGAGTCGGTCCACGCCGCTGGCGGCGGCCTGGGCGAGCGCGTGCACGAGGGTGCCGGTGATCGAGGCGAGCTGGGCCGGATCCTCGCCGCCGTGCCGCTCCACCATCCAGCGCAGCGGGCACTTGGAGAGCACCTCGATGGTGGACGGGGAGACGCTCACCGTGTCCTCGTCCGTCCACAACGGACTGTTGGTGGACACTTCCGGCAGCCCGTACCAGGAACCGGGATGAGCGCCGGGCACGTTGGCCGCGGCAAGTCGGGCCAGTTGGGCGGCGGCGCGGCGGCGACTGCCCGGTTCCGCCTCGGCGTCGCAGCACACGCGGCGCAGCTCGCCGACCAGCTCGGACAGCACCAGCCCCCGTGGCGGCGTGAACACCGGCCGCACTGCCGCCTCCGGATCGGCGGCGGTGCCCTCCAGCTCGTCCAGGAACCGTGACGGCTGTTCGTCCTCGCCACGCACGGCGCTGACCAGCAGTGTTCGCTTGGCCCGGCTGGTGGCCACGATCAACAGCCGCCGTTCCTCGGCCAGCAGCGGCGCGGTCGCCGACACCACGTCACCGGGGGCGACGCCGTCGAGCAGGTCCCGCATTCGTTCCACGCCAAGCAAAGTGCCGCGCATGCGCAGATCCGGCCAGCTGCCCTCCTGCACACCCGGCACGGCCACGACCGTCCACTCACGGCCGGCCGCCGCGTGGGCGGTGATCACCGTGACGGCCTCGCCCAGTGGCGCGGTCGGCGCCAGTGAGTCACCGACGATCTGTTGCGCCGTAAGGTAATCCGCGAACCCGGCGACGCTGGCGCCGGGCAGCCGGTCGACGTATCGGCCGGCCGCGTCGAACAGACCGACGATGGCGTCCAGGTCGCGGTCGGCCTGCGCGCCGGTCGGGCCGCCGCGGGTGGCCTGGGCGGACCAGCGTTGTTCGAGGTTGCTGTCCTTCCACAGCTGCCACAGCACCTGTTCCACGCTGGCGCCGGCCTCGATGGCGGACCGGGCCGTCCGCATCAGGGTGCCGATCCGACGGACCGGCACCGCCTCGCTGTCCTCCAGCGCGACCAGCAGGTCGTTGTCGTTGATCACGTCCACCAGCAGCTCGCCGCTGGACCGATCACCGCCCGCGGCCAGCTCCAGCCGGCGCAGGCCGCGACGCAATCGCCGCAGCGCCAACGTGTCCGCGCCACCGAGTTGCGATTCGAGCAGGTACGCGGCCGTGTCCTGGTCGAGCATGGATGCGTCGTCCGCGCATCGGAGCAGCACCAGGAACTGCCGCACCGCGGGCAGTTGGGCCAGCGGCAGCTCGTCGACCGGTACGGCCAGCGGCACGCCGGCGGCGAGCAAAGCCCTACGCAGCACGGGAAGCGAGTGCACGGTCGACCGCACCAGCACGGCCATCTCC
>Ga0310811_10007559_pt1 | contig 13944 bp, 18 predicted proteins | sample YCmetagenome_FD_207642 | JGI IMG/M metagenome (GOLD analysis project Ga0310811, IMG submission 207642) | Soil microbial communities from experimental microcosm in Duke University, North Carolina, United States - YC | ecosystem: Engineered > Artificial ecosystem > Soil microcosm > Unclassified ... | reverse complement strand
AGCTTTTTCACTGACACCCCCGTATTCAGACAGGAACGCCGCAGGCGTGCGTTAGGTTCCTCCTTGACCGCAAGAAATCTGGCACCGGCACCGGCCGACATTTCGCTGCAAATGGCACCCAAACTAGGTGCGGTGGCGGTCCCGCGCGGCGCGATGACCTAAGCCGCCCGCGTTGTTTCTCCCTGACGGACCATTCATGGAACGGCCAGTCTTGTTGTTGAGTTGGTCAGTCGTTCGATCGGCCCAACAAAAATAGGGAGAACACTTCATGTTGCGCACGGTTTTTGCGATCGGAGTTGCAGGTCTGGTTTTTGCGGGTGGAACCGGAACGATCCAGGCGGCCCCTATCCTTCCGCTTCCTGCGGCTTCCACTGTTGGCCTCGATAATCTGACCGACGTGCAGTGGGGGCGACGCTGCTGGCGTGACGGCTGGGGACGCGTGCACTGCCGCCATGGCCGTCGCTGCTGGTGGGACCGCTGGGGCAACAGACGTTGCAGGTGGTGATTTGGAATCTCGTGACTTAGCGGACGGGCGCCATCATCAGCCAATGTCCGTTTTGCTCTGCGCGTACATTTCGACGGCAGCGCGACCCGCTGCCGTCGCGCGCTAGCCGGTCATCTTCAGGCCGATGGCCGTGTGCATATCCTGGATTGCGTTCACGAAAGCCCGCGTGTAGGCGCCATCGTAAAGCGACGAGTCGAGCGACGCCGCAAGCGCGAGCAATCCAATAATCCAGGTGAGCATTCGCATGGCGACAATGATGCCGGACAATTCTTAACGAAAATCAAAATGTCAAATTTGCATGCGTGTAGCGCCCGGTAGCGGATAAACGCGGCATAAAAGCGAAGGCTCCGGAAGCCGAAGCCTCCGGAGCCGTTCCACCCATACTTACGCTACCTGACTGACGCTACGCGTACTCGCTACATTCGATCGATCTACCAGCAACGGCGAATCTTGCGGACGTAGCCGTTAATGTTTTCCCGCACGACGCGGCAGTGACGGCGATAGGTGTAACCGTCGTCGTAGGCGTAACTGCGATAACGCGGGCCGTAGTCATAGCCGTCGGAGTAGCCATAGCCTGGGCCAACGCCCACTCCGACACCGACCGGACCCGCGCCGATCCACACGCCCTGCGCGCTTGCCGGGACCGACAATGCGACTCCCGCCGCAGCCAGGATTCCGATTGCAAGCTTTCTCATTGGGCACCTCCACGGTTGCACACGACAGCAACGCGCAAGCGCGCCGGGCGTTCCGGTATGATTGTGATCTCCGTCACAAACGGATGCTTTTTGCCCGATTTGAGCGCTTTGTGACCGGGGTTCCGCCCGGTTTCGGCCCGTTCCGCATGGGTGACGAATCGTAAACGCTGCCCCGCGAAAGCGGGCTGAATTTTTCGCATTTTTTAATGGCGCGGCGATAGCGTTGCCCCCGCCAGTGGGAGAATTCCATGTCAATGTCCAGCTTTGTCGCCTTTCTCAAGGATGAGTCGGGCGCCACCGCGATCGAATACGGCCTGATGGCGGCCGGCATTTCGGTGGTCATCCTCGCAACGCTCAACACTGTCGGCTCCAAGCTCAATTCAAAGTTCGACGAAATCTCGGGCCTGCTGAAGTAAGAAAAATTTCCAGAAACGACCTGTCGGGAGCCGCCGTTATGGCGGCTTCTTTTTTATGGCCTTATTTTCGCGTCTTGGTGCCCGCGTGCGCATCCGGCCAGGCGATTGCCTAACGCCGGGTAACCGGATTGCGGAGCATTCGAGCGGCATAAGAAGGTACCATTTAAGGGGGTCACGTTAGCGTCCACGACTGCATAGGTGCACCTGGAGTGACCACATGTCGAAACTTGTCGCGTTTTTTAAGGACGAGACGGGCGCAACGGCAATCGAATACGGCCTCATCGCGGCCGGCATTTCGGTCGTGATCATTGCGAGCGTCAATGCCATTGGCTCGAAGCTCAACAGCACGTTCCAGACGATTTCGGACTCACTGAAATAAATTTGCCAGTACTGGTATGCGGAAGCCGCCGGAAACGGCGGCTTCTTGCATTTTCAAAGGCGTTCTATGGCGCCGGCGGGCGCTTGCCGGCCTCTTGCCGCAGACCGCGTCCTAGAACCGGTAGTTCACGCCGACGCGCGCGATATTAAGATTGGTGCGGCCAAAATTTGCGTTGATCGAGGGGGTAGCCGAGCCGGCCGGGACCGGCGTCGCAGGCAGCGTTACCGTTGAATCGTTCAAGCTGATGTACAGATACTCGGCCCTGACCGTCCATTTCGACCAGAACGCATATTCGATCGGCGAAGGCATTGTTTAGACCGCCAACACCTGTGCTATCGGCGTTGGGGACCCGACAAGTTTGGTTCACGTTCCGCACGAAAAACGTTGCTGTACAGATTGGCAATCCACTGACGTCCGCTCGACGTGATATTGAGATAGCGGATCGCCGTTTCAATCTGCGCTGATACCCTGTTCCAATAAAATTGAGGGTAGCGCTCAGTCAGGTCGGCCGGCGAAGCATAGCCGAGTTGCTTGTTCGTCCCGATCTCTTCGAACTCGTAGTAAAGTGCGTTGGCCTTGCGTAGATAGTGTGGATCTCCCAGTTGGCCAATAAGGTTGGCAGCTCGCACGAGCATGCCTTCCTCACTGTGGTGGACACCTTCATTCGACGGGAAGCGGGTGGCCTCAATGGCATTCGCGATACGGGCCGCATCGAGCGCCTTGACGCGGTCCATCACGTAGAGCTTCGACCTGTCGACCCGGTAGGGCATGAGTGCGGCATCGGATGAACCGCGCGGGAGTTTGGCTGTGTTGCCACTGGCATCAATAATATAACCATCGGCACTGTCGCCTTTAAGAATGCCACGAACGTAACCAATGTCGTGAAACAGACAAGCGACGATGACATGCGCATAGTCACTGGCCGTCGTCTCGATTAACAGCCTTCGTCCCGTCAAAATATCGTAGCCGACGAGCGTCACCAGCATGGTGTGCTCGACGTTGTGATAAAGCGCATCACTGTTGCCAATACAGTCGAGAGCAAGTGTTGCTGCTGACTGAACAATTTCTATTAGACCGGCGTCCGACGAGCCAAACCGGCGACTCATATGCCGGGCAAGGTGAGACCCCAGAGCCTCCGCCGCCAATTCGGGAATGGTAATCATCAACCCCTCCCGTAAAGTCCAAGCCGAAATCGTGACGATAAGTTTCGCAATCCGCAATAGCGGTTAAGCAGACATGGAGCTTTCGGGGCGCAAATGTCTGCTTTTGATCCAAAAACGGATATTCAGCACGTTGGAGGGTATTGCGTGTCAATGTCCGCTTAGCGCCTCACGCAGACATTCGTTGATGCGTCCAAATGTCCGCGCTCGGCGTTGAGCCGACACAACTTTATTTTTTCACTCAGAGCCTACTGCGAGCGACTGTGATGCTTGCGCGTGTGATGATGTGTCGCCGTCCCATCCGCAACGAAATATGGGTTGGGATTGCACCATCCACGATTGCCTGCCAGCACGTTTGGCCGGCATTCTTCGAATGACCGATATTGACAATCCCAGTGCACGCCTTTGCCCAGCCCGACCACCGCGCACCACGCGGCCTCGTGGTAGTCAGCGCTCGCCGGCAGCGGATTTAACGCCAGAAAAGCGAAAGAAGCGGCAGCGAAAATGATACGGGTCATCTTCAGCCTCCATGGTTGATTGCTCGTACGACGATCTCGCCTCGAAATGTCCCCTCTTGAGCAGGCGGACACTCATCTTATGACATGATCGGCTGCGGCGACCAGCTGCGCCGGAATGGTGAGGCCGATTGCCTGCGCCGTCCGCAGGTTGGCGACGATCTCGAATTTGGCCGGCGCCTGCACCGGCATGTCGGCGGGCTTTTCACCCTTGAGGATGCGATCGATGCTGCCGGCCGCGCGGTGATATTGATCGATCGTGTCAGGCGCGTAGGAGATCAGGCCCCCTTCGGTCACGAAGAACCGGTTGAAATAGACCGCGGGCAACTTATGGCGCGCCGCCAGCGCGACAAGGCGCTCGCGGGCAAGCGCCGAGAACAAATTCGGCGTCACGATGAGGCCGCCGTCCGGGCCAGCAAAGCTTGCCAGAGAGTGCTCAAGCTCAGTGCTGTCGCGGGCATCGACCGGTGTCACCTGCACATTGAACCAGGGCGCTGCCTTCTCGATGCCGGTCAGCACGTGCTTCCAGGTCGACCGCATGGGATCCTGGACGACCGCCACGCGCGTCACGTTCGGTGCGATCTGCTTCAGCATTTCGAGCCACTTCACGCCGATGCCCGGTTCGAACTCGACGTAGCCCGTGAAGTTTGCGCCTGGCTTTTCCATGCTCGCGATCAGCCTGCGGTTGACCGGATCGCTTGTTCTCACGAAGACGACCGGCACCGTGCTGGTCGCTTCCTGCAATGCGCTCGCACTCGATCCGCTCACCGCCAGAACGACGTCGGGATTGAGCTCGATCAGCTCCCGCGCAAACCGCTTGAGAAGGCTGTCATTGTTGGCCCAGCGATATTCGATCTGCAGGTTGTGACCGGGCTTCCAGCCCTGCTTTTCCATTCCCTGCTCGAAGGCGGCGGCCCAGACGCGCGCTTCCGGGTCGCTCTCGGCTATATTCATCAGCGCACCGACGCGCCGGACCTGTACCGGCTGCTGGGCGCGCGCGGCGAGCGGCCACGATGCAGCCGTTCCGCCGAGCAAAATGATAAAATCGCGGCGCCTCATGTGACCCCCCATTGGCGCCGCGACCGGCGGGATCGGGCCTCGCTCAGCCGGCGCCCAGACTCGCCTTTTACCGGTCGCGGGATGCGGTGGCTGTGCTGCCGGTCACAAAAAGCCTGGGGCCGGAATTGTCAGGAGCCGCGGCTCTTTCGCGGCTTGCGCTTCGAGTCTTCTGCCCCCGGTGTCGCGTAAGGGCTCGGATTGCACCATCCGCGATTACCCGCCAGCACAACCGAGCGGCATTGCTCGAAGGAGTAGTACTGGCAGTCCCAATAGACACTGTCATCGGTGCTGGAGATGACCGCGCACCACGGCGCCTCGCGCGCCGCGACAGGTTGGATACCCCCGTGAAGCCCCGCTATGGCCGCAAATGCAAATATCGCTGCACGGATCATCACAGCCTCCTTGTCGCTGCCTGACATAACACCGCGGGAACCTTGTTATTCATGCAAAAACGACGGCCCGTCGTAGGCATCCCTGCTCTTCCGGTATGCCGGTTGCCATTGGTATAATCCCTTCCTGTGGGAAGTCGGGGCGTATCATGATCAATTACCCATTCGCAGCGATCGCGGCCGTTTATGTCGGGTCCTTCACCTATCTCTATCAACGGTGCAGCGACCGGCTTCCGCTTCACAAATATTTTTCCAATCACGTGCTGTTGCTTGCGCCGCTGAATTTCCTGTTCACCTATTTCACGAAAGGCCGGCAGGGCGCCGTGTTCGAGCCGCGGTCCGTCCCCGGCCTCGAGACGATCAAGCAGAACTACGAAGTCATTCGCAGCGAAGCCAAGGTGCTGCTTGACACCGGTGTCTTCCAGCGCCCGCCGGCGGTCGACGAGCCCGGATACAACACCTTCGAAAAAGGCGGTTGGCGGCTTTATCCTCTCAAATGGTACACGAAGGAATGCGGCCCTCGGGCGGTTGCGGCGTGCCCGAAAACCTGCGCCGTCATGGATTCGATTCCAGCCGTTCGCTCCGCGATGTTCACGGTGCTTCCGCCCGGCGCGAAGCTCGGCCGTCACCATGATCCGGTCGCATCATCGCTGCGCTATCACCTGGGTCTACTGACGCCGAATTCTGAAAAGTGCGCATTGACCCTCGACGGCATCGAATACCCCTGGCGGGACGGCGAGGAATTGCTGTTCGACCAGACCTATCTGCACAGTGCCATCAACAAGACGGATATTGTGCGGGTCATCCTGTTTTGCGACGTCGAAAAGACGCAACTCCGAAGCCCTGTCAAACGCCTTGCGGACGCGGTCAACAATGCACTGGTCGCCAAATTCACCGGCGCCAATGACCAGGGCAAGCTGTCGTGGCTTTCCTGGGCCTACAAGCCGATCTACAAGGTTCGCTCGTTTGTGAAGGAAAAGATCAAGCCAAGAAGTCTGCTTGCTTACAATGTCATCAAGTATGGCAGCATCTTGCTGCTTTTGACGTTGCTGTATCTGGCGTTGCGGTGAGCACAGATTTCAAAATAAGACGAAAGCCGTTAGTAGATAGACCAAATGCCGACGAGGCTGACCATGGCAGGATCTAAAGTCCTGGCAATTGCCGCCTGGTTATTGCTCGCGGTTTCGGGTTCGAGTTTTGCCGCCAAGCGAATGACCGACACGAAAAGTGCCGTCACCTCGCAATCGCGGACGGGCGAGTCTGGCAACTCAGCAAGTTCTGTTTCAGGGACCCGTTCGTATACGCGAGATCCGTACCTGAATCGCCGCGATGATCCCTACGCGCCCGGGGTAAACTGGCCCGGCAGATGGTGAGCGCCGATCCTTGCCCTGAATGCAGACATTCGGCGATCAGCCGCGTCTCATTTCCGGATTACTGACCGGCCACGCTTGCGTCCCGTGTGGCGGGCTGCTCGGCAATCGCCGGCTCGGTCGCACCTCGCTTTGCGGGCCCCTTGTGTCGGCGTGGGGCGCGAGCGGCGCCCTGCACATCGGGATGTATTGTTGCGGTCGTCAGTGATGAGTCAGGCGCCTGCGAGCCCGCCTCGTTGGGCGGACGCGCAACGGCCGTGTCATCGATCCGCGTCACGGCCATCGGCGCCGGTTCGGGCACAACGGCTGTTGTCTTCCCGTTGATCGTGCTCGTCGTCAAACCGGTGAGAGCCGGCGCATTTTGCTCGAGCCTGTCTTGCCGCTGCTTGATCGCGGCGGGTGCAAGCACCTCTTCGACCCGCTTCCGGTCCATCAGCTGAACGACGCGGTCGATCTGCTTGCGCAGTTCTTCCGCGGTCACTTGCTTGCGTCCGATCATGTAGGCGAAATAATTGCTGGTTCCGATCACCGATACGGCCGCGACGACCAGCAGAATTGACCGGGCAACCACGCTTGCATCGCGCCCGGATCGACCGCTCCGCGCTTGCGACAAGCGTGACGGACGGCGTGGCTGGCGATTGCGCACCGGTGAAGAAGTCGACATGCAGCGCTCCGTGCCGGTTCAGGTTAACCCGGCCCGATTCGCTGTGATGTGTCAAAGCAAAGCTCGTCGACTCCTCATGCGGATACCTTCTCCGCGCTCGGCAGCCCCACCTATCCGTGGCTCGGCAACTTGCTTCGGAGCGTTTCCGGGAACTTGGCACGGACAATCGCGGCCTGTCGGCGCGCCTCCGCCTGCCGCAGGCAAAGGTCCGCCTGTCGCATCAATTTCCGCTGCCCGGATTGATCTGACGCCGGCCGTGCGCGGGCGTAGATTTCGTGCGCTTTGTCCCAAAGTTTGACGACGGTATCCATGTTGCTCTTATGGACCGCACATCAGACTCGCGCTTTGAGCCAGGTCAAATGATCCCAAAGAAATTTAGTCGCTGCTACAGGCATTTGCGGCGCAAAAACGTCAAAGCGACGCTCCGGAAAAATACGTAGAGGCGTGACGCAGCTCACATTACTTGCCGGGACATGCGATAGGATTTGTCCGAGGAATTCTGCCGGCGCAATTGCGCAACGTTCGTCATTTCGACTCGCCGGCTCCGACCCTCGGAATTCTTTCAGGACTTGAAGCTGCAACCCGCGAACGGAATCAAGGGAGGACCTCATGCCTCACCGTATCTTCGCCTGGGCTATCCTGATTTTCCTTTTTTCCTCTGCCCCCGCATGGTCATGGAGCGCCAAAGGCCACCGACTTCTGGGCGCCGTTGCCGACGAAGTTCTGAAGAAAAACCCCACGACGAAGGCCAAGGTCAAGGACATCCTCGGCGGCCATACGCTCGCAACGGTCTCCGTCTGGGCCGACTGCGCCAAGGGATTCATGTATTGCCAGCGGCCGCCAACCGCCGAGGAACAGGCCTACGCCGACAAAAATCCCCAACATCACAACTTCCACTACGCGGACATTCCCTATCAGCAGAACGCCTATGTCGATGGCAGTGCCGGTTCGGCCAAATTCGACGCCGTCCATGTCATCAGTTATGCGGTCGCCGTGTTACGCGGCAATGCGCCCGCCAATGATTCCATAAATCTGACCCAGCGCGAGGCGCTGTGGGTTCTCGTCCACGTGATCGGTGACATCCATCAGCCGCTCCATGTGGCTGCGCTCTATTACGACAAGGACTGCCACGATGTCGTCGATCCGAATGTTGTCGGGGCGGGCATGCCGGATTTTGGCATCGGCACGTCGGTCTCCGAGACGACGGGCGGAAACGACCTGACGAAGGGCTCGACCAGTCTCCATCATTATTGGGACGACAATGCCGTCGACAAAGCCATGAAGAGCGTCGGCTTCACCGCGAATGCAACCACGAAATTCGTGCATTATGTCGTCAAGCACCCACCGCAAAACTGGAAGACCGGCGGCGATCCCGCAACCTGGTCAGCCAAGTGGGCGACAGAAATCATGCCGGCCGGCCGCTTTGCCTATGAGGGCGTCCGGCTGGGCGAGGCGAAACATCCCGACGAAGCGCATCCCACGCGGCTGAAATGCGCCGCGGCGGTGACGTTTGAGCCTAATTACGAATCCGATTCCGCAAAGGTCGCGTTGCGGCAGGTCGGCAAAGCGGGTTTCCGCCTCGCCGCCCTGCTAACGGCCATCTTCGAGCCTCAGTAGGGTCGCCGCGCGGAGCCCTGCCCGCGCTCTAGGACACCAGCGCGCAATCGGTGGAGGTGCAGAATTGCAGGGTGTAGGCGCCGGCAATTTCCAGGCCGGCCGCACTTTCCAGCGCTTCGTCCGAGACGTCCCAGTACAAAATTTCTTCTTCAAGACCAGAAGTCAGGTTCATAGCGATGTTGCCTTTTGCTTCCATCCAACTTTGCGCGGGCATTATGCGCCTTCCGGGCCTCATAACAAGTGAACTTGAATTCCAATTGATCTAGCTCAAAACCTTCGCTCGGAGAGAAAGCATAGTCCCGCCTCACGACATTGGGAGGGCGGCTTGGGTTTTCTTGTTTTCCGATGCCATGGCTCGGGCAAAAGATTTCGGTCGAATTTCAGGGCCACCGCCGAAGAGCTGCGAAACCTGCCGCCACGGACGGCGATGGACTTGCGGTGCGACATCTGCGGGCAGCGCCATCGTTTTGATCTGGCGCAGTGCTCGATCGAAGACGAATAGCGCCTGACCTCCGGCTATTTTCGCAATCGATGTCGGTTCGGGAATTGCCGCGAAAGCAGAGACAAAGCCACGAATGCAATCGCGATAGCGCTATCAAACAAACATAGAGCTTTCGCATCCTGTGCCCCTGCATTTATCTCCGCGCTTTGATGAGTAACGTCGGCAATTTGTCTCAGCCAAGGGCCAAAAGAAGGCAAAGACGGCCCCGCGAGGGGGCCGTCTCCGCCAACATTGTCCGTTCAGGCCCTCGCGCGACGCGCGCCTCCGACGGCGTCCGTCGGCAATTTGCTGCCCTGGATCGCCGCCGCACAGGCCGCGCTGATCAGAGCTGCAAACACCACATAGGCGCACAGATACCAGGGCTGATTGCCGTTGGCGGCGATCAGATAGGTCGCAATGATCGGCGTGATGCCGCTCGAGAAGATACCGGAAAACTGATAGACGAATGAAATGCCGGTATAGCGCACGCGCGGATCGAAGAGGTCGCAGAACAGCGCGGCCTCCGGCCCGTAGCACATCGCGTAGATGATGCCGAAGGGCACGATGATCGCGGCAAAGATCGCCACGACGTTGCCGCCGCTCATCGCCCAGAACGCCGGGAAGGTCGAAAGCGCCAGCAGCACGGAGCCGATGGCGTAGGTCTTGCCCCTGCCCCATTTGTCCGAGAGCCGCCCGAAGAGCGGGATGAAGAAGATCATCACGAAGGCCGAGCTGCACACCGCCCACAAAGCGGTGGTGCGCGACAGATGCAGCGTGTTGACAATGTAGGAGATGCTGAACACGGCGAAGACGTTAAAGAACACGCCGTCGATATAGCGCGCGCCCATGCCCAGCACGACGTTGCGGGGATATTCGCGGATCATGTTCATGAACGGGATCCGCACTTCCTGCCCCGTGGCTTTCAGCTTGGCAAATTCCGGCGTCTCCATGATGCGCAGCCGGATGTAGAGGCCGACAAGCACCAGCGCGAAACTGGCGACAAAGCCGACACGCCAACCCCAGGCGAGAAATTGCTGCTCGGGCAGGCTCGAGGCCACCGCCACGACGCCGGCCGACAGGCAAAGCCCGATCGACAATCCGACCTGCGGCAGGCTGGCGAACAGACCGCGCTTGTCCTCGTCCGCATATTCGTAGGTCATCAGCACGGCGCCGCCCCATTCGCCGCCGAGCCCGATGCCTTGCAGGATGCGCAGCAGGAGCAAAATGATCGGGGCCGCGATGCCGATCTGCTGATAACTGGGCAGAAGTCCGATCAGCACCGTGGCGACACCCATGATCATCAACGTCAGGATGAGCATGCTTTTGCGGCCGATGCGGTCACCGAAGTGACCGAAAATGAGTCCGCCGACCGGACGCGCGACAAAGCCGACCGCGAAGGTGGTGTAGGCAAGCAGGATCGAAATCAGCGGATCCTGCACCGGGAAGAACAACTTGTTGAACACGATGCCGGCTACGGTGCCGTACAGAAAGAAGTCGTACCATTCGATGGTCGCACCGATCATGCTGGCGGCGACGACGCGCCTTAGATCGCGATCCGATACTCCGGCCTTTGCCATTATCTCCCCCGTTGTTGCCGTCCTCTGCCGCGATCGTCGCGGCCGCCCTTCCCGAAAATCAGGACGAGCAGCTTAAGCTACGACCGGGAGCGTGAGCGCAGCAATAAGGTTGTATCTGCTCTACCCCCGAGTGCGGACATGGGCGCCGCAACTCCCGATGTCGCGAAAGTCAGAACATTCCTACCGGATGAGAAAATCAAACCGGCATCGCGTGGGCAACACGGCCATCACTGAACTCCCGGACGTTCGCTAAGGACCGGAGGCCGACATCGCCGCGAATTTTTTGCTTTCGGTCGTTGCGATCCAAATGCCGATGAACACCGCAACCAGTCCTGCGACCAGGTTGAGCGTGATCGGCTCGCCGACCAGTTGGGTGGCGAGCAGTCCCGCGGCAATCGGATTGAGCGTCATGGTATTGGCAACGCGGGTCGGGCTCGCCCTTTCGAGCGCCAGCACCCACAGAATGAAGGCGAGCGCGCCGCCGCCAATGCCGAGATAAACACCCGCAATCCACTGCGGCGCGCCGAAACTGCTCAGGACCGCGATGCGGCCCGTGAGCAATCCGACGGCCAGAAGGGCCACGGCCCCCGCGCCCATGCCAACGGTGAGAAAACCGAGCGCGCTCGACCGCTGAATGAACGGGCGCGACCAGACGTTGTAAAACGCCATGCACAGGACCGCGCCGGTCATGATGAGCTCGCCCCGCCAGGCTCCCACTGGAGCGGCCGCGAGACCGGATGCGAGCGCGGCGAAAACGCCGACGATCGCGACGCCGACTCCGGCGGTTTTTCGTTTGGTCAGCGGCTCTATTCCGAGCAGCGCGCCAACGACCATTGTCTGGAGCGGCAAAGTTGAAAGAGCAAGACTCGCGCGCGCCGCCGTCGTGTAACTCACGGCGATATTGTACAGGACGAAAAACAGCCCGAAGAAGCAAACGCCGAGCCCGGCAACCGGTATCCAATCGCTGCGCGCCGGCCACCGCACGCGCAGGACGAGCGCCGTCGGCAACAGGCACAGCAGGCCAATCCCCCACCGCAGCATCGCCAGCGTGATCGGGTCGGCATTTCCGACCAGGTACCGGGTAACGGCAGCCGCGGTCCCGCCCAGCGAACTTGAGACAACCGCAATCAGCACCCCGACCCATTCACCCAAAGGCGAATCTCCAAAGGCACCGCTTCAATCTGAAAGCAGAGATGTGCGGTGCATCCATCTACGTCTGCTTGCTTAAAAGCTTAGGTCAAATCATATCGATCGCGAATGTCCGCTTTATCCCTAAAAGCAGACATGTGCGGTGCAACTAACGATGTCCGCTTTGGGCCAATAGCGGACATCGCATCGACTCCCGTTTCGTTCAAATAATGCCGGAGCCCCACCAAATATAAAAACCCCGAGCCAATGGCCCGGGGTTTTCCGATTCCGATTGAGTGGGAGAGTTTAGAGCCCTGTGAATCGGTAATTCACGCCGGCCAGGATACTGACCGCAGTCGTGTTGCCGCTGAAAGCGCAGCCAAACTGACAGGCGGTGGTGACCGGGGTAAATATGACCCGATCGCGCGAGCCGAAATCGTAGTAATTGCCCTCCAGGAAGACTGACCAGTTGGGCGCGAATCTATATTCGGCGCCAAGGCCAACCGTCCAGCCGGTTTTGGTATCGGAGAAAGAGCCGGTCGTAGCTATTGTACCGGCCAAAGAGGTCGTCACCACCGTTATGTCTGCCTCGACACGACTCCAGACAGCGCCGCCCTGAAAGTAGAGCAGCCCAGGGCCCCACGAATAGCCGACCCGGCCCGTCAGGGCGTCGAACCATCGATTATGGAAGTCGGCCGTTCCAGTCGCGGTTCCAAGCGCGGTCGTGACCGTGAAGTCCCGATCTCTGCCGTTGGTCGTCCCATCGAACATATTGCGGAAGCCGATCACGAAGTTGCTTCCGGCAAATTGATAATCGCACCCGATCTGACCACCGCCAGCAAACCCCCAGTCGCCATTCCGAGAGGCGCTACCACCAAACGGACCGTCCAATTCGAAACGACCCCGTGCTGCGCCAACATTCACGCCGATGTAGCATCCGGTCCAAGTCATCGGAGCTGGTGGTGGTACGTAGGCAGGCGCTTTGCGCGGCAGGTCGGCTGCCGATGCTGCCTGGCTGAGCGCGACTGCAACACCTGCAGTTGCGATGAACGAAGAAATCTTTCTCATGGGGACCCCTGAAACAAACGCTCTAAAGATTGTAATGACCGTATCACTAGCTCCCCATGCAATTCATAAACACTGAAACGGTTCGGGCATCAGCACTGGATTCCTATCGAGGTGTGGCAATTCCGTCACACTATGCGTAACCTACCGGACATTAGAGGGGAGAATTTAGAGCATCTCTCGAAGTCAGCGCGCAATCGGCGCAAAAGCGGAATCCCGCAAACAGCCTGAAAGCGGAAATGTGCGACGCAACTAGCGATGTCGGCTAAGGGCCAGCATTCACCCGTCGGCTACGAGGTCGTTGGTTCTGATCGGTTATCGCTTGCCGCCCGCTGCTGCGATGGCCACACCGCCTGAAACATCGCGAACATGAACGCGGTCGTCAGGCCAAACAGGAGCACTCCTGCAAGGGACTGCAAGACGCCCATCATTTGCCAGTGCGCCGGCAAGGAAATATTCCCGGCGCCAAAGCCTGTCATCGCGCCAACCGAATAGAGCATCGCGATTTTGCTGGTTGGAAGTACGCCCAGTGCAAGATAAGCGAGTGCCCATGTGACCGCCTCAACGCCGTGCAGGACCACGATCAGCAGCACCGACACGCTCATGACCTCGGCAAACCGGATCATGAAACGGCGGCGCACCTTTATCTCGCGCAGGAGGAAGGTGAACGTATCGAATATGAAGGCGAGTCCGAAGACGTGAATGATCACGTTCAGGAGAATCAGCGGGAGGCTCCAGGCCCAGTCCGTACCCCATGGAGCCGCGTCTAGAACATCCATCTCGTTGCCCTGTGAAGCCCCGGTTGCTGCGTCATGAAGCTGATGCGGGCAACATGCGGCTGTGCGCGTGCCGCAAGCGGCCAGCAGAGTGCCGCACTGCCGAGAAGCGTGATGAATACGCGCCGTTTCATTTGCTCCGTAAGAC
>Ga0310811_10007558_pt1 | contig 13945 bp, 11 predicted proteins | sample YCmetagenome_FD_207642 | JGI IMG/M metagenome (GOLD analysis project Ga0310811, IMG submission 207642) | Soil microbial communities from experimental microcosm in Duke University, North Carolina, United States - YC | ecosystem: Engineered > Artificial ecosystem > Soil microcosm > Unclassified ... | reverse complement strand
AGGACCAGATCCTCGACGAGTGCGTCGCCTACACGGCGCAGCTGCAGAAGGTCTATCGCGACTTCGGTTTCGCCGACATCGTCTACAAGGTCGCGACGCGGCCCGACAACCGCGTCGGCTCCGACGACCTCTGGGACAAGGCCGAGTTCGCGCTCCAGGAAGCGCTTCGCCGCTCGGGCTGCGCCTTCGTCATCGCCCCCGGCGACGGCGCTTTCTACGGGCCGAAGATCGAGTACACGCTCAAGGACGCGCTCGGCCGGCCGTGGCAGCTCGGCACGATGCAGGTTGACTTCAACACCGCCGAGCGGCTCGGCGGCGACTACGTCACCGAGACGAGCGGGCGGGCGTTCCCGGTCATGCTCCACCGGGCGATCGTCGGCAGCTTCGAGCGCTTCATCGGCATCCTCCTCGAGCACCACGCGGGGGCGCTGCCGGCGTGGCTGGCGCCGGTCCAGGCGAGCGTCCTCAATATCTCCGAGGGCTCCGCCGACTACGCCGAAAGCGTCGCCAAAACACTGAAAAAACAAGGACTTAGAGTCGAGAGTGATTTGCGCAACGAGAAAATCACCTATAAAATCAGGGAGCATTCGTTGCAAAAGGTCCCGTACATCCTCGTCGTTGGCGACAAGGAAAAGGCAAACGGGACCGTTTCCGTGCGCGCCCGGGGCAACCGCGACCTTGGTGTGATGCCGCTCAGCGACTTCGCCGCGAAGCTCGCCGACGACATCGCCGCCAAGGCGTGACGCTCCCGGCCCGAAGACGTTCGGGCCAACGGGCGCGCTTGTTCATTGATGGGCGCCGTTGCCTCGGCGCTCGATGAAAGGCAATCGACATCGCTACTTTCGCTGACCGTCGTCAACCCAACGCCGAGCGCAAGCATCGGCTCAACCGGGAAATCCTCGCACCTGAAGTCCGCCTGAACGGGCCCGACAACGAACCCCTGGGAGTCGTCCCGCTCGCCGAGGCGTTGCGCCTCGCCGGCGAGAAGGACGTCGATCTGGTCGAGATCGTCGCCAACGCGGATCCGCCGGTCTGCCGGCTGATGGACTATGGCAAGTTCAAGTACCAGGAGCAGAAGCGAGCGGCGGAAGCGAAGGCCAAGCAGAAGATCATCGAAGTCAAGGAAGTGAAGTTCCGCCCCGGCACCGACGAGGGCGACTACGCGATCAAGATGAGGAATCTGCGCCGCTTCATCGAAGAGGACGGCGACAAGGGGAAGGTGACGCTGCGCTATCGCGGCCGCGAGATCACGCACCAGGACATCGGCATGCGGCTGCTCGAGCGGATCCGCGACGAGCTGTCGGACGTCTCGGTCGTCGAGCACATGCCCAAGCTCGAGGGACGGCAGATGGTGATGGTGCTCGCGCCGAAGCGAAAGTAGGACCGGGATCCAGAGCAAGCGGCCGGACGACGTCCGGCTTTCACAAGCGGCCGCAGGCTGACAAGACGACGGGAGATTCCCGGCGGCGCCTGACGGCAGCAATCAACGAAGGAAGAGTCATGCCCAAGATGAAGACGAAGAAGAGCGCCGCGAAGCGGTTCCGGGTGCGCCCCGGCGGCACCGTCAAGCGCGGCCAGGCGTTCAAGCGCCACATCCTGACGAAGAAGTCGACCAAGAACAAACGCCACCTGCGCGGCCCGGTCACGGTCCACGAGACCAACATGGGCCACATGGCGAAGATGCTGCCGTTCGCCGGCCTCTGATCGCCCCTCGTCAGCGCTCGAACTTCGAAGGAGATTTCACATGCCTCGCGTCAAACGCGGCGTCACCGCCCGTGCCCGCCACAAGAAGGTCCTCGCCCTCGCCAAGGGCTTCCGCGGACGTCGCAAGAACGTCTTTCGCATCGCCAAGGAAGCGGTCATGCGCGCCGGGCAGTACGCCTATCGCGACCGCCGCACCAAGAAGCGCGTCTTCCGCCAGCTCTGGATCGCCCGCATCAACGCGGCGACCCGCGGCCTCGGCGTGACGTACAGCAAGTTCATGGCCGGCCTGAAGAAGGCCAACGTCGACCTCGACCGCAAGGTCCTCGCCGACATGGCCGTCCACGATCCGGCGGGATTCAGCGCCGTCGTCGAGAAGGTGCGTCCGCACCTGAGCTGAACTTGCCATGCCGCGGCCGGCGCCGATCGGTGCCGGCCGGGCCGTCCGCCGGCGCGAGCCGGACCACGCGACCATGTCGGATCTGCAACCGGTCATCGACGGCGCCCTTGCGGACTTCGCCGCGGCGCGCACGCCCGCCGAGCTCGAGGACGCGAAGGCGCGCTACCTGGGCAAGGCCGGAATCGTCACCGAGCGTCTGAAGGCGCTCGCCACGCTCACACCCGAGCAGAAGAAGCTGCGTGGCGGCGAGATCAACGCCGCCAAGCAGGCGATCGACGCCGCGCTCGTCGCACGTCGAGCCGCGCTCGCCGAAGCGCAGCTCGAGAGCCAGCTCGCCGCGCAGGCGCTCGACGTCACGCTGCCCGGGCGATCGCGCGGCGCGGCGGGAATCCATCCAGTCAGCCGCGCGCTCGAGCGGATCGAGGCGATCTTCTCCTCGATGGGCTTCGACATCGCCGACGGCCCCGAGATCGAGACCGACTGGTACAGCTTCACCGCGCTCAACAATCCGGAGAACCATCCTGCGCGATCGATGCAGGACACGTTCTACGTCGATCTCAAGGACGACGAAGGCCGCTGGCTGAACCTCAGGCCGCACACGTCGCCGATGCAGATCCGCTATGCGCAGGCGCACGCGAAGAAATACGCCGGCGCGGCGCGAATGCCCGACGTTCGCGTCATCGCTCCTGGCCGCACGTATCGCGTCGACAGCGACGCGACGCACTCGCCGATGTTCCACCAGGTCGAAGGGCTCTGGCTCGGCGAGGACGTGAGCTTTCGCGACCTGAAGGCGGTCTATCTCGACTTCATGCAGGCGTTCTTCGAGACGAGCGCGCTGAAGATCCGCTTTCGGCCGAGCTACTTCCCGTTCACCGAGCCGAGCGCGGAGATCGACCTGATGTTCGACGAGGGTCCGCTCGCGGGCCGCTGGCTCGAGGTCTCCGGATCCGGGCAGGTCCACCCGCAGGTCGTCCGCAACATGGGCTTCGACCCCGAGCGCGTGATCGGCTTCGCGTTCGGATCGGGAATCGACCGTCTCGCGATGCTGCGCTACGGCATCGACGACCTCCGTCTCTTCTTCGAAGGCGACCTGCGGTTCCTCCGCCAGTTCGGATAACGAGATGCAGTTCCCCGAATCCTGGCTGCGCGAGTTCTGCGATCCGCCGATCGGCACCGCCGAGCTCGCCGAGCGGCTGACGATGGCCGGGCTCGAGGTCGAGGCGATGCAGCCGGTCGCGCCGCCGTTTCGCGGCGTCGTCGTCGCGAAGGTGCTTGCGGTCGAGCCGCACCCGAACGCCGATCGACTGCGTGTCTGCTCGGTCGACGTCGGCACCGGCCAGCCGCTCTCGATCGTCTGCGGCGCGCCGAACGTGCGTGCCGGGATGAAGGCGCCGTGTGCGCTCGTCGGTGCCGAGCTGCCGCCGGCGAAGGAAGGCGCGAGCGAACCGTTCCGCATCGAGATCGGCAAGATCCGTGGCGTCGAGAGCCGCGGCATGCTCTGCTCGGCGCGCGAGCTGAAGCTCTCTGACGACCACGAAGGCCTGCTCGTTCTCGACGACGACGCCAGGGTCGGCGTCGACGTGCGCGAGCAGCTTCGTCTCGACGACACGATCTTCACGCTGAAGCTGACGCCGAACCTCGGCCATGCGCTCAGCGTCTTCGGCGTCGCGCGCGAAGTCGCCGCGATCACCGGCGCGCCGCTGCGCGCACCGAAGTTCGCGACGACGTCGCCGACGACCGACCAGGTGCTGCCGGTGCGCGTCGAGGCGGCTGATCTGTGCGGCCGCTTCTCGGGTCGAGTCGTGACCGGCGTCGACCCGGCCGCGCAGACGCCGCGCTGGATGGTCGATCGCCTCGCGCGCTGCGGGCAGCGCAGTGTCACCGCACTGGTCGACATCTCGAACTACGTGATGTTCGAGTTCGGGCGGCCTTCGCACATCTTCGACCTCGACAAGATCGAGGGCGGCCTCCACGTTCGCTGGGGGCGCGCGGGCGAGTCGCTCGAGCTCCTCAACGGGAGCATGGTCGAGGTCGACGCGACCGTCGGCGTCATCGCCGACGACGTCCGCGTCGAGTCGCTCGCCGGCATCATGGGCGGCGCGGCGACGGCTGTGTCGGATGCGACGCGCAACGTCTACGTCGAGGCCGCGTTCTGGTGGCCCGAGGCGGTCGCCGGCCGCGCCCGGCGCTATCACTTCTCGACCGACGCGGCGCATCGCTTCGAGCGCGGCGTCGATCCGGCGACGACCGTCGAGCACATCGAGCGGCTGACGTCGTTGATCGTTTCGATCTGCGGCGGCGCCGCGACGCGCTGCGGCCCGATCGACGACAACGTCGTCGCCTTGCCGCATCCCGCGCCGGTGACGTTGCGCGTCGCGCGTGCCGCCAAGGTGATCGGCATGCCCGTCACGCAGGCCGACTGCCAGGGCGTGATGGCGCGTCTCGGTTTCGAGTTCACGAGCCGGCCCGGAGAGATCGAGGTGCGGCCGCCGAGCTGGCGCTTCGACCTGCGGATCGAGGAAGACCTGATCGAGGAGGTGATCCGCCTCGTCGGCTACGACGCGTTGCCGGCGGGTCCGGCGCGCGGCAGCGTTCATGCGACCGTGCCGAGCGAGCGGCGGCGGACGTCGGCCGCGCTGCGCCACGCGATGGCGCGGCTCGGGTGGCAGGAGACGATCAACTTCAGCTTCGTCGACGAACGCTGGGAGCGCGACTTCGCCGCCAACGACGCGCCGGTGCGCGTGCTCAACCCGATCGTCGCGTCGCACGCGGTCATGCGCTCGACGCTGATCGGCAGCCTCGTCGAGGTGCTGCGCGTCAACCTCGCGCGCAAGGTGCCGCGCGTTCGCGTGTTCGAGCTCGGCAAGGTCTTCGTTCGCGACCCGAACGCGTCGAGCGGTCCGCTCGGTGTCGCCGGTGTCCGCCAGCCGCTCGTGCTCGGTGGGCTCGCGTGGGGCCCCGCGTCACCGGCGCAGTGGGGCGTGGCAGAGCGAGCGGTCGACTTCTTCGACGTCAAGGGTGACGTCGAAGCGCTCTTCGCGCCTGCGGTCGCGCGTTTCGTTGCTGCGCCGCATCCGGCGCTGCACCCGGGCCGCAGCGCTGCGATCGAGCTCGACGGCGCGCGCGTGGGCGTCGTCGGCGAGCTCCATCCGCGCTGGCGGCAGGCGTACGAGCTGCCGGGCACCGTCGTCATCTTCGAGATCGACGCCGAAGCGCTGCTGCGCCGCGCGCTGCCGACGTTCGAGCCGCTGCCGAAGCAGCAGTCGGCGTGGCGCGACATCGCGGTGGTCGTCGGCCGCGACGTCCGCCACGACGCCTTGATGGCGGCAATCGATGCCGCCGGCGAGCCAGCGGTGCGCGGTGCCACGCTGTTCGATGTCTTCGAGCCGAAGCCTGGCACGGCCGGCTTCGCCGACGGCGCGCGCAGCCTCGCGGTGCGACTCGAATTGCGCGACGACGAGCGCACGCTCACCGACGAGCGGATCGACGGCATCGTCGCCGCCGTCGTCGGCTCGCTCGAGCGGCGGCTCGGCGCCCAGCTCAGGCACTGACCACAGAGGGAGCGAGAACGATGGCCCGATCCCCGATCGCCCCTGAGCGCGTCCGGTTGCCGACGCTCGTCACGCCGACGCTGACGAAGGCGGAGCTCGCCGAGCTCCTGTTCGAGCGGCTCGGCCTCAACAAGCGCGAGTCGAAGGACATGGTCGAGGCGTTCTTCGACCTGATCTACGCGACGCTGCTGTCCGGCGACGACGTCAAGATGTCCGGCTTCGGCAACTTCACGATCCGCCGCAAGGCGCCGCGGCCCGGCCGCAACCCGCGGACGGGCGAGGCGATCCCGATCAAGGCCCGGCACGTCGTGACTTTTCACGCGAGCCACAAACTCAAGGCAGTCGTGCAGGGCGACACGCCAATCGCCGATGACTTCGAGTAAAGTCGAGCTTTATTAGCTGATCTCCTTGATTTTCATGGAGAAAACCCTCCCGGCGATTCCCGCCAAGCGCTACTTCACGATCGGTGAGGTGAGCGAGCTGTGCGGCGTCAAGCCGTACGTGCTGCGGTACTGGGAGCAGGAGTTCACCCAGCTGAAGCCGATGAAGCGGCGCGGCAACCGGCGCTATTACCAGCACCACGAGGTGCTCCTGATCCGTCGCATCCGGGAGCTGCTGTACGAGCAGGGCTTCACGATCAGCGGCGCGCGCAACCGGCTCACCGACGCGGCGCCGCAGCGCGCGACCGCTGCCGCGTTGGCAGCGGCGGCCGAGGCGACGACGTCGACGCGCCGCCGCGGGCGCAACGAACCTGCCGCCGAGCCCGCGCATGAACGCGTCGCCGGCGTCGACGCGGACCCGGCGCGAGCGAGCCGCGACGCTGCCGAGGCGATCGCGAGCGACGGCGTCGTCTGGTCGCCGGCGCAGGTGCGCCAGGAACTGCTCTCGATCCGCGGCCTGCTCGGGCCGTGAGACTGCCCTCCCTATAATCCGTCGCACGGGGCGTAGCGCAGCCTGGTAGCGCACTTGCATGGGGTGCAAGGGGTCGCGAGTTCGAATCCCGCCGTCCCGACCAACGAGAACACCGAGTTAGCTTATTTCCGAGCTGACCCGTTGTCGCTTGTGCGGCGCCGTGATCTTGGGAACCGACAGCATCGCGATCGACGGTTCCGTCGATCGCCTGAAGGTCAGCTACAGCCGGCGTTCGCGAAGACGTCAGTGTGCGTGCTACTGATGCATTGACGGCGCAGATTCGGGGCGGAGCGCAAAGGCCAGTCGAACGTCGCTGTCCGCGGCGGCGTTGCGATCTTCGAAGAAACCGAGCGAACGAGCGAGATCTCGCATCTGCGTGTTTTCGCGCAAGACGACGCCCACAATGCGCTCCGTCCCGCGAGCGCCGAGGTACTGGATCATCTTCTCGAGCAGGAGGTGGCCCAAGCCTCGGCCCTTGAGATCGGAGCGAACGACGATCGCGAATTCGGCCTCGACGTTGTCGGGGTCGGCCACCGCGCGAACGACCCCGAGTGTTTCTTCCTTTCCGCCGCCGCCAGGCCGCCGCACGGCGATGAACGCCATCTCGCGCGCATAGTCGATCTGCGTCAGCCTGGCGAGCTCGCTCGGCGGCAGCTCGCGCCGCGAGTAGAAAAAGCGCAGGCGCAGGTCTTCCGGCGCGAGCTTCTCGACGAATGCACGGTGCTGCGGGCCGTCCTCCGGACGGATGGGCCGAACGACGATCTCCTCGTCGTGCCATCGCACCGTTTCGGCGAGCTCGGCGGGATACGGCGTGATTGCAAAGTGCGCCGCGCCCGCCGGCTTGCTGGCGTCGAGTCGGATGCGCGCATCGAGCGCGATCGCCCCGTCGGCGTCGGCCCAGAGCGGATTGATGTCGAGCTCGGCGAGCTCGGGCAGGTCCGCGAGCATCTGCGACAACGCGATGAGGACGTCGTGGATCGCGTCGAGCTTGGCCGGGGGATGGTTTCGGAAGCCGGCGAGCAGCCTCGCGACGCGCGTGCGTGCGACGAGCTCGGCGGCGAGGACGCGGTTGAGCGGCGGCAAGGCGACCGCGCGATCGGCCACGACTTCGACCGCCGTGCCGCCTTGGCCGAACAGCAGCACCGGGCCGAACACCGGATCGACCGATGCGCCGACGATCAGCTCCTGCGCGAACGGCCGGCGCGCCATCTGCTGGACCGTGAAGCCGATCAGGCGTGCGTCGGGGCGTGCCGTGGCGACCTGCTCGAGCATCCGCCGCGCCGCTTTGCGGAGCGAGTGTTCGTCGGCGATGTCGAGCGCGACACCACCCGCGTCCGACTTGTGGCTGATGTCCGGCGAGACGATCTTCAGCGCGACCGGATAGCCGAGCTTGCGGGCCGCCACGACGGCAGCTTCGGCGGTCGCCGCGACGGCGAGCGTGCGCACCGTCGGGATCGTGTACGCGTGCAGCACCTCCTTGGCCTCGTGCTCATCGAGCATCGTTCGTCCGGCGTCGAGGGCGCGGCCGATCACCGCGCGTGCCGTGGCGACGTCAGGCGTGCCGCACTCGCTTGCCGTCGGTGCTTCGAGCAGCAGCTCCTGGTTGCGCCGGTAGGTCGCGAGCATCGCAAACGCCCGCACCGCCTCTTCCGGTGTCGCGTAGTCGGCGACGCCAGCTTCGCCGAACATGCCTCGGGCCTCCGCGACCGCGGCGTCGCCCAGCCAACACGCCATCGCCCGCCCCGGCGCGGCACGCAGGATCGGCACGCATGCGCGCGCGATTTCGGTGCTGGGCACGATCGCGGTCGGCGCATGCATGAACAGCACCGCGCCTCTGGCAGGGTCGTCGAGAAGCGCCTGCAACGTCTCGACGTAACGCCGCACCGGTGCGTCGCCAATGATGTCGACCGGATTGCTGCGCGACCAGGTCGGCGGCAGTGCGGCATCGAGGCGATGTCGAGTGTCCTCGGACAGCTCCTGCAGCGGCACGCCCATCATGGCGGCAGCGTCTGCCGCCATCACGCCGGCACCGCCGCCATTGGTCATCAGAAAGAGCGCCTTGTCGCGGTTCGTTCCGAAGTGGGCGAGAGTCTCCGCCGCCATGAAGAGGTCCTGCATGGTGTCGACGCGCAGCATGCCCGCGCGCCCGATCGCCGCTTCGAAGACGATGTCCGAGCCGGCGAGGGCGCCGGTGTGCGATGCCGCCGCTCGCAGGCCCTGGCCGGCGCGCCCCGCCTTGACGACGATGACGGGCTTGTTGCGCGCCGCGGCACGCGCCGCCGACATGAACTTGCGCGGCGACTCGATCGACTCGATGTAGCACAGGATCGACCGCGTCTCGGCGTCGCTCGCCAGGTGGTCGAGCAGGTCGCCGAAGTCGACGTCGGCGCGCTCGCCGATGGAGACCATGGTGGAGAAGCCGATTCGGCGCTGCTTCGCCCAGTCGAGCACCGCGGTCACCAGAGCCCCGGATTGAGAGACGAACGCGACGTTGCCTCGCAGCGCATCCGTGTGGGCGAAGCTCGCATTGAGACCGAGTCGCGGCGTCAACACTCCGATGCAGTTCGGGCCGAGCACACGCAGCGTGGTGCGCCGCGCGGCGTCGAGCGTCTCGTGCTTTTGCGCGGCGGTCAGTCCTGCGGTCATGACGATCGCGGCGCGGGTTCCGAGCGCGCCGAATCCAGCGATCAGCGGCGCGACGGTCTGCGGTGGCGTGCAGACGATGGCGAGGTCCGGAACCATCGGCAGGTCGGCCGGGGCCGCGAAGCATCGAACGCCGTCGAGCGAAGCGTGCTTCGGGTTGACTGGATGAATCGGGCCGGCGAAGCGACCGGAACGAAGGTTGCGCCAAACGGTCGCGCCGACGCTGCCCGGCCGGTCCGATGCACCGACGACGGCGATGGACTCGGGCTCGAGCAAGCGGTCGAGGTTGCGGACGCTCACGGGCGTGTTTCCTTCGGACAAATAGAGGGCGACGGCGCGGGCGGAAGGACCGGAGAGTCGGAGTCACGTCGAGGCGACGCGGAAGAGGCCGCGATGCGAAGAGCAGCACGCGACGCGGTCGGTGCGCCGAGAGCCGCCGCCAGCGTCAAAGAGCGGCGCGCGTCGCCGCGGCGAAGCGACCTCGAATTCGCCGAGTGTCGATGACTCCGGACCGAAGGACCTCATGCGGCAAGGGCGCTCCGGCCAGGGGCGTGCGCCTCGTCGCCAGACAGGGGAAGGACGTCCTTGGCCTCGGGAATCCTCACCAGGAGCACGGGCACGGGCGCCGAGCGAACGACCTGCTCGGCATCGCTTCCCAACACCCATCGTCGCGCACCACGCCGGCCATGGGTGCCGATGACGATGAGATCAGCCTTCCAGGCGGTGGCTTGGTCGGCGACGACGTCGCACACACGCTCCCCGAACATTTCGGTGATGAACGTGTCAACCGGTACTCCGCTGGACTCGACCCGCGCCTTGCCCTCGGTCAGGATCTGCGCGCCGGCTTCGCTCAGCATCCCGAGAACATCGCCGACGTACGTCTCGCAGCCGATGCCGAACAGGTTGCCGTCCAGGACATGAACGAGCCGAATCCTCCCGTCCGTCAACTTGGCGAGCCTGATCGCCTCGTCGATTCCCGCATTCGACGTCGGGCTGCCGTCGACCGGAACAAGCATGCGCTGATAGCCAGACATGGCGATCTCCTCATTCTGTCTGGGCCACTCTGGCATCTCATCGGCAGGATTGTCTTGACGAAGCTCAACCGGAGCAGTGCGTCAGCATCGGCGGCCCGATTGACGAAGGTCAATCCGCGCCGCGGGACCGGCCGTACCGTGCACCGTACAGGTCTGCGTGCAAGGCCTGAAGGGCATTTCGACGATCGAGACAGACCATGAGCGAAACCCAAACCCACCAGCCCCCGGCTCGGACTCGTCACGGGCGGGACCAGAGAGGGAGCGTCGCGACCTCGACGCGTGCCAGGAAGGCCTAGCGCGGGTGCAGGCGCAACTGGGGCCGGCGCCACTCGGCAGGCCGAGCGTCTCACGCGGTGGCATGCTCGTCGGGGGCGGGCACGCCAGATGATGAGCGACGCGACGCGCGCGCAGCCGGAGGGCGCGCCCTACCGGCAGTCGGTGGGCAACGTGCTGGCCGCACTCGGCACCGACGCCGAGCGCGGCTTGAGCGGGCAGGAAGCGCGCTCGCGGCTCGAACGCCACGGCCGCAACGAGCTCAGCGCGGAAAAGCCCATCCCGGCCTGGAAGAAATTTCTCGCCCAATTCCAGGATGCGCTGGTCGTCCTGCTGCTCGTCGCCACTGCGATTTCCGCCGGTCTCTGGCTCTACGAACGCGACGCGGCGCTGCCCTACGAGGCGATCGCCATCTTCGCTGTCGTCTTGCTGAACGCGGTCCTGGGCTACGTCCAGCAGGCCCGGGCCGAGCAAGCCTTGGCGGCACTGCGCCGGATGTCGGCCGCGCAAGCCAACGTCGTTCGAGACGGCGCACGGCAGCGCATCGCTTCAGTCGACGTGGTGCCCGGCGACGTCATCCTCATCGAAGAAGGCGACACCGTTCCCGCCGATGCGCGGCTCGTCGAGGCGACGGCGCTGCAGACGATCGAGGCAGGACTCACGGGCGAGAGCCTTCCGGTATCCAAGGACACCGAGGAGGTCACCGAGGAGGTGGGCGTCGGCGAGCGCTTCAACATGGCCTTCGCCGGCACCGCGGTGTCCTACGGCCGTGGGAAGGCAGTGGTCGTTGCCACCGGCATGCAGACCCAGATGGGGCGCATCGCCGGGATGCTGAAGGATCGCCCGACCGAGGCCACGCCGCTGCAGAAGGAACTCAATCACGTCGGCAAGCTGCTGGGAATCATCGTCATCGTCATCGCCGTCGCGATGATCGCGACGATCATTCTGGTCGAGGACGTGCGCGGGTTGGCAGCGCTCTTCGACGTGCTGATCCTCGGTGTCGCGCTCGCGGTTGCGGCGGTGCCGGAAGGGCTCCCTGCGGTGGTGACCGCGGTCCTTGCGCTCGGCGTGCAGCGCATGGCCAGGCGCAATGTCATCGTGAGGCACCTCGCGGCGGTCGAAACCCTGGGCTCGGCGAGCGTCATCGCGTCGGACAAGACGGGCACGCTGACACGGAACGAGATGACCGTTCGTGCCGTCGTGACGGCGAGCGGGCGGATGAACCTTGGCGGCACGGGATACGAGCCGACCGGCGAGATCAGCCGCCAGCGCAACGTCGAGAGCGTCGATGGAGGCGTGACGGGCGACGACCTGCGAATCGAGCTCGAGCGCACGCTCACGGTCGGCGACCGCGCCAACAATGCGGTCCTGCAGCAGCGCGACGGCCGCTGGGCGATACAGGGCGATCCGACCGAAGGCGCGCTGCTCGTCGCCGCGCGCAAGGCCGGCCTCGAGGACGTAGCCCTCGACGCGCGCTTCCAGCGCATCGCGGAAGTTCCGTTTTCGTCCGAACGCAAGTTGATGACGACGATTCATACCGACGCGCAGCGCAAGGAACGCATCCTGGCGTTCACCAAGGGGGCGCCCGGCGTGCTGCTCGCGCGCTGCTCGCGCGAACTCGTCGGCGCAGAAACGAGGCCGTTGAGCGATGTGCGGCGCACCGAAATCCTGAACGCTAGCGAGACTCTCGCCAGTGAGGCTTTGCGCACGCTGGGCGTGGCCTACCGCTCGCTGTCGTCAGCGGGCTTCGAGGTCGACGAGGTCGACCAGCGCCTCGAGCAGGACCTGGTGTTCGCTGGTTTGATCGGCATGATCGATCCGCCGCGTGCCGAGGCGCAGGAGGCCGTTGCCCGCGCGAAGGCGGCCGGGGTGCGCCCCATGATGATCACGGGAGACCATCCGGTCACTGCGGCCGTCATCGCCGCCGAGCTCGGGATCGCCGCCGACGCGAAAGCCGTGACTGGCGCCGAGCTGGAGAGGATGTCCGATGAATTGCTCCAGCAGACGGTACGCATGCGGTCGGTCTATGCGCGCGTGAATCCCGATCACAAGCTGCGCATCGTGAAGGCCTTGCAGCGCGAAGGCGCCATCGTGGCGATGACCGGCGACGGAGTCAACGACGCTCCGGCGCTGAAGACCGCGGACATCGGCGTCGCAATGGGCCTCGTCGGCACCGACGTCTCGAAGGAAGCGGCTGACATCGTGCTGGCGGACGACAACTTCGCTTCGATCGTGGCGGCGGTCGAAGAGGGCCGCGCCATTTACGCGAACATCAGAAAGTTCCTGCGCTACCTGCTGGCGACGAATATCGGCGAGGTGCTGACGATGTTCTTCGGCGTGCTGCTGGCCGACCGGATCGGGCTGACCGCGATCGGTGGCGGTGGCGTGGCGCTGCCGCTCCTCGCCACGCAGATTCTGTGGATCAATCTGGTGACGGACGGCGCGCCGGCGCTCGCGCTTGGCGCGGATCCGGCCGATCCCGACGTCATGCGGCAGTCGCCGCGACTCCGAAGTGAAGGCGTCGTGACTCGCCGCATGTGGTGGGGCATCCTGCAAGTCGGCGTGATCATGGCGGCCGGAACGCTGCTCGTGCTCGACATGAGTCTGCTCGGCGGCATCGTCCAAGGCTCGGGTGACATGCGTTACGCGCAGACGATGGCTTTCACGACGCTGGTGTTCTTTTCGCTCTTTGCGGTCTTCAACGCGCGGTCCGACGAGCGCAGCGCGTTCGCACTGCTCTTCACCAACTGGTGGCTGTGGGCAGCGGTTCTGCTGTCGCTCGCTCTGCAGGCGGCAGTCGTTTACGTTCCGTTCCTGCAGCAGGCCTTCTCGACGGTCGAGCTGAATGCACGCGATTGGCTGGTTTGCGCAGCCGTGGCGAGCTCGGTGCTGTGGCTGCGCGAGTTGAGCAAGCTGTTTGCACGCCGGCGCACCGCCGTGGCGACCATGGCGCAGTGATACCGGCGTGCCCGCTGCGACGCCGGCGACGGCTTCCCGACCGCAGTCACGGCGATCCTCGACCCTGCGGGATGCCGTCGTCAAAGCCGACAGGGCGATCGTCTGCAGTCGGTTGAAGCGGGCGTTGGGCCGAGAACCTGACGTCCACCGACAGCCCCCCAAGCAGGTCGGACCGGGCCATGGCGGCTCGTGAACAGGTGCTGGCCTCGATCGGGAACGGCGGGGGTCAGGCGAGGGCGCGATACGACGCCTCCAGAGCGGCCGGGGTCGTGGCCTTCGCGGCCGTGGCCAGGGCGGCGAGCGGCGTGGCGCCTGCGAATCGGATCGAGAGCGAAGGGGTCATGGCGTCTCCTTGTCGACTGCTTCGGCTTGCGCGTGCGTCGGCCCGAGAATCTCCATGGACAACGGCACGGGTGCGAGAGGTCCGAGTTCGAATACGGCCGCTCCGAGCAGGATGCAGAAGGGCCAGCAGC
>Ga0310811_10007557_pt1 | contig 13945 bp, 15 predicted proteins | sample YCmetagenome_FD_207642 | JGI IMG/M metagenome (GOLD analysis project Ga0310811, IMG submission 207642) | Soil microbial communities from experimental microcosm in Duke University, North Carolina, United States - YC | ecosystem: Engineered > Artificial ecosystem > Soil microcosm > Unclassified ... | reverse complement strand
CTGGCCTGCCACGCGGGCATCGTAGAAGCCCGCGATACTTGGTCGCCGTGCGGCCACTGGATCTCATCCGCGAGGATCCCGAGCGCGTTCGCGCGACGCTGAGCGCGCGCGGCTTCGACGCGCCACTCGACCGGATCATCGAGCAGGACGCGACCGCCCGAAAGCTCCGCGGGGAGGTCGAGGCGCTCCGGGCCGAGCGCAACAAGGCGAGCAAGGGCGGACCCCCGAGCGACGAGGTGAAGGCGCGCATGCGCGAGGTCGGCGAGCGGATCGCCGCGATCGAGAAGGATCTGGCGGCGGCGGAGACACAGTTGAGCGCCGACCTCCTGTGGATCCCGAACGTCATCGACCCGGATGTCCCCATCGGCAAGGGCGAAGCCGACAACCCGGTGATCCGCGAGGACGCGCCCAAGCCGCTGCCATTCCCGGGGCTCCCGCACTGGGAGATCGGTGAGCGCCTTGGCATCCTCGATATCCCGCGCGGGACGAAGCTCTCGGGGTCGCGGTTCTATCTGCTCCGCGGCGCGGGGGCGGCGCTGCAGCGCGCGCTCATCACCTGGATGCTCGACGTCCACGTCAAGGACGGCTTCACCGAGATCTATCCGCCGCCGGTGACGCGGCGCGAGACGCTCGTTGCGAGCGCGCACCTGCCGCACTTCGACGAGAACCTCTACCGCGACGAGGACGACGACATCTGGATGATCCCGACCGCCGAGCCGCAGCTTGTCTCACTGCATCGCGACGAGACCATCCCGTTCGACAAGCTGCCGCTGCGCTACGTCGCGTACACGCCGTGCTTCCGCCGCGAGCACATGAGCGCGGGGCGCGACGTGCGCGGGATCAAGCGCGTCCACTGGTTCGACAAGGTCGAGATGGTCGTGTTCACAGCCCCCGAAGCGTCCCGACAGATGCTCGACGAGCTCACCGCGCGTGCGACGATGATCGTCGAGCGGCTGGAGCTGCCGGTGCAGGTGACCGAGCGCTGCACGGGCGATCTCGGCTTCGTGGCAAAGAAGGGCTACGACGTGCAGGCCTGGGGTCCGGTGATGGGGGAGTGGCTCGAGGTGTCGTCGTGCAGCGACGGCGGCTCGCTCCAGGCCGAGCGCGCGAACATCCGGTTCAAACGCGACCCGAAGGGCGCCGTGGAGCGGCCGCACATCCTGAACGCCTCCGGCGTCGCGCTCCCGCGGCTCATGATCGCGATCTTGGAGAACTACCAGCAGGCCGACGGATCGCTCGCGATCCCGACCGTGCTCCGCCCGTATCTGCACGGCCGCGAGGGGATCGCGCCCGGGGAGTTCGCGCTCCAGGCGTAGGCTCGGCGCGCGATGCGCATCTACGTGCGCGAGGGGAACGGAGCCTGGTCAGCCGTCGCGCCCGAGGTGCCCGGGATCGGGCTCACCGGTCACGAGAGCTGCGCGACGCGCGACGAGTCCATCGAGCGCTGCCGCGCGATGGTCGCGCACGAGATCGCGGCGTACGAGCGGCTGGGCGTGCCGCTCGAGCTCACCGAAGGCGAGGAGGTCATCGATTGGCCTGCCCAGTGGTGGCTGATCCCCGAAGTGCTCGTGCCGCTTCGGCCGGCGCGGCTGCGGGCCGCGCTGACACGGATGGACGATCTCGCGGCCGAGCTCGAGCGTGCGCTCGATGCCCTCCCGGCGGAGCGCTGGGACCGCCGAGCCGGCTCCGAGTGGAGCGTCCGGATCGCGCTGGATCATCTCGCGAGCGGCATGGGCGTCGGGATCCAGAACCTCGAGCCGCTCCCGCTCGAGCCGGCCGCCGCACAAGCCGCCTCGTTCGGCAGCTTGAGCGGGCGATTGCGCGAGCACGTCGGCCGGCCGCTTGCGGTGGAGCAGTTCGGCACCAACGACGAATCGCGCAGGATCCGCTGGACGCCGCGCAAGGTCGCGCGGGTGGTCGGCGCGCTGCAAGCCGCATGGGCCAAGCAGCTCGCCGAGGGCGGCCCGACGCCCGGGCCGTTCGGCGGGCACGACGACGAGGCCGGCGACGACACGCCGTTGACCGTGGCCGACATCGACGAGCTCGAGGCCGCGGACCGCGCGCTCCGGTCGGATGACCGGGCGCGACTGTTGACCTACTCGTATCGCTATTACCGCGACCGGCTGATCCGGTGGCCCGCCGGCGAGCGCGAGCGCTGGCAGGCGATGCACCGCGCGTTCCTCGATCTCCTGCGTTCGCTGGACGAGACCGAGCTCGCGCGCGTCCGCGTGCTCCCGGTCGGCACGCTTGGGCCGCTCTTCACCGTGCGCGGCGAGCTACGCATCGGCATCGCCCACGTGCTCGGTCATCTCGCCCAGATCCGCGCCGCGGGAGCGAACGGTTAGGCCGACTCCGGGCGGGCCTGATCGGCGCCGACCATCGCGGCGCGCGTCTCGGCGACCAGATGGCGCGGCCCGAGCCGCTCGAACGTCTCGAGCGCCGCGGCAAGCTCGACCGCCGCACCGGCCGGATCTCCGCGCGCGAGCAGCAGGCGTCCGCCGGCGAGCCGCATCGTCGCGATCGCGATCGGCAGGTTCAGCCGGTACGCCGCCTCGAGCGATGCGGCGCGCGCCGCATCCGCGGCCACCAGATCGTCGGCCGCGAGTGCGGCCTCGACCAGGGCCGGGCCGATCTCGGCGGAGCATCGCCGGCACCGGTGGGCGCGCTGGGCCGCGGTCGCGGCGCTCGCATGCAGTCGCGCTTCCTCGACCGCACCGCGGGCCACCGCGACACGCGCGAGCTCGGCGGAGATGAGCGCCGCGAGGTGGATCTCGTCGCCGGACCGGGGAGCGACCACGCGCGCCTCCTCGAGCGTCGTCGCGGCGAGCGCGAGGTCCGGGTGGCGCAACGCGAGCCGCCCGAGCGCGAGCAGCGTCCGGGCCGCGTCCGCCTCCGCCGGCGCGTCGGGGACGTTCGGGTCGGCCAGCGCGAGCGCCCGCTGCAGCGCGCGATGCGACTCGTCCTCGCGACCCATGAGCTCCTGCGCCTTCGCGAGCGCGCGCAGCGCGCGGGCCTGGCCGCCGATGTCGCCGACCCGCGCGGACGTCGCCAGGAGCTCGAGCGCGAGCGGCTCGGCCTCGTTGGCCTCGCCGCGGTCGAGCGCGGCGACGGCCTGCGCCGCGAGAGTGCGAGAGAGCGCCGAGAGATCCCCGAGCCGCGTCGCGAGCTCCGAGCAGCGCACCAGCGAGCGCCGGGCCTCCTCGGGAAGGCCGCAATCGCTCGCGCACGCGACGACGGCGGCCTCCGCCTCGAGCTCGCGGACGCCGTCGCCCGCGCCCTGCGCTTCGCGAACGGCGATCCGCGCGATCGTCAGAGCTTCCGACGGACGATCGTCGGCCCGCGCGAGCGCGGCCTTCGCCAGCGTCAGCTCCGCGCGCTCGCTGCCGAACGACGGCGTGAGCCGCTCGGCGTCCGCGAGGTGCTCGGCCGCCCGCTCGATCATCCCCGCGCGGGCCGCGATCCGGCCGGCCCGGCGGCGGAGCGCGGCCCGAAGGTCGCTCTCCGGCAGACCGGTCGCGAGCGCCTCCTCGGCCGCGAGGAGCGCGTCCTCGCGAGCGCCCAGGCCGGCGGCCGCGTCCGATGCCGCGAGCAGCGCACGCGCGCGCTCCATCATCCCGTCGGGAAGCCGGAGGGCGAGCGATGCGGCGAGCCGGAAGTGATGGAGCGCGCTGTCGAGGTCGTGCAGGGCCGAGCCGCGTTCGGCGGCGCGGAACGCGTAGTCGATCGCGCGCATCGTGTGGGTCGAGGCGGCGAAGTGCATCGCGAGGAGCGCGGGCTGCTGCACCGCGACCTCGGGCCGCCCGGACTCGATCGCGAGCCCGACGCGTCCGTGGAGCTCCTCGCGGTGCCGCGCGAGCATCGCGCCGTATACGACCTCACGCAGGCCGGTCTGGGTGAATCGGTGGAGGTTGCCCTCAGGCTCGACGATGGCCATGGCGATGAGCTCGTCCAGCGCGCCGTCGACGTCGACCTCCGCGCCGTAGATGGAGCGAATGATCGCGGAGTCGAACGTGCGGCCGGCGACCGACGCGGCGTGAAGGACGCGCCGGGCCGGCGCCGCGATGCCGTCCACCCGGCGCAGGAGCAGCTGCGGCAAAGAGTCCGGGAGGGCGGGCCGCTCGCTGACGTCGACGAGGGGCCGCATGCCGTCGCGTGCGACGATGACGCCGGTGTTCGCGAGCAGGCGGACCGCCTCCTCCGCGTACGCCGGATTCCCTTCGGCGCGCTCGGCGATCTCGCGGTCGACACCGCCGGTCGCGACGAGCGTGCGCACGAGCGCCTCGGTCGCGGCCGCATCGAGCGGCCGGAGGCGCAGGTGGAGGTGATCGCGGGTCGTGACCCACGGCGCGCTGAAGTCGGGACGGTATGCGACCACCACGAGCGCGCGCGACGAGGCGAGTCCCGAGGCGAACTGCACCAACGTCACCAGAGACGGTGGGTCGATCCATTGGAGGTCGTCGATCGCGACGATGAGCCCCTGCGACGCGGCGACGCGCGCCAGGAGTGCCGCGAAGCCGCGGCCGAGGATCCGGCGCTTCGTCTCGCCGGCCATCGCGGGCAGCTCCACGCCGAAGCCGAGCGCGGCCAGGATCAGCGCCCGCGTGTCGGGCTCGATGTCGGGCTGCGTCTCGGTGATGAGGTGCAGTGCATGATCGGCCGACGCCGTGCGGCGGATACCGATGACCCGCCGCAGGAGGTCGCCGACCGCGCCGTACGAGCGGTGCTGGTCGTATGGCGTGCCGCGGACCCGCCCGACCCGGGAGCCGCGCACGCGCGGATCGGCCAGCAGCTCGTCGATCAGCCGTGACTTGCCGAGCCCGGACTCGCCGACGATCGACACGAGCCGTCCGCGGCCGGCGAGCGTGTCGTCGAGCGCGCCGAGCAGCGCCGCCATCTCGTCCGCGCGGCCGACGAGGGCGGTGCGCGGCTGGGGCGCCGTCTCCTCGGCCGCCGCGCCGACCAGCCGCCACGCGACCACCGGCGCCGTCTTGCCTCGCGCGACGATCGGCGGATGCGGCTCGTAGCTGAACAGGCCCGGGGTCCGCCGATAGGTCGCGTCACCGACGAGCACCTCGCCCGGCTCCGCGGCCTGCTGGAGGCGCGCGGCGACGTTCACCGCATCCCCGAGCACGCCGAACTCGCTTTCGCGGTCGCCGATGGTGCCGGTGACGGCGATGCCCGTGTTGACGCCGATCCGCAGGGCGAGCCGCCGCTCGGTGCGCTCGACGATGCGCTCGTTCGCGCGCTCGAGGGCAGCGAGGATCGCGAGTGCTGCACGCTGCGCCTGCTCGGGATGGTCGATGTTGTCGTCGCCGACCGCGCCGAACGCCGCGACCACGGCGTCGCCGATGTACTTCTCGATCAGTCCGTTGTTCGCGCGGATGTCCGCGGCGATGAGGTCCCACACCGTGCGCATGTTCTCGTGGAGCTCCTCGGGCCCGAGCCGCTCGGCGAGCGCGGTGAAGCCGGAGATGTCGGCGAAGAGGACGGTGATCTGACGGGTCTCGCCCTGCCGCTCGTCGGAGTCCGCGGACAGGCGCGCGCCGCACTGGCCGCAGAACGTGAAGTTGGCCGGCATCTCGGCGCCGCAGCGGGGGCAGCCCGAGGCGAGCTCGATGCCGCATTGACCGCAGAAGCGCATGCCGGCCGGGTTGCCGTAGCCGCAGGAAGCGCACAGCACTGGCTCCGAGAGGGTAGTCCCGCCGACCATGCGAGCGGGTGTCGCGGCGGGCGCAGGGTCAGGCGCGCAGCAGGAGCACCCCGGCGACCAGCGACAGAAGCGCGAGGATCCCGAGCCAGAGCGTGAGCCCGTACGCGAGGACGCTGAGCTCCGGCCCGACGCGTGGCCGATCCGGCGACGCGGCGGCGTCGTTCGCGAGCTGCCGCACGCGGTCGCGTAGGACCCGTACCGAGTCGCGGACCGCGACGACGTCGCTCGCGTTGTGGCCGATCGCCTCGCTCAGCGTCGAGATATCGGCCGACACGCCGCGAAGCTCGTCGGTGTTGCGGCGGAAGCTCTGCGAGAGCGCGAGGAACGGCTGGGCCCCGAACAGGCTGATGGCCATCCCGTCCGCGAGCTGCGAGCTCGTCGTTGCCGCGTCATTCAGCAGCTGCGAGGCGTGCGCCGACGATGATTTTGCGTCATCGAGGCTCTTGCTGAACCCGTCGAACGACGTCGACGTCTGATCCAGGGCCTGCGCGGCGGCGGCAAGGGAGTCGCCCGCCGAATCGGCGGCGACCGAGGCGCGCGCCAGGAGCGGTCCGAGCGCGCCCAGCGCGATCCCGACGAGAGCGAGCCCGAGCACGCCGTTCGCCACGAGCGCCAGGCCCATCAAGCGGAACGGGCCGCGTTTCACCGGTCGGGAGGCTGCCATGCGCCGACAGGCGAATGCAACAACCGGGCCTGAAGGCCAGGTGCTAGACTTATCGCACAACAGGTCACGGCACGACGATCGATCCAACAGGTTTCGAGGGACTTCTCCTTTCGGCCCGAGGCTGCGATTCGGGTCAGGACCAACAAATAAAGGAGAAGCCAAATGAGCTTCAGCGACATCACTCTCACCTGTAAGGACTGCGGGAACCCGTTCGTGTTCACCGCGGGGGAGCAGGAGTTCTACCAGCAGCGCGGCCTCATGAACCAGCCGGGCCGGTGCAGCGACTGCCGTGCGGCGCGTAAGGCGTCGGGCGGCGGCGGCTCCAGCTACGGCGGGAGCTCACGTGGCGGCGGCGGATACGGCGGAGAGCGTGAGTTCTTCACCGCGACCTGCTCGTCCTGCGGCAAGGAAGCCCGCGTGCCATTCCAGCCGCGCGGCGACAAGCCCGTCTACTGCAGCAGCTGCTTCGAGACGCGTCGACCGGCTAGCCGGTACTAATCGCGAAAGCGATCGCCAAAGGGCCGGGCTCTTCCAAGAGCCCGGCCCTTAGCATTCACTCTTGATGCCGATCGAGACTGTCATCCGACTGAGCGGTGGTCCACTTTCGAACAAGATCGTGAACGCCGGTCCGGTCAAGCTCGGCTCCCTCATCCGGCTCACCCGCCAATCAGGAGCGCCGGTCTTCTATCGCATCACAAAGGTCGATGAGGTCCCGAACCGCACGTCGTTCACCGCGAGCGCGAAGTTCGAGCCGAAGGGCGACATCAAGACCGCCTAGCGCTTCTTCGTGGTCGTCTTCTTTGTGGTCTCCTTCGGCGCTTTCGTCTTCTCAGGCAGCGTCTTCGCATAGGCGTGCGCCTGGTCGATCCACTTCGCGAGGGCCGCGGGCTTCGCCACGTCCGTCGCGGGCACCACGACGTATTCCTTCATCGGCCGGCCCGGCATCGGCTCGAATGGCTTCGCTCCGGCCTTCAGCACGCGGGCGCGGGCATCCTCCGCCAGCCGTGCGACGACCTTGTCCTGGAAGGTGCCGGCGAACATGTTGCCGTTGAGGAACAGCGCGGGATAGCCGAACATCGGCTTGCGCACGACCCTCGGATCCTTCGGCGCCGCCTTGTCGAATGTGGCGGCGAGCTCGGGCGGCGTCTTCTTCCACTGCACCGGTGGGATTATCGGCTCCCCAGCCGCTAGTTCTGGTCCTTCGGTCCGGCGCCGAAGTGCGTGGCCGGGATCGAGCCCATGCGGCCGGCCTGATAGTCGGCGACCGCCTGGAGGATCTCCTCGCGCGTGTTCATGACGAACGGCCCGTACTGCACGACCGGCTCGCCGATCGGCCGGCCACCCAGCAACAGCACGTCGAAGGTGCCGCTGCGGCTGTCTTGGCGCGAGCTTCCCTCGACGCGGAGCGCATCGCCGGCCCCGAGGACGGCGAGCTGGCCCGACTCGAGCGGGATGCGCTCGGTCCCGACGGAGCCGAACCCCCCGAGCGCATAGACGAGCGCGTTGAAGTCCGGGCGCCATGGAAGCTCCAGGGTCGAGCCTGGCGCCAGGGTCACGTGGGCGTACGTGATCGGCGTCTGCGTGACCCCGGGCCCCGCGTGACCGGCGAGCTCCCCGGCGATGACCCGAACGAGCGCCCCGCCGTCGCGGGAGCGCACCAGTGTCACGGACTTCGCGGCGATGTCCTGGTACCGCGGAGGCGACCACTTCTGCGCGGCCGGCAGGTTCACCCAGAGCTGTACGCCGTGGAACAGGCCGCCGGAGCGCACGAGCTTCTCGGGCGGCATCTCGGAGTGCACGATGCCCGCGCCCGCCGTCATCCACTGGGTGTCGCCGTTCGCGATGACCCCGCCGCCGCCGGTGGAGTCCCGGTGCACGAACTCGCCGTCGATCATGTAGGTGACCGTCTCGAAGCCGCGATGCGGATGGTCGGGCGCGCCCTTCGCCTCGCCGACGCCGTACTGCACCTCGCCCATCTGGTCGAGCAAGATGAACGGATCGGCGACGGTGCGCTCCAGGCCGGGGAACGGCCGGCGCACCGGAAAGCCCTCGCCCTCGTAGGTCTGGATCGCGCGTACGACGCGCTGCACGTGGCGGAACCGCGCGCCGGGCGCGGCCTCGATAGCGGGAAGGGTGAGTGGATCTTGGACGGTGACGGCGGGCACGGCTGGTCTCCTCAGGTAGTTGTATCTGCAACTATCTTACCACCGGCCCCAAGAACGCCGCGGACTAGGGCCGCCGGAGCCGGTCGATCTGGCGGCGCTCTCGCTTCGTCGGGCGCCCCGCGCCCGGCTCGCGGACGAACACCCGCGGCTCCCGCCTGACGACCGGCGCGGGCGGGCTGTGGTCGATGAAGCAGGTCGCCGCCACGGCCGCCCCGACGCGCTTGTCGCGCAGCGCGACCACCTCGAGGATGCGCGGGCGCTCGACGAACGCCTCGACCCGGTCGCCGACCTTCACCGGCGTCGATGCCTTCGCGGGTGAGCGGTTCACGCGAACATGGCCGCCGCGGCACGCGGCCGTCGCAGCCGAACGGGTCTTGTACAGCCGGACCACCCAGAGCCAGACGTCGACCCGGATCGTGTCGATGTGGCAATCGTGCCACCATGGACCGCCGGCCGCGAACAGCCCGACTTCACCACTGGAGGATGCGGATGCTCGGCGATCATCTCGTGTTCCCGATCGTCCTGTCGACCGATATGGCCGCGAGCCGGGCGTTCTATCACGACACGCTCGGGCTCGACATCGTGCGCGAAGATGACGAGCGGATCATGTTCAAGTGTGGCGCCGGATCGGTGTTGACGGTGAGCCGCAGCACCACGGGAACCCGTGACACCCAGACCCAGCTCGCCTGGCGCGTGCCGGACCTCCGCGCCGAGCTCGCCGACCTTCGCGCGCGTGGCGTGCCGATCCAGGAGTACGACGCGCCCGATCCGAGGACCGTCGACGGGATCGCCGATATGGGGTTTGCGTGGGCTGCCTGGATCGTCGATCCAAGCCACAACGTCCTCGGCATCATCGAACCGAAGCGATGACCAAAGCGCCGGCGTCGATCGACGAGTACCTCCGGAGCGTGGCCCCCGAGTTCCGTCCGCTCCTCCGGTCCGTACGCAAGACGATCCGTGCCGCGGCGCCGACGGCGACCGAGAGCATCAGCTACGGCATCCCGACGTACAAACAGGACGGCCAGCGGGTGATCTACTTCAGCGCGGCCACCAAGCACTGCGCCATCCACATGGTGCGCAAGGCGGAGCTCGATGAAGCCGTTCGGCTTGGCTTCGGGGTCGGTCGCGGCTCGATCCGCTTCACGCCCGGCCAGCCGGTGCCCGCGCGGCTCATCAGGCGGATCGTGAAGGCCCGGCTGGCCGAGATCCGATCGAAATGATGCTCGGTCCATCCTGCTTTTCCCCCGGATGCGGGAGCCGCCAAGGCGGCCCAGAGGCTCTCATTGGTTCGCGGATCGCTGGGTCCGCAGAGAGTCTGGTGGCCACGATGGCGAGTCTCCGCATGCTCTTCTTGGACGGTGAAGTGATCGATGGCGAGTCGGACGATGTCTCCTCGGCACGTCCGGGCTTCGCGATGCGTCCGTCCGGTGGGAACAATCGGCTCGCATGGGTGCCGTTCAGTGCGCTCAAGTACTGCAAGTTCAGCCCGGCTGCGGCCGTCCGGTCCGGTCGGCCCGAAGACCCACGCGGGCAAGTCGGTCTTCCGAAGCTGGTCCTGCGATTCAACGACGGCGAGGTGATGCGCGGCTACAAGGACGAAGTGTTCGCGCACGACGGGAACTGCCTCAACGTGATGCTGTGGGACCAGGTGACCCGATCTCTGTGCCGCTACATCGTCCCGTACTCGGCGTTGAAGGCCGTCTTCTTCGTCGAACAATGGGATTCGCGCGAGGGTGTCGAGCGGAGCGCCTGACTCGACCGAAGGGCAGGTTGCTCCGCGATCAGCGGGCCAGGCGCGCGACCAGCTCGAGCAAATACTCGAGATCGAACGGCTTGGAGACGGTCTCGACCACGCCCGGCACATCGGCGGCGATGTCGCGACCGGTCCGGGCGCTCATCAGGATCACGGGGCTGGTGCCCCCGTCTGCCGCATACGAACGGCAGAAGTTCACGCCATCGACGTCCGGCATCCGCATGTCGACGATGATGAGATCCGCGGGACGGCCGGCGAGCATCTCGAGACCCTCGCGTCCATCCCGTGCGTACTGCACGTCGTAGCCCTCAGATGCGAGCGCCAGACCGAGTGCCTCACGCACCCCTTCATCGTCGTCGATGACCATCACCCGGCCGGAAGCCGTCAAGTCGGGAGAGACACCGTGAAGCGCGAGCCGCCGCCCCGTGGGAAGTCGACCGAGATCGAGCCTCCGTGCCGATCGACGATCTCTTTCGTGATGAACAATCCCAGTCCCATGCCCGACCGGTCGGGGTTCGCCTGAAAGAACCGTTCGAACAGGTGATCCCGGAGGCCCTCGGGTACGCCCGGGCCCCGGTCAGACACGATCAGTCGCAGCTCGGACGGGTGCTCCTCGAGCACGACCGAGATCGGCTCGCCTTTCGGGCTGAACTTCATCGCGTTCCCCACCAGATTCGTCAGCACCTGTTCGACGCGCAGTGGGTCGACGTCCGCCATGAGCGACATCGGCGCGGTGAGCGCGATCACCTGTTCGGCGGGCCCCTCGAGCCGGCTGACGGCCGAGCGAACGAGCTCGGCAACGTCCGTCCGCTCCTTGAACAGCGCGAACCTCTGGCCCTGGATCTGAACGGTCTCCAGCAGACGGCTGACGAGCCGCGCCAGCTTCTCGATCTGCTCAACGACGAGGTGCAGGGACCTTGCCTGCGTCGCATCGAGGTCGGTCCGTAGCCGGAACGAGCGCTCGAGCAGCTGGACGGCGGCCTTCGCCGACGTCAGCGGCGTCTTCAGCTCGTGCGCGGCGATGGAGAGGAACGAGTCCCGTGCGGCCACTTCCGCGCGTGCGCGCGCTTCGTTCGCGGCGAGCTCCGCGCGCTCCTGCTCGTGACGGAGCCGTTCGGTGAGGTCGCGGGTCACCTTGATGTACCCGACGAGCTGCTGATCCTGGTAGAGCGGCGTGATGACGACGTTGGCCCAGAACGCGGTCCCGTCTTTACGGATGCGCCAGTTCTCCTCCTCGAAGTGGCCGTGTTCCACGGCGTATCGAAGCTCGCCGTCGAGCTTCTCCTTCGAGGTTCCCGCGGGATAGAACCGGCCGAAGTGCTGGCCGATGATCTCCGCGGCCTCGTAGCCCTTGATGCGCTCCGCGCCCGGGTTCCACGTCATCACGTGCCCGTCGGGATCGAGCAGGAAGATCGCATATTCCTGGACGCTCTCGACGAGGCGACGGAACAGGATGTCATTCTGCCCTTCGGTCCCGATCCGCTTTGAGTCCGGCACGGCGTCGCCTCCGATCTGGATGACCAGCGCTCTGTCCGAGCCTAGCGTTCGAGGAGCCAGGTGCATGGATCCGCATGCACCGCCGCGTGCGCTGCGCTGATGTCCGCCGTCGTGCGCGCGTGCGTCGTCGCGGCCTCGGTCGCGGGCAGGATCGATGGGACGACGCGGCCCGCTGGTTCGAACGGCCCGGTCCTGTACGCCGACCTCGACGGCCAGCTCCACGTCCGGGACGTTGTGCCGATAGAGCATCACGTTGTGGCCGTCGGTCCGGAGACCGGGCGTCGCACGGAGGAATGCCCAGACCGGGTCGAGCAGGACCCGCCACAAGGTCGGGAGCTCGGTCCAGGTCGTGTTCGCCCTGATCACGGCCGTCGCGCACTCGGTGGTCCGCTCGACCGACACGTCGTGGGTCAGCACGATGGCTCCATGCTCCCGCCAACGAGCGGTCGGGCCGGCGTCGAGAGACCGCAGCCCAAGGAGCGCAGAATCAGATGACCATCATGAATCAGCGCACAGGGGTCCCGACGATCAGATTTGACGCCACGCTCTACACGATCGACAGATCGACTGTCCTGCGCCTGCCCGAGAGAGCGAGCGCGAAGCTGCCGTCGCGGGGGCAGGTGGCGGTACACGGAACGATCAATGGCTATCACTTCGAGACGGTGGTGGAGCCGGACGGCGTTTTCGGCCACTGGATCAGGATCGACCGGAAGCTACAGCGAGCTGCTGCGGCACGCACGGGTGAGCGCGCGACGCTCGAGATCGAACCGGTCAAAGACTGGCCGGAACCGAGCGTGCCGCAGGATCTCAAGAGAGCTCTGGCAGCTGCTCCCCCGAAGATCCACGACCTATGGAAAGAGATCACGCCGATGGCACGCTGGGAATGGGTTCGTTGGGTCAATGCGACCGGAAACGCTGTTACGCGCAAGCGACGGGTCGAAGTGACGATCTCCAAGATGAAGGGCGGCAAGCGACGGCCCTGCTGTTTCAACCTAGCGGCATGCACCGACCCGAACCTATCGAAGAACGGCAGGCTTGCGGAGCCGGCGTGAAGACGGCGGTGCCACCGCCGCTAGCGAAGCGCGCACCTTGGGACGCTCAGGTACGGAGATTTCGGATCAGGAGTGAGTGGGCAGGGAGCGGACAGGGATGCGTGAGCTTGAAGTGCGCCGCCACAGCAAGCGGGAGCGGCCCAGCCAACACCTGACCCGATGGGGCGTGGCTCTCGCTCGGCGCGTCGGCGCGGGTATCGGGCCGTTCGACCTCGTGGTCACCAGCCCGCTCGCCCGGTGCATCGAGACCGCCGTCGCCATGGGCTTCGCTGTGGACGATGTCGCGGTGCGTCTGGCCGGGCCGGACGGGACGGGGGAGACGTTTCCGCAGATCGACGCGTTCGACGGTGCCGCCGGGCGGGCTGGACTCGCCCACCTGATCGCGCAAGATGGCCCGGCCGCGGCCTTCGCGTTGGAGCAGGCGGCCCTCTGGCGCGAGATCGCTCTCAGATTGCCCGAGGGTGGCCGTGGCCTCATCGTCGGGCACGGCGCCGCGTACCTGGACGGTGTTGCGTTGGCTCTCCGGCCCGACGATGCCGCGCTTGCGACCGGCGCGCTTGCGAGCTACTGCGAGGGAGTCCGCGTGCGGTACGAGGCGTCGGGCACGATGCTCACCGCGCTTGCGGTGGACGCCAGCTGGCTCGTCCCGCCGTCGTGAAATCAATGACGCACCGCTCGGTACCTGGCCGCGTCATCCGTGGCGACGTGATGCACGTTCCGCGTTTCCAAAGGAATCGCCGGGATCCAACGATCGCGTAACGGACCGGTCAGGCGACCGACTGGCTCGTTAGTAGGGCGTACGACCTTCGCTGCAGGCGTACTGGGGGACTCGTGAGCACACTTATTACGTTCGAGACGGCCGCTGGCCCACGCCGATACACGCTCCGGCCGGTGGCGGTTGTCGGCCACGTGCGAGCCGATCGCGCCGTTCTCCTTGCGGGACACGCCGAGTGCTCGAGCTGCGGGGCCTTCGTACGACGCGTCTCCGCCCACGGCGCAGGCGACCGCGAGGTCGTGGCCGGATGGTGCAGCGTCTGCTCCACGACGACGTACTTCGCGCCCACCGCTTAGCTTGCGGATGCGAGGTTCGACGGCGTGTTCATG
>Ga0310811_10007556_pt1 | contig 13946 bp, 11 predicted proteins | sample YCmetagenome_FD_207642 | JGI IMG/M metagenome (GOLD analysis project Ga0310811, IMG submission 207642) | Soil microbial communities from experimental microcosm in Duke University, North Carolina, United States - YC | ecosystem: Engineered > Artificial ecosystem > Soil microcosm > Unclassified ... | reverse complement strand
GCCGGTTCGTGGCCGCGTTTTGTACGGTTATGGACGGGCGCTGTCCGGTATTGTACAACTTTTACAGACGGTCAAAAAATGCCTTCGTTGATTTTCAATAAGTTGTGGGTTTAAAATACAGCTGGCAACTTTTTGGCATTGTATACTTCAACAAACCACAACAACAAAAACATTTAAAAGTATAGCCATGAAAAAGTTTTTCGCTCTTGCCGCTCTCGCCACTACCACCGCCCTTACGGCTGCCGCTTCCAACGACCTGAAGCACTTCGATACAAAGGCGGCGGTGACTACCCTCGATGCAAAGGATGTCAGGGATGTAAAGGATACCAAGGGCGCGCTCGACGCCTTCAACGCCAAGGCCGCCGCCAGCTTCAACGCCGACTTCAAAGGCGCCACCGGTATCTGGAGCTTCGACCAGGGATATAACGAGGTCCTGTTCTTTTGGAACGGCGATTTGATGGATGCCTTTTATGACAAGGATGGCAACATGATCGGCGCCTTCCACGAGGTAAAGGCCGACCGGCTGCCCGCCCACACCGCCGAAAAGATCGCCTCCTGGTACAAGGGGTATAAGATGAGCTTTGCCTCCGTACTGGAACGCAACGACCAGGACCCGGTTTACTACGTCACCGTCGAGAATGCCGAGCACCGCCTGGTATTGGAGGTCACGGGCGACGGGATGGTTCAGGAATACAAACGTCTCCGTTAAATATTTTTCTCATTTTCTCGTGTCTTTTTTCAGCCAACGCCCCCGCCTTTTGTCGGGGGCTTCACTTTTTTCGGCGGCGGCCCCGGTGGGGCCCTGGCGTCTTAGCGGCGCCTTCGTCAAGGATTCCTGGTGGATGGTGTAAATAATTGCGCCCGGCGATGAGCGCTGCGTTCCTTTACGGTACAAAACCCGAAAAGGATATGACAGACAATCATGACGGCATCGACCGCCGGGGCTTCCTGGAATGTATGGCGTGGGCCGGCACCGGCGTACTGTGGATGATGTCCGGCGGCGTCCTGAGGTCTTATGGCATGAGCCAGATGATCGACCACGCCACCGGTAAGCTAAGGCAGGGGCTTGTACTGCCACAGGCTGATTTCACCTTCGCCCAGATCAGCGACAGCCACATCGGCTTTAGCAAACCCGCCAACCCGGACGTGGTCGGCACGCTGCAGGTCACCATCGACAAGCTCAACGCCATGCAGGAGCGCCCGGCTTTTGTGTTGCATACCGGGGACCTGACGCACCTGGCGCAGGCCGATCAGTTCGACGTGCTCGATCAGTCGCTGAAGGGGGTCAGGACGGAAAAGATTTTTTACGTGCCCGGGGAGCACGATATGCTGGACAACGGTAAGCTGTATGCGGAGCGTTTTGGCAAATCCACGTACAGCTACGACTACCACGGAGTGCATTTTATCGGGCTCAACAACGTCAGCGACCACGTCGATGGAGGGTTGGGCCGTATTGGCGCCGACCAGCTGCAGTGGCTCCGGAACGACCTGCAAGGTCTCTCCGCCAGCACGCCGATCGTCCTGTTTGCGCACATACCGCTATGGGCGATATATCCCGACTGGGGCTGGGGAACCGAAGACAGCGCACAGGCGCTGGCGCTTCTGAAGCGCTTCGGGTCGGTGTCGGTGCTTAACGGGCATATCCACCAGACCATCCAAAAGGTAGAGGGCAACATTACCTTCCATACGGCCTGCTCCACCGCCTTCCCGCAGCCAGCGCCGGGAAGCGCGCCCTCCGCGGGTCCGCTCAAGGTCCCCACCGAAAAGCTCCGGTCAATGCTGGGCATGACGAACGTACAATACGTGGAGCACAACCATACCCTGGCCGTCACCGATACCCTTTTGTCATGAATACGCTGTTATTCCTGCTGTGCGCCACGCTCGTGGCCAGCGCATCCGAACCCGTGGACCAGGGGTCCTCGATCACCTTTACCATCGCCAATTTCGGGATCGACGTGACCGGTTCCTTCAGCGGTCTCCAGGGGGCTATCCATTTCGATCCCGCATCAACCCAGACCGCGTCCTTCGACGTTTCGATCGACGCCGCCAGCGTCCATACCGGGAATTCGCTGAGGGATAGCCACCTGAAAGGGGAAGACTATTTCGACGTACAACACTGGCCGCGCATCCGGCTGGTGTCTACCTCGGTGACGCGTTCCGGTGACGGTTTTGTGTTCAACGGCAAGCTGTCTATCAAGAACCATACGATGGACGTCCGTTTCCCCTTCACCGCTACCAGCGACGCGCGGGGGACGCTGTTCACCGGTTCTTTCAAGATCAACCGCCGGGACTTCGGTATTGGCGGGTTCGGTACGATCGCCAACGAGCTTTCGGTAACGCTCAAGGTAGAAGCGGTATGAAAAAATATTACTGGATCGCGGCCCTGGCGGGTGGGATTGCCTGCATCGGCGCGGCGCTGCCCGACGAGCGTTATACCAACCTCCAGGTCCTCCCCAAGGACATCGGCGCCGCGGCGCTCAACCGCATCATGGTCGACGAGATCGAAGACGGGCTGGGGGTGGCTTGCGGATACTGCCATACGGGCACCGACTATGCCAGCGACGCGAAACCGGAGAAGCGGATTGCCCGGGCGATGATGAAGATGACGCTGGCCACCAACAAGAAATATTTTAAGGTGAAACATCCGGCCTTCGGCTCACTCACCGTCACTTGCGTCACCTGTCACAAAGGCGAGGCCTTTCCCGACGGAAAGTGACGGGTTCTAGATTTGGGATGAGCTCGTTTCCTTCGACCCCGGCTTCTGCCGGGGTTTTTTGGTGAGCCATAATTCGGGGTTGAGGCCCTTTTGATTTTTGAGGAGAATAAAGTCGAGCTGCCCGGGATCGGTGTCGGCCTCGTCGGCCACCTGCCCAATGACGGTCCCTTTTTTGACCTTGTCGCCTTTGCCCACTACCACGGACACCAGGTTCCCATAGGAGGTCAAATAACTCCCATGGCGGAGGATCAACACTGTTTTCCCGTCCACTATCGTGACGGAGGATACTTCCCCGTCAAAAACGGCGCAAACGGCCACGCCGGGTTCGGCGCTGATGGTGATGCCCGGACTGAAGAAAGTGACGCGGTCGTCGATACGGTTGGAGCCGTAGTGATACAGGATGGTACCCTTCTGAACCGGCCAGGGCAGGTGGCCCTTGGCGACGGTGAAAGCGTCTTTGGCGGCCTTTTTGTGGGCTTTGCCCGCCACGAGGTGCGGGATAGGGGTGGTCAGGAGGAAGGCAAGGAGTAGGGTACGCATACCTGTGTAACGCCCTGTCAGCCCGAATATTGCCCTATTGCGGGTATTTTACCCGCACTTTAAGATAGGCGTTTACCAACAACCCATTCTGGCGGGCGGGCGTCCAGTGGCTGGTTTTATCGATAAATTCAGCCAGGACCTGGGCCAGCCGGCTTTGTTCCATCGTAAGGGCCTTTACGTTGCCGGTGGTACCGTCATAATATACGACGAACTGCATTTCGCAGGTACCCATCGACGATACCCCGTCGTCGTCCAGCGAAGCCGTGTTCTGCCGCAGCGCCGCCTTCAGGTCCCTGATCCACGCCTGGGGCCCGCCGGGGTATACGGGCTCTTTCTCCGCCTTGGCGTAGACCCTCGTCCGGTCGCGGGTGCTGGCGTCGACCATCAGGGTGTCGGGTATCTTTTGGGCTGGATCCTTTTGGGCGCGCGCGGTGAGCGTGCAAAGCAGGCACAGGAGCGTGAGGCTGGGCAGTAGGCGGTTCATAACACAGGCAAATGGACTACGAATGTAGCTATATTTGCCCAAACGAAGGCTCGGTTGCCATGGACGCCATTGCGGATGAAAGACGGCTTCTCCGGCAGATCGCCGGGGGAGACAAGACTGCTTTTAAGGGGATATACGATCACTATTGGGATGATCTGTACAACCTGGCCTTGCCCTTCCTCAAATCCACCGAGACCGCTCAGGACGTCACCCAGGAGGTGTTCCTGAAGCTTTGGGCAAAGCGGGATTCTCTTCCCGGGATAACAGACTTTAACGCCTATATATTCATCATGCTCCGGAACGAGGTGGTTACCGCCCTCCGGCGTAAGAACAGGGGGGCTTTACACTATGATCGTTATCGCCGTTCCCTGCCGGCGGATTTCCTGGCGTCCCAGCCGATGGACCTGAAGGAATTGGAAGCCCTCGTCCGGGAGGCGATCCTCCGTCTGCCGCCGCCGCAGGACCTGTTTATCGACCTGACACGTAACCAGGGGCTCAGCCACGAGGAAATCGCGCAAAAACTGGGTATTTCCAAAAAAACGGTGAGCAATACACTGACCAAGGCGCTGAGTAATATCCGCAAGTACCTCCGCGACCACGGCGCCTAAAACACAGCGCCAAAAAAAATCCGGATTTTTCGAGGGTGTACCGCCAACGGCAGGCGTCTTTACCGTCATGGACCTTGCTTATTTCAATTCCCTGATAGAAAAATACCTAACCGACTCCATCCAACCGTCCGAGGAGCAAGAGCTCCTCGACGCGTTGGAACAAACTGCCTATCGCGCCGAGTTCGAGCGCATCATGGATGAACTGGCCAGGGAAGGCGCCTTTTCGGACGCCCCCGACCCCCTGGCCCGGGAGGCTGGCTATGAAAAATGGATGGGCGCGGTCAGCGCCCGGGAACTACGACCCTTGAGACATCTCCCGCGACTGATTTCGGTAGCGGCGGCCGTGCTCCTGATCGCAGGAGCCGGCGTTTATTTCCGGCTGCATTCGCTCCGGAAGGCGGTGGTTTCGGCCCCAGCGCCGTCCGTCGCCGCGGCGCCGGTCACACCTGGCGGGAACCGTGCCGTCCTCCGGTTGGCGGGGGGGCGCACGATCCTCCTGGACAGCGCCCACGACGGCCTCCTGGCCACGCAGGGTGCGACCCGGATAGTCAAGCAGGACAGCGGGGAATTGCGGTACCAGGCCGCCCCGGCGAGCGACGCCGTCGTGTCCAACACCATAAGCACCCCCCGGGGGGGCCAATACCAGCTCGTCCTGCCCGACGGCACCAGGGTATGGCTGGATGCTTCCTCTTCGCTAACCTTCCCCACCGGCTTCCGCGGAAACGAACGGATCGTCGACATGACAGGCGAGGCCTATTTCGAAGTGGCGCCCAACGCGCGCCAGTCTTTCAAGGTACGCGTGGACGGCGTGACGGTGGAGGTGCTCGGGACCCATTTCAACATTATGGCGTACGGCGATGAACGGGCCGTAAAAACCACGCTGATCCAGGGCTCTGTCAAGGTGACCAAAGACGCCTTCAGCCAGGTGCTTCGGCCCGGCGAGCAGGCCGTGCTGGATCGGGAAGGCGCCGCCCCATCCGTACAAACCGCCGACGTCGGGCAGGCGGTGGCCTGGAAAAATGGCTATTTCGAATTTGAAAACATGGACCTTAAAACGATTATGCGGCAAATCAGCCGTTGGTACGACGTCGACATCCGTATCGAAGGCCAGGAGCAGCAGGCCCGCTTTGGCGGGGGTATCAGCCGTAAGCTGGAGCTTACGCAGGTGTTGCGGCTGCTAGAGACCAACGGCGTCCGGTTCCGGCTGGACAACAGGACACTCATTGTTAACCCTCAATCATAAATGCTATGTAGGAAAAGGAATGCTTGCCAGGGATCACCCATGAAAAACCGGAAGCGTTGAAGCCACTCCCGGTGAACAGCCTGGGCTCTCCCAATGTTACAATCTCCAAGACTGCCATTGTTTCACCCAAACTCGAACAAAGTTATGCATTTTATGCCTCTTTGTACGCCTCCCCCCTATGCCCGGAGGTGTCTAACGAAAATGCTGCTGTACATGAAATTAACGATCATCCTGTTGCTTGCTGCCTGTCTCCAGGTCAGCGCCAGGGGCTACAGCCAAACGGTTACGATCGTCGCCAAAAACATCCCGGTCCAAAAGGTTTTCCGGGAAATATTCCGGCAAACCGGCGTCTCCGTCGTTTATAACGAAAACCTTTTTCAAAAGAGTCCCCCGGTAACGATCGACGCCAGGAACGCGTCGATCGGCGCCGTGCTGGACCAGTGCCTGAAAGACCAGCCGTTCCATTATGTCATCGCCGACGGGGCTATTTCGATACAGCCCTCGGCCGTCGCCGTCACCCCGGAACAGACCCTCCGGGGAACGGTCACCGATACCGCGGGCGCCCCGCTCTCGGGCGTTTCGGTGACCGTCAGGGGAAGGACGATCGGCACCACAACGGACAAGGACGGCGCATTTAGCCTGGTATTGCCCGACGGGTTGACTTCCGGGAAGCTGGTATTCTCCTCCATCGGTATGGAAACCCGGGAAGTGTCTATCGGCTCGACGACGGATTTCCGGATCGTCCTGAAACGGATGCCCGTCGCCATGAACGATGTGGTGGTGATCGCGTATGGGGCGGTGAAGCGGAAAGACCTGACGGGTTCCATAGAAACGATCAGGAACGAGGACCTCGTCAAGGGCGGACCTACCAACATCGTTTCCGCCCTCCAGGGGAAAGTCGCAGGGGTGGCCATTTCACAAAGCGACGGGGCGCCGGGCGCCGGGCTGACCATCCAGGTCCGGGGTATCAACTCCTTCCTCTCCGGGTCGCAGCCGCTGATCGTCATCGACGGGATCCCCTATGTCATGGAGAATAGCAGCGCCACGCCTCCTTCGGGGGTGACCGGCGAGCAGGCTTCCATAAACGCCCTCTCCTTTATCAACCCGGCCGATGTGGAATCCATTTCGTTCCTGAAGGACGCCTCGGCAACGGCCATTTACGGTTCGCGGGGCGCCAACGGCGTCGTGCTCATCACGACCAAAAAGGGAAAAATGGGCGCCGACAAGGTGGAGCTCAACCTCAACACGAGCGTCTCGCACGTGATCCGGGAAATAAAGATGCTGGACGCCTACGGTTATGCCTCCATGCAAAATGAAGCGGTCAGCAATGCCAATTATTTCGAACCGGGGCCTACGCCCCGCACGTTGCCCTTTCCCGGCGTGAAGGAGATGTCCCCGACCAACCCGGACTCCATGGTATACTACCCGGGCCCCAAGGACTATATCGGGCACAGCACCGATTGGCAAAAGGCGATCTTCCAAACGGGGATCACCCGGAACTACAGCCTCAACTTTTCGGGCGCCAGCGAACAGGGCAGCTACCTGCTCAGCGGGAGCTACCTGGACCAGACGGGCGTCATCGCCGCCTCCCGGTACCGCCAGTACGGCATCCGGGCCAACCTCAGCCGGAACGTAAAGAAATGGCTGGTCGTCGGCTCCAACACCAGCTTCAACCGGTCCACCAACCAGATGGTCAAGACCAACAACGAAGATTTGAGCGGCGGTGTCGGCGTCGTCAAGGCCGCCTTGGCCTTCGCGCCCACGGCATCGGTGTATGACTCGACCACCCATGACTTCACGGCCGCTACGGAAATATCCAACCCTTATGTGTACGTCCACAGCGTCAAGAACCAGGTGCTGATCTCCCAGGTGTTTTCGTCCAACTATCTGGAGGCGACGATCCTGCCCGGTTTGACATTCCGGGAGAACATCGGGGTCAGCTATTTCAACAACCAACGCGAGCAATATTATCCGCGGACGACCTATGAAGGGCTGTCCCAGAAGGGGCTGGCCTATCAGGCCCAGGGATGGTACAACTCCATCACCGCCGAAAGCGTCCTGGGGTATACAAAAACGCTGGGCAAACACGCGCTGAACGCCACGGCCGGGTTTACGTACGAAGACGACCAGTACAGCACGAAAAGCCAGACGGCAAGCGACTTCGTCAATGACCTGCTCCAGGACAATAACATGGCCGGAGGCCAGAACTATACCCAGCCCCAAAGCAATAAAGGTAAAAGCGACCTGGCTTCGTTTATCGGCCGGGTAACGGACAACTGGCTGGACAGGTATCTCTTCACGGTGTCGTTCCGTGAGGACGGGACCAGCAAGTTCGCCCCGCATAACCGGTGGTCGTTCTTCCCCTCCGGCGCCTTTGCCTGGAAGGTATCCAACGAACGCTTCATGCAGATGGTGCATTCAGCCGTTACGGACGTAAAGCTTCGCCTCAGCTATGGCAAAACGGGCAATCAGGCCATCAATCCCTACCAGACGCAGGACCAGCTGATCCCCTTCCCCTATGCCTTCAACGGCACGCTGGCCAACGGATACGCGGACAACCAATATGCCGGGCCAGGTAACGTAAACCTGATCTGGGAGACGACCGATCAGTATGACGCCGGTCTCGACTTTAACCTGCTTAACAGGATAATCACCTTCCACGGGGACCTGTATTACAAACGGACGCACAACCTGCTCCAGAACATCACCATACCGCCCAGCACCGGGTTTACCACCCAGCTGGTCAATACCGGCGAGATCGACAACAAAGGCCTGGAGCTGACGGTGGGCGCTTCCCCGATAACGACCAGGGATTTCAGCTGGAACCTGTCGGGAAACATTTCCTTCAACCGCAACAAGATCGTCAGCCTCGGTGACGGCGTGGACCACCAGTTTGCCACCCGGATCAACACCAACGGGGACCAGCCGTTTATCGAGAAGGTCGGACATCCGATCGGCGCGCTGTACGGATACGTCGAGCAGGGTATCTATAAGAACGAGGCCGAGGTCCGCGGTGACCCGGTCATGGCGGGCCAGGGCGATGCCATTATCAAACGGACGGTGGGCGAGATACGGTATGCGGACCTGAACCACGACGGCGTGATCACTGCGAACGACCAGACCTTTATCGGGGACGTGAACCCCAAATTCACGTATGGTTTCAGCAATAATTTCAGCTACAGGAATTTTACGCTGAATATCCTTTTCCAGGGGGTGTACGGGAACGACATCATCAACATGAACACGTACTACCTTTCGAACATCGGCGGTTTCAACAATGTCACGCAGAGCATGTGGGACAACCGGTGGACCTTCGCCAACTGGGACCATGCCACCGATCCGAAGGCGGAACAGCAGTACTGGAGGGCGTTCAAGTTCACCCGGCGCTTTATCGAGGACGGCTCGTACCTGCGGCTCAAAAACGTGACCCTGGGGTATGACGTACGCGTAAAGACGCGGCTCATCCAAACATTGAGGGTGACCCTGAGCGGGAGCAACCTGATCACCGTTACCAAATACACCGGCTACGACCCGGACATCAACGGTTATGGCAACGATCCCTCCCGCCGGGGCGTGGATATGGGCGGCTATCCCAGCGCGCGCACCTATACCCTGGGCGTGCAATGCATTTTCTAATATCTCAATCGTACTAGCGATATGAAAAAAATAATTTTTGCGCTGTTCGCCGGTTGCGCCCTGTTGGGCGGACCGTCTTGCAACAAGGCGCTGACCGAAACCCCGTACAGCTTTATTTCGCCGGCCAACTTCTACAAGGACGAGGCGGATGCGGTGGCCGCCGTCAACGGGGTGTATGCCGCTTTCTGGGGCTGGGGGCTGATGTACCAGTCCTATTGGCTCATCGACCTGGACTGCGATCACGCGGACGGGGCCGACTGGTTCCTGGGCAACATCGGGGCCGGTAACCCTTCCGGTTTCTGGGGAATCAACAACATCTGGGCAGACCACTACCTGATGATCAGCCGCGCCAATGCCGTGCTGGAGAACATCGGGGGCGCCAGCATGGACGACGGGGAGAAGAACCGGCTGATCGGGGAAACGTCGTTCCTCCGCGGCTGGGCCTACTTCGACCTCGTCCGGATCTACGGCCAGGTCCCCATCCACCTCCATACCGTGGCTTCGGGAGACAGGGCGGATATGCCGAAGTCCCCCGTGGCGGACGTGTTCGCGGTCATTACTTCTGATTTTAAAAGGGCGGACAGCCTCCTCTATCCCGCCGGTGATTCCCGCTCCGGCGAAGTGGGGAGGGTCAACAAGGGGGTGGCCGAGGCATTCCTCGCCAAGGCGTACCTGACCATGGGCGCGGGTTCGCTGGCGGGCGCCACGCTAACCGTACGCGGCGGCCCCGATAATGGGCAGTACACATACAACAAGGACGTCGTGGCGGGCTACGAGGGTTTTGACAGCCGGGCCTGTTTCGATTCGGCCCGGACGATGGAATTGAAGGTCGTCAACAGCGGTTTGTACAAGCTGTTTCCCAATTTTATGGACGCCTTCCAGATCGCCAACCGGAACGTCGGCGAGAACATGTGGGAGATCCAGGCGCTGGCTGGGAACAACAGCCTCGAAACGGATTTGTACTACTATTTCAACTGTGCGCAGCCGGATCGCAGCGGCGTTGGGGCCGTTTGGATGACGGACAACCACTACAACGACTATGAGCATGACGACGACCGCATCCTTTACGGCGTAGCCCATCAATATATCGTGGACTACGGTCAGCCGCAATACACCAACTTTATCCTGTATCCCCAGCAGGACACCGCGCTGTACAAATGCAATACCGATACCTGCGCCTTTATCTTCAACGCCACGTATTACGACAGGGCCTATTCCATGAAGTACAGCTATGTCACCAACCCCGGTACCGCCAACTCCGACAACGATATCCCGATGCTGCGGTATGCGGAGGTGTTGCTGGGTTTTGCGGAAGCGGAGAACGAGGTAAATGGTCCCACTGCGGACGCCTACCTGTACTTGAACATGGTGCGCACCCGAAGCCATGCGTCCGCCGCGCCCACGGGGATGAACCAACAGCAGTTCCGTTCGTTCGTGTTCGAGGAGCGGGGCCGGGAGCTGACGTTCGAGTCCCAACGGCGCTACGACCTGCTGCGGTGGGGCGTCTATCTCCAGGTGATGAACAAGCTGGGCGTGGTTCAGCAGGGCAACGACCAGGTAAGCAAGGTACGGGCCAGCAGGAACCTGCTGTTCCCCATCTCCACGGATGAAATCAATGCAAACCCCTCCCTGGGAGGCAACAACCCCGGGTGGTAACTATTAAAAAACGATCATCATGCGCATCCAACGATATATTTTACTGGGACTTCTTTGCGGGATATCCTGTAAGAAGAACGACACGGTGACCTACGGGCCGCCCAGCATCACCCGGGTTGCCCAACCCCTCGACGCGGCCAGCATCGATACCGCCAGCTTTACCCAATGGGTCATCATATACGGCAATAATCTGGGGTCGGCCCAATCGGTTTCGTTCAACGACCAGTCGGTGTCGCCGCAGGGATTTTATGCCTCCGATACCTCCGTCACCGTGCAGGTGCCGAGGTCCATCCCCCAGCATGTAACCAACACCGTAACCGTTACGACCAAGACCGGGACGGCGACCTTCAGTTTCACCGTCCTGATCCCCGACCTCCAGTTCACGGGGATGTTCAACGAGTACACCCCGATAGGCGATACGCTGACCCTCACCGGTCAGAACTTCGACCTGTACGACCTGGATACGACGTCCACCACGGTGACCTTTACGGGTGGCGTGTCCGCAAACGTCATCAGCGGGACCGCCACGGCCCTGAACGTGATCGTGCCCGCGGGCGCCCAGCCGGGACCCGTCGAGCTCAAGGGCGCCATCCTGAACATAGACCTGACGAGTACGGCCTGGTACATGGACAACCGGAACTTCCTGTTCGACATGAAAAACTTCAACGGCTGGAACGGCACCTCATACCTGTCGAGCGGACCCGTTCCCGCGCCCATCAACGGCCCTTATTTTCACGTGGCCAAGTCCTGGCAGGGCGGTTGGGCATGGGACCCGTTCTGCAGCAATAACTGCGCGATGCCGGCCGCCCTGGTAGCGGACCCCACCCAATACGTCAACTATGCGTTGAAGTTCGAGCTATACACGCCCAATACCCTCCCGGCCCTGCCGCTGGATCTCTATATGTGTTTCAACAGCAGCAACTTCAAAGAATATTTTTATGATCCCAGCGGAACCGGCACTTTCCCCTTTACCACCCACGGGAAGTGGGAAACCTTTACCGTTCCATTGGCTGGTTGGGGGAACCTCGCCGGGTTCACCTTTAGCAATCCCATCATCATGGAGTTCATGCTCAAGGACGCCAACCCCAGCCAAAGCGATTTTTCCATTTGTAACTTTAGAATGGTGCCCATCAAATGAGAGCGAAAAGGTTTATGATCGGCTGGGCCTGCCTGGCGCTGGCGCTGGTCAGCCGGCCTTGCTACGGACAACAGGTTTTCGATATCACGCGCTATGGCGCCAAAGGCAACGGCGCCACGCCTGCCACCGCATCGATCAATAAAGCCATCGCCGCGTGCGTGGCGGCCGGGGGCGGGACGGTGTATGTGCCGGCGGGGACCTTCGTCACCGGGTCTTTCCGGTTGTACAGCAACGTCAACCTTTACCTGAGCCCCGGCGCCGTGTTGCTGGGGTCGGACAGGATGGAGGACTATCTGTTGCAAAAAGACCTGGGCTTTTCGGGTTATGGCGCGGGGAACAAGCTGGGGATCGTCTATGCCGACCACGCCGAGAACGTATCCATTACCGGTACCGGGACGATCGACGGGCGGCCGGAAGCCTCTCTCCTGATGGACAGCGTCCAGCAGGAAGGCGCCGACGACGCGCGGTACGCTCGTCAGGGCGCGGCGTACATGGATGCGTCGATAGACAAGTCCGAGGCGCCGGTGATGTGGAAGGGCGTATATGGCGACCGGCCGGGCGTGGAGGTCATGTTCTCCTTTTGCAAAAAGGTTACGGTCCGCGACATCACCATCCGCAACGCCGCCGACTGGTCGATGAACCTGATGGCCTGTGACGACGCCAAGGTGATGGGGATTTCCATCAAGAACAATATGTCCGTCCCTAACAGCGACGGCATCGACATGTACGATTCGCGGAACGTGGTGATTTCGGACTGCGACATACACGCAGGAGACGACGGCATCGCCGTGATCAGCACCAGCAACCTGACCGTGACGAACTGTATACTCAACTCCCGTTCCAGCGGCATCAGGATTGGCTACAACGCCTTCAACGGCGATAATTCGGGGAACCTGTTGTTTGACAACGTCAGGATCTACGGCTCGAACCGGGGTATCGGTATCTTCCAACGTCAACAGGGAGACCTGGAGAATATGGTCTTTTCCAATATGATCATCGACACCAGGCTTTACCCGGGACAGTGGTGGGGGCACGGAGAGCCGATCCACATATCGGCTCTCCCGGCCCTGGGTTCAAAAACGGTGGGGGCTATCCGGCACGTCCGGTTCTCCAACATCATCGCCACTGGAGAAGAAGGCGTCGTCTTGTATGGCTCGCCTCAGAGCCGGCTGACCGATATCCGTTTTGACAGGGTATCGTTGCGCCTGCAACGCGGTCCGCTGACGGATCATTATGGCGGCAACTTCGACCTGCGTCCGAGTAACGACCCCGCCCAGTCGATCTTTGCCCATGACATACCCGCGATATACGCGCAATACGTGGATGGCCTCGACTTCAGGGACCTGTCCGTCAGCTGGGGGACGGATATGCCCGCCTTCTTCACTTCCGCCCTGGAATGCCGCCATTTCCAGGGGCTCACGATCGACGGGCTCGACGGCAGCGCGGCGTCGGGCGCCGTCCTCGACCTCCACAACGGGTCGGACGTGCGCATCCGGGAGGCGCGGGTCCGCGGTAAGCTGCTGGAGCAGGACAGCGTCACCGGTCTCGACGCGGGCGTTTTGGCTGATACCATTCCTACGTTGTCCAACAATGGGTACGGCGCGGCTGTATCGAAAGCGCCGTCGTCCTTCGTCACGACCAACGGGGTTTCGTTCAGCCTGGAGGGCAAGCCGTATCACTATATCGGCGCCAATTACTGGTACGGTCCCTTGATTGCGGTGAACGAGACCGGCAAGGCCCGGGTCAAACGGGAGCTGGATTTCCTGGTGTCCAAGGGCGTGACCAACCTCCGCGTGCTGGCGGCGGCGGAAGGCGCGGGCTTGCTCAGCGGCCGGGAACGGGTCGGGCCGCCGGTACAGCCCCGGGAAGGCGTGTTCGACGAAAAGGTCCTCCGCGGCCTGGACTTCCTTCTTACCGAGATGGGT
>Ga0310811_10007555_pt1 | contig 13946 bp, 12 predicted proteins | sample YCmetagenome_FD_207642 | JGI IMG/M metagenome (GOLD analysis project Ga0310811, IMG submission 207642) | Soil microbial communities from experimental microcosm in Duke University, North Carolina, United States - YC | ecosystem: Engineered > Artificial ecosystem > Soil microcosm > Unclassified ... | reverse complement strand
AATGATTCAGGTGAGGGAAATCGGCAAGCTGGATGTGGTTTATTTTGTGCGGTATAGGTCGGATTAGGGGTTGACAGGAAGAGGTTACTCTTCGATCTCGAGGTTAAAAGCGATGGGCATAGCCAAAAAGCTATGCCCATTGGAATCACTGAAGCTGGAAACTAGCGGATTGAGCTCGTGGTCGTGGTTTGTGCCGGAGCTTCCGGTGCGGTGTGCATAGCGGCATCGGCGCTGCGCTGCGCTAGATCGAGAGCACCGTTGGGGGCGATCCCGAGCACGAGCGTGGCAACTGCGGAGAGGGTGAGGGCGAGAGCCGCGGGGATGCTGACCCGGGTGTTGGCCTCGATGCGATCGTTCTCCATCTTGGGCCGGGCATAGAGGGCCGCCAGCAGACGGAGGTAGTAGAAGCAGGCGATGCCGCTGTTGAGCAGGCCGAGAACGGCGAGCCAGACGCGTCCGGCGTGGAGGGCGGCGGAGAAGACGTAGAACTTGCCGAAGAAGCCGCCTGTGAAGGGGATTCCGATCAATGAGAGCAGGAAGAAGGCCAGGACAGCGGCGAGGATGGGACGTTTGAGAGCTAGCCCGGCGTAGTCGTCGATGGTGCGGGCGCGCTCACCGTAGCCTGAGATCTGGGTGATGACCGTGAAGGCTCCAACATTCATAGCCGAATAGGCTGCCGTGTAGAAGCAGGCCGAGGCGATGCCGTCGGAAGGAAGTGCCGTAAAGGCGACCAGAAGGTATCCGGCGTGTGCGATCGAGGAGTAGGCGAGCATGCGCTTGACGTCGCGCTGCATGAGGGCGCCGAGATTTCCGATGAACATGGAGAGCGCGGCGATACCCCAGATGAGGAGGGCCCAGCGAGGCTCGTAGGTGGGGAAGCCGGAGAAGAGGATGCGGAGCAGAACGGCGAAGGCTGCGGCCTTGGGGGCAGTAGACATGAGTCCGACGACCGGGGCCGGAGCGCCTTGATAGACGTCGGGGGTCCTGACGTGGAAGGGGGCCGCGGAGACCTTGAAGCCGACGCCGATGATGATGAGGGCGAGGGAGAGAAGCGCCAGGGTGGGAGCGGCGGTATTGGAGAGGCCCAGCGAGATGGCGTCGATGCGGGTGGAACCGGTGGCACCGAAGGCCAGGGCGATGCCGTAGAGGAAGAAGGCCGTGGCGAAGGAGCCGAGGAGGAAGTACTTGATGGATGACTCGGTGGCGGTGGACTGTCCTTTGCGGAAGCCGGCCATGATGTAGGTGGAGATGGAGGAGATCTCAAGCCCGACGAAGACCATGAGGAGCTCGACGGAGCAGGTCATGAACATCATGCCGGTGGCGCCGAAGAGGACAAGCGCGAAGTATTCGCCAGCGTGAGAGGCGTGGCCTTCGAAGTAGTCGAGTGAGCTGAGCAGGGTGACCAGAACGATAGCCGAGATCAGCAGATGGAAGAAGACGGAGAAGGAGTCGACCTGAATGGTTCCGAAGTAGGCGTGCAGGGTGCCGAAGCCGAGCTGGTACCAGCTGGCGAAGCCGGCGGCGAGGGTGCCGAAGATGGCAAGGCAACCGAGGCCGCGGCGATTTTGAGCCGGAGGAAGGACTGGCTCGACGAGCATGATGAGGACACCGGTGAGGGTGAGGATGATCTCAGGCAGAAGAGCGAGGACGTTGGGAGACATTTAGCGGGCTCCTTTCGTCGCGGAGGAGGGTGTCGTCATGTTGAATGCTGTCTGGGGGCTCGGAGTGGAGTGCGAGGAGGCCTCGAAGTTGACGGTGACGGGCTGCGAGCGGTTGACGGTGTCGGTGATGTAGGCGCCTGCGGTGTCGATGACGCGGAGCCAGACAGGGGAGGCGATGCCCATGAAGAGGAAGAGCGCGACGAGAGGCCACATGGCCAGATGTTCGCGGGCGGTGAGGTCGAGCGGAGCGACCTGTTCGGCCCGGCGGCTGAGATCGCCATAGAAGACCCGCTGAATCATCCAGAGCATGTACGAGGCGGTAAGGATGACGCTCGAGGTGGCCAGAACAGTCCAGAGGACATGATGACCGATGGAGGACTGCATGGCTCCGGAGAAGACCAGGAACTCACCGACGAAGCCGTTGAGCATGGGCAGGCCTGCGGTGGAGAGCGCGGTGAGCACGAACATGGTGACGATCCAGGGAAGATGGGCGGCGAGTCCGCCGTATTCGCGCATGTCGTAGGTGCGGTAGCGCTCGTAGAGGAGGCCGAGGAGCATGAAGAGGGCGGAGCCGCCGAGGCCTTCGTTGAGGATCTGGTAGATGCCGCCGTCGATTCCGGAGACGGTGAAGGCGAAGATGCCGAGGATGACGACGCTTACGTGGCCGAGGGTGGCGTAGGCGGCAAGGCGTTTGAGGTCTTTCTGGACGAGTGCGACGAGGGCGCCGTAGACGATTCCGATGGCTCCAAGCGCAAGCATGAGAGGAGCGATCCGGTGCGACTGGGAGGGGAAGATTCCGAAGGAGAAGCGCAGGATGGAGTAGAGTCCGAGCTTTCCGGCGAGGACCATGACGGCTGCTGTGGGGGCTTCGGAGACGGCGTCAGAGAGCCAGCCGTGCAACGGGAAGATGGGGACCTTGACCGCGAAGGCGGCGAGGAAGGCCAGCGAGGCGAGCCAGAGAGCAGCGGAGTTGGAGCTAATGCTGTGGGTCGCGGCGAGCTGGGCGAGCCGTGGATAGTCGAAGGTGCCGGTGCGGGCGTAGAGCCAGAGCATGGCGACCAGAAGGATGGCCGAGGGGATGAAGGCGTAGAGGAAGAACTTGATGGCGGCGCGACGGCGATTCTCGGTGCGGCCGAAGGTGGCGATCAAGAGTGCCATGGGGACGAGGGAGAGTTCCCAGAAGGCGTAGTAGAGGAAGAGGTCGAGCGAGACGAAGATGCCGAGCATCGCGACCTGTTGGAGGAGGAAGAGGACGTAGAAGAGGCGGCGGCGACTATCGATCGCGCGCCAGGAGATGAGGACGCCGAGCGGGGCGAGGAGGCCGGTGAGAGCGACGAGCCACATGGAGAGTCCATCGACGCCGATGTGGTAGCGGATGGCGGGCGAGGTGATCCAGGAGAGGTTCTGCTGGAACTGGAAGGAGCCGGCGGGCGCGCTGTAGTCGTAACGGAAGGGGAGGTGGAGGGTGAAGAGGAAGGTCAGCAGAGTGACGACGAGGGCTCCCCACTGCTGGAGACGGTCGCGGTCGGGCAACAGAGCAAGAAGGATGGCTCCGGCGAGAGGAGTGAAGATGATGAGCGTCAGGATAGTGTGGTCGATGTTCATTGGTTCCTGTTCTCGTTTAGTGCAACCAGATGGAGTGGCCGAAGATCATGACGGCGATAACGGCGGCTGCTCCAAGGGCAAGCCAACCAGCGTAAGAGCGAATGTTGCCGGACTGAATGCGGCGGGTAAGTGCGCCTAAACCACGAGCGCTGGCGCCGGCAGCATAACCGGAGCCGTCAACGATGCCAGCATCGATGACGCCACCAAGAATCGCTCGAGAGATCATCAGGAGCACCGTGACGAAGAGGCCGTAGATCTCGTCGACGTAGAACTTGTTTTCGACGAGGCGGTAGAGAGCGGGGAACTTCGCAGCGTAGCTGGCAGCGGTTCCGGGCTTCTTGTAGTAGAGGACGTAGGCGATGAAGAGTCCGAGGAGTGCTACGAGGACGGAGACTGCGGCGAGGCCGAGCTCGGTCGAGTGGCTGACGACTTCAGTGACCTGAACGCCATTGCCGAAGACGGGGTCGAGGAAGGTGCCGATCTCGTCGTGACCGCCAAGGGCTGCGGGAACGCCGACCCAGCCTCCAATGATGGAGAGCAGGGCGAGGATCATGAGAGGGAGCGTCATGACCAGCGGGGACTCATGGACGCCGTGGGCGTGTCCGTGATCTCCGTGGTGGGCCTCGTGATGCTCTTCGAAGCGTTCTTCGCCGAAGAAGGTCTTGAACCAGAGCCGGAACATGTAGAACGAGGTCATTCCGGCGGTGATGAGGCCGACGAGCCAGAGGAGTTTTCCGATGGGGTTCGGGCTGGTGAAGGTGCGGAAGAGGATTTCGTCCTTCGAGAAGAAGCCTGCGAGCGGTGGGATTCCGGCGATGGCGAAGACACCCATCGTCATGGTCCAGAAGGTGACGGGGATGCGCTTGCGAAGACCGCCCATGTTGCGCATGTCCTGCTCGCCGGAGAGGGCGTGGATCACAGAGCCTGCGGCGAGGAAGAGCAGCGCTTTGAAGAAGGCGTGGGTGAGGAGGTGGAAGATTCCGGCGGTATAGGCTCCGACACCGCATGCCAGGAACATGTAGCCGAGTTGCGAGACGGTGGAGTAGGCGAGGACGCGCTTGATATCGTGCTGCACCATGCCGATGCAGGCGGCGAAGATGGCGGTTGCGGCGCCGATGATGGCGACGACGCCGAGGGCGTAGGGCGAACGGTCGAAGATGACGTGGGTGCGGGCGACCATGTAGATGCCTGCGGTGACCATGGTGGCAGCGTGGATGAGAGCGGAGACCGGGGTGGGGCCTTCCATGGCATCCGGAAGCCAGACGTAGAGGGGAATCTGAGCGGACTTGCCGGTGGCTCCTACGACGAGTAGGAGAGCGATGGTGGTGAGGAAGCCGCCCTGCCACTCTGCATGCTGCGAGATGGAGGTGAAGACGGTGGAGAAGTCGAGGGTGCCGAAGTGGGCGATGAGGAGGAACATCGCCAGAAGGAAGCCGAAGTCGCCGATGCGGTTGACGATGAATGCCTTTTTGCCGGCGTTGGCGGCGGAGTCCTTCTTGAAGTAGAAGCCGATGAGCAGGTAGGAGGCGAGACCGACGCCCTCCCATCCGACGAAGAGCAGAAGGAAGTTGGCCGAGAGGACCAGAACCAGCATGAAGAACATGAAGAGGTTCAGGTAGGCGAAGAAACGCCAGTAGCCCTCTTCATGGGCCATGTAGCCGACCGAATAGAGGTGAATGAGGAAGCCGACGCAGGTGACGACGCCCAGCATGATGAGCGTAAGGTGGTCGACGGTGAAGGCGAAGTCGGCGTTGAAGCCGGAGATCGAGATCCAGGAGTTGCCGAAGAGAGTCGCGACGGACTGGATGGACTCCGGCGCGCCCGGTGCCTTCATGGTGAACCAGAGCCAGATCCAGAGGCAGGCCGAGAGGAAGGTGGGGATGAGGGCGACGGCGGAGACGAGCGGGCGCGGCAGCCGGCGTCCCAGGGTTCCGTTGATGAGGAATCCGGCGAAGGGGAGCAGCGGAATCAACCAGAGGTAAGAAGCAGGCATCAGCGAGTCTCGTGTCCTTAGTTTTTCAGCAGGTTGACCTGGTCGACGTTGAGGGTCTGACGGGTACGGAAGATGGCGATGATGATGGCCAGGCCGACGGCGGCTTCGGCTGCGGCGACGACCATGACAAAGAAGACGAAGATCTGTCCGGTGATCTGGTGCCACATATGCGCGAAGGCGACGAAGGTCAGGTTGACGGCGTTGAGCATGAGCTCAATCGACATAAAGATGGTGATGATGTTGCGCTTGATCAGAAAACTGGCGACGCCGATGGAGAAGAGCACAGCGGCCAGGACCAAGTAGTAGGAGATGGGCACCATGGAACTACTCTCCCTTCTTTTTCTTCTTGCGGGCGGCTACAGCCGCGACGGCAAGACCGGCGATGGCGGCCGCAGAGGAGCTGGAGATGGGGGCAATGTAGCTGATATCGATGCACATACTATTGCTCCTTTCGCGCGAGCACGACGGCTCCCAGGATGGCGACGAGGATGAGGATGCTGGTGACCTCGAAGGGAAGCAGAAGATCGCGGAAGAGAACTCGGGAGATCTCAGAGATGTTATTGACCGCGTTCGAGAGATGGCTGGAGAGGTCGGTGGAGCCGAAGGCCTTGCTGTTGGTGAGGAAGATGAAGCTGAGAAGGCAGAAGATGGCAGCTGCTCCGGGGACGCCTGCGATATAGGCGGCGCGGCTGCCGTGGGTACGCTCTTCTTCGCCTGCATTGAGAAGCATGACGACGAAGACGAAGAGCACCATGATGGCGCCGGAGTAAACGATGACCTGGGCGGCGGCGAGGAACTCGGCCCCGAGGGACCAGTAGAGAACGGCCAGCGACATCATGACGACGACGAGCGAGAGCGCCGAGTTGATGGGGTGCCGCTGCAGCAGGAAGTTGATGGCTCCGGCGACGGCGAGCAGGCCAAAGATGATGAAGAGTGCCAGTTGCATGATGCTCCGCAGATTCCTTCTTCAGTGAATCGCTTGAATCATTTTCAAGACTGCAAGTTTTCGGGCTACCTGCTGATTGTAAAGCAGGTAGCCAGGGCTCATCCGCGCAGCGCGAGGACGAGGCTGGTAGCGATGATGTTAAGGATGGCCACAGGAAGCAGGAACTTCCAGCCGAAGGCCATCAGCTGGTCATAGCGGAAACGGGGAAGCGTTGCCCGGACCCAGATGTACAGCATGATGAACGCAAGAACTTTGACGACGAACCAGAAGATGGGAAGGACGGCCGCGATGACGACGTTCGACGGCGTGGGCAGAAGGTTTCCGAAGGGGCTGGTGGGCCCGCCGAGGAAGAGCAACGTGGCCACGCAGGCGACGGTGATCATGTTGGCGTACTCCGCCATGAAGAACATGGCGAACTTCATCGAGGAGTATTCGGTGTGATAGCCGGCGACGAGTTCGGATTCGGCCTCAGGGAGGTCGAAGGGAGCTCGGTTGGTCTCGGCGTATGCGGCCATGAGGTAGATGAAGAAGGCGACGATCTGAAAGCCGCCGAAGATGTTCCAGGAGAGGAGGCCGTGGCCGGACTGGGAGGCGACGATATCGCGAAGGCGAAGCGAGCCAGCACGAAGGACGACGCCGACGAGCGAAAGGCCAAGGGCGAGCTCGTAACTAATGACCTGCGAGGTGGCGCGCAGGGAGCCGAGCAGGGCGAACTTGTTATTGGAGGACCATCCAGAGAGGGCGATGCCGTAGACGCCGATCGAGGTGATGCCAAGGATGACGAGAAGGCCTATGTTGATGTCGGCGATGGTGAAGAGATCAACACCCTTGACCCGGGTTACGGCTCCAAAGGGAACGACCGAGATGGAGACGAGCGCGCAGGAGAGCGCGATGATGGGGGCGAGGATGAAGAGAGGACGCTCCGAGGCCATTGGCATGAGGTCTTCCTTGAGGAAGAGCTTGATGCCGTCGGCGAGGGGCTGCAGAAGTCCAAAGGGACCGACGCGGGAGGGTCCCCAGCGATTCTGCATGCGGCCGAGGAGTTTGCGCTCGAGCAGGACGGTATAAGCCACAGCCGTCAGCGTAATGACGAGCACGACGGCGATCTTGAGGATCGAGAGCAGAAGAAAGGTCTGGAAGTCGGTCAGGTGCATTCGTTAGTCTCGTCGCCTCTCGTCGTTATGCAATGGTGTCGCCGAACTCGGCTGCAGTGTGGATCTGGATCAGCGGTTCGTTCGCCTGATACTGCTGCACGTCATTAAGCATGGGGGAGTAACGTCCCAGGGTTCCCGAGGTGAAGAGGCCATCGCCGGAGGGAAGGACGAGATCGCGGCGAGAGGCTGTGGATGCGACTGCGGCTGGTTCGAGGTGCTGATCGTTTCCGCTGAGCAGCTGCAGACGAAGCAGGTTATAGCCGGGAACGAGACGCTGGATCTCGTCGAGGATGGCCCAGGGATCGAAGGGTGAGAGCTTGGGCTCGAGATTGTTGGCGGTGAGCCAGACGGCGTGACGGTCGGCCTCGCCGGACTGCGCGCCGCGGGACTGACCCATATCGGCGCGGAGACCTTTGCCGAAGGGAACGAGGGCATGAACGTCGGCACCCATCTTGTCGGCGATGCGGACGATCATCTCGAAGTCCGTGCGGACACCGGCGCGGTCGCCGGCCTTTTGAACGAGCTGAAGGTCGCCGTAGCTGTTGGTGACCGAGCCACCCTTCTCGTAGAGGTTGGCGGCGGGAAGAATGATGTCGGCCAGCTGTGCCGTCTCCGTCATGAACATCTCCTGCACGATGACGAAGGTGTTCTTGAGGGAGGCGGGATCGACGCCGTAGCGAGAGATCGGATTCGAATTGACGACATAGAGCGCGGAGAGATTGCCCGCAGCCGCGGCGTCGAAGATCTGAAGCATGTCGAGGCCGGGAGCCGTGGGAATGTTGTGCTCTGCAAAGGGGACGGGATTGGCGACCGGGACGTAGCCGGGAAGCATGTCGGGCAGCAGGCCCATATCGGCTGCACCGCGGGAGTTGGCGTAATCGGAGAGCAGGGCGAACTTCGCTCCGGGGATGGTGAGGCCGAAGTCGATGAGGCGCTTGAGGTCGGCACCGCGAAGCTCGGAGCCGATGAGGATGAGGAGCTTTTCCTCGGCCTTGACGGCATCGACGAAGGAGCTGAGAGCACTGGTGTCGGCAGCAGCGTTCGAGGCCGAGGCTGCGTCTCCGGCGAGGAAGCCGGCGAAAGCGCCGTAGCCGAAGGGAGCGATCTGCAGGAAGGCACGGGCCTGACGGCGGAGTTTGATCTCTTCGGTATTGGCGACGTAGATCTTCGCTTTGTTCAGGCGAACGTCGGTGCGCAGGTTCCATGCGGTTCCCGGAGCCTGGTTGGTGGGATCGCCACCGACGATGAGGACGGCAGGGAAGTTCTGGGTATCGCGCCAGGAGGCGGTACGACCCTTCTGGCCGGAGAGCGACTGAGCGAAGGTGACGTAGTCTGCGGTGCGGTGGTGGTCGATATTGTTGGTGCCGAGGACGGTGCGGGCGAACTTCTGCAGCAGGTAGGCTTCTTCGTTGGTGAGGCGGTTGCCGCCGATGACGCCGATGGAGCTTCCACCCCGGCTGTCCCGCAGCTCGCGAAGCTTCTTGCCTGCGACGGTGAAGGCCTCTTCCCACGAGACTTCCTTGAGCGACCCATCTGCCTGGCGAACGCGGGGAGCGGTGATGCGCTCGGGGGAGTTGGCGAAGTCGAAGGCGTAACGGCCCTTGTTGCAGAGGAAGTCGCCGTTGATGCCGGACTTGTCACGGTTATCGCCGCGAACGATCTCGGCACCGTCGGAGGTGGAGCGAACGCCGAGGGTGGTCTTGCAGCCGTCGCCGCAGTGCGTGCAGACGGTGGTGACGTGATTCATCTCCCACGGGCGGGTCTTGTAGCGGTAGGTGCCGCTGGTGAGCGCGCCTACGGGGCAGGCGTCGATGCACATGCCGCACTGTTCGCAGTCGACGTGAGCGAGGTTGTCAGGCGAGAGATTCGCCGGAATGTTGGGGGCGATGACCGCCGAGGAGCCGCGGTTCTGAATGCCGAGGGCGAAGACGTCCATGCCTTCGCCGCACATGCGAATGCAGCGGTAGCAGAGGATGCAGCGGGGACGGTCGAAGAAGACGACCGGGGACCACTGCTGCTCTTCGCGGTGGTTTTTGGCTTCGGCGTAGAGGCTCTCACCAGCGCCGTACTTGAAGGTCATGTCCTGCAGCTCGCACTCGCCGCCGGCGTCGCAGACGGGGCAGTCGAGCGGGTGGTTGCCGAGCAGAAGCTGAAGGGTGGCCTTGCGGGCCTGCGCGATCTCAGGAGTCTCGGTCTGAACGACCATGCCTTCGGCGACCGGGGTAGTGCAGGCGGTCTGAAGCTTCGGCATCTTTTCGATGCGGACCACGCACATGCGGCAGGCAGCCTGAAGGGAGAGCCCGGGGTAGTAGCAGAAGGCGGGGATTTCAATCCCGGCCGACTTGCAGGCGTCGATCAGCAGCGTGCCTGCAGGGGCGGTGAGTTGTTTGCCGTCTACGGTGAATTTTACGTCTGGCATTTAGTGCGCTCCTACGAGCTGTTCGACCGTAATGATCGGGGTTCCGGCCTTGTGGCCTTCAATGTAATCTTCGAACTCTTTACGGAACTTCTTGACGAAGCCGAGCGTGGGCATCGCGGCCGCATCCCCGAGTGGGCAGAAGGTGCGGCCCATCATGTTCTCGGCGAGATACTGCACGTTGGCAACGTCTTTCTTGCTGCCGCCGCCGTTGTAGACGCGGGTCAGGGTCTTCTTGATCCAGTCCGTACCCTCACGGCAGGGGATGCACCAGCCGCAGGATTCGTGCTGGTAGAAGGCGATGGTGCGCAGTGCGAACTCGACGATGGAGACGGTCTCGTCGAGGACGACGATGCCGCCGGAGCCGAGCATGGTGCCAGCCTTGCCCATCTGATCGAAGTCGAGGCCTACGTCGATCTCTTCGGGAAGCAGGACCGGGCAGGAGGAGCCACCGGGGACGACGGCCTTGAGCTTCTTACCGTCCTTGACGCCACCAGCGACGTCGTAGATCGCCTTCTTGAGGTTGTAGCCCATGGGCAGCTCGTAGACGCCGGGGCGCTCGACGTGTCCGGAGATTCCGAAGAGGCGGGTTCCGCCATTGCGCTCGCTGCCGATCTTGGCGTACTCCTCACCACCCATCAGGAGAATGTGCGGGGCGGAGGCGATGGTCTCGGCGTTATTGATGACGGTGGGACCACCGTAGAGGCCGACGACGGCAGGAAAGGGCGGCTTGATGCGGGGAACGCCGCGCTTGCCTTCGAGGGATTCCATGAGGGCGGATTCTTCGCCGACCTCGTAGGCGCCTGCGCCGGACTGGGTGACGATGTCGAAGTCGACGCCGGAACCGAAGATATTTTTGCCGAGGAAGCCGCGGGCATAGGCGTCGGCGACTGCCTTCTCGACGATCTTGAGGAGGTACCGGTACTCGCCGCGAAGATAGATGAAGCCCATCTTCGAGCCGATGGCGAGGCCAGCGATCATTGTGCCTTCGATGACGGCGTGCGGATCGTGCAGGAAGATGACGTGATCTTTGCAGGTTCCGGGCTCGGACTCGTCGCCGTTGACGAGGACATACTTCGGCTTTTCGGACTGCTTGGGCACGAAGGACCACTTCATGCCGGTCGGGAATCCGGCGCCGCCACGGCCGCGAAGGCCGGAGGCCTTCATGGTGTTAATGATCCAGTCCGGACCTTCAGCGATGGCCTTCTGAACCGCCTTGTAGCCATCGAGCTCAAGATACTTGTCGATGTCGGCAGCGCCCTGTCCGAAGCGGCGGGAGATGACTTTGACTTCGTCGGGATGGGAGACGAGGGTCGGCATGCTATTTCACGTCCTTTCCCTTGCCGGCGCGGTAGGTCTCGAGAATCTCGTCGACCTTGACGGTGGTGAGGTTGTCGTGGAAGTCGTAGTTGACCTGCATGGCGGGAGCCCAGCAGCAGGCTCCGATGCACTCGACCTCTTCAAGGGAGAAGAGTTTGTCGGCGGTGACCTCTTTGTGGCCGATGCCGAGCTTGTGCTTGCAGTGATCGAGGATCTCGTAACCGCCGCGCAGCATGCAGGAGATATTGGTGCAGACCTGTACGTTGTACTTCCCCGCGGGCTTGGTACGCAGCATGGAGTAGTACGAGAGGACGTTGCGGACATCGAGCTCGAGCAGGTCGAGCCGCTCGGCGATCTCGGTAACGACGGCATCGGAGACATAGCCGACCTCGTCCTGCGCGTAGAGCAGCATGGGAACGAGGGCAGAGCGCTTGACGGGATAAAGGGTTACCAGGTGGTCAAAGCGCTTGGCCGTCTCCGGCGTAAAGATTGAATTGGCGATCTCACTCACTGTGCATCATCTCCCGCGCCAGCTGTTCGGCGGCAAGGTCCATCTCTTGTGTCTTTCCATCCAGTTTAACCGTTCCATCCTCTTCAAGTGAAAAGGGGGAGCGGTTTCCCTCGCTGTCTTCGATGAGATCGCGCGTGAAGCGAAGCCAGCGGCTGGCTACGCGGAGCGTGATCTCATCTGCGCCGACCTCGACGACTGCATGATGCCGGCTGTTGAGTCCGTGGGCGGCGGAGTAGGAACGAAGCAATGACGCCCAGGAGGTCCAAAGTTCAGTGTGGAGTCGGTCTTTGATATGGACTGCCTCCGAATTGGTCATCACCTCAAGCGAAATACGGGGCTTGGTGGTTTCGCTCGAGATGACAGTCGATGACATTAGCGGTCAATCGCTCCCAGCACAATGTCGATAGACCCGATCACGGCAACGACATCGGCTAGTAACCGTCCCTTGCACATGGTTTCGAGCGCCTGGAGATTGGCAAGATCTGCATTGCGCATGTGGACACGGTAGGGTTTGGCCGTACCGTCGGAGACGACGTAATAGTTCATCATGCCGTGCGCCGCTTCGACGGAGCTGGTGGCCTCGCCCGCCGGAACTGCAAAGCCTTCGGTCACAATCTTGAAGTGATGGATTAAGGATTCCATCTGGGTCTTCATCTGCTCACGATCAGGCAGGATGATCTTGGGCGCGTCGGCGACGATGCGGCCTTCAGGCATTCCATCGAGGGCCTGCAGACAGATCTTGACCGACTCGCGCATCTCGTCCATTCGCAATACATAGCGAGCCCAGACGTCGCTCTCCGTCGTAACGGGGACTTTGAACTGGAACTTCTCGTAGCTCGAGTAAGGCATGTCGCGGCGTACGTCGAAGTCGACGCCGGCGGCGCGGAGCGGGGGGCCGGTAACGCCGAGCGCGATTGCGTCTTCAGGAGAAATGTAGCCGACACCCTTCAGGCGGTTGATCCAGATGGGATTTCCGGTGAGCAGGGTCTCGTATTCGTGAATCTTCGACGGGAAGTCGAGCAGAAAAGCCCGGATAGAGTCGTAAAGGCCCATCGGAGGCTCAAGGCTTACGCCGCCGATCCGGATGTAGCTGGTCATCATGCGCTGGCCGCTGACGGCCTCGAAGATTCGCAGCAACTGCTCGCGCTCACGGAAGCAGTAAAGGAAGACGGTGAGCGCGCCGATGTCCATGGCGTGCGTGCCGAGCCATACGAGGTGCGAGTTGATTCGCATCAGCTCGTTGAAGAGCACGCGGAGCCACTGCGCCTTCTCGGGGATCTCCAGATCAAGGAGTTTTTCGACTGCGAGGGCGTACGCCGTGTTGTTGGTCATCGGCGAGAGATAGTCGATGCGGTCGGTCAGAGGGACGACCTGCTGGTAGAACTTGGCCTCGCAGGTTTTCTCGATGCCGGTGTGCAGGTAGCCGATATCGGGAGCGAGGGAGACGACGGTTTCGCCATCGATCTCGAGCACGAGGCGAAGCACACCGTGAGTGGACGGGTGCTGCGGTCCCATATTGATGACCATAGTCTGGTCGGCGATGGGATCGGTGCCATGCTTGTGAAGATTCGCGTCAGCGATGACGTCTTCAATGCCAGGATTGATCTGGTCGGGAGCGGCGACAGGAGACATTAGCGATAGCCCTCCACGGGATAGTCCTTACGCAGGGGGTGGCCCTGCCAGTCTTCAGGCATCATGATGCGGCGAAGGTTAGGATGACCGCCGAAGTGAATGCCGAAGAGATCGAAGACCTCGCGCTCATAGAAATTGGCAGCGGGCCAGATGGGGGTGATGCTGTCGATCGAAGCGTCGTCGCTGTTGAGCCGGACGACGAGACGGATACGACGCTTCAAAGAATGGGAGAGAAGGTGATAGACGACCTGAAAGCGGGGTTCGGAGGGGTACCAGTCGACGGCAGTGACATCTTCAAAGAAGTTGTAACCGGCGGAACGGAGGGCCTGACAGGCTGGGATGATGTTCTCGCGGGCGACGGTGACGGTAAGTTCTTCGCGGTCGTATTTGGCAGCCGTGACCAGTTCGGAGAGCACCTTAAGGGCAGGCTCTTCGGGGAATTTGTCGAAGACGGCCTGAGTATCGAGAATTGCGGGTTCCATTAGAGATCTCCCTTATCGGTAGACCAGTCGAGGATGCCCTTCTTCCATACATAGAAGAGGCCGACGGCGACGAAGCCGAGATAGACGAGCATCTCATAGAAGCCAAACATCTTCGATCCGGTGATCTGGGGCAGGCGACGGAAGATGACGGCCCAGGGAAGCATGAAGACCGCCTCGACGTCAAAGAGGATAAAGAGCATTGCCACCATATAGAAGCGGACCGAGA
>Ga0310811_10007554_pt1 | contig 13948 bp, 17 predicted proteins | sample YCmetagenome_FD_207642 | JGI IMG/M metagenome (GOLD analysis project Ga0310811, IMG submission 207642) | Soil microbial communities from experimental microcosm in Duke University, North Carolina, United States - YC | ecosystem: Engineered > Artificial ecosystem > Soil microcosm > Unclassified ... | reverse complement strand
GAACTGGAGCGCGTGGATTCCGGCTATCGCTCATCGATGTCGGTGCAGTCGTCGCTGGTGATGTATCCGATCTATGCCTACGGCACCGAAGCGCAGCGCCGCAAATATCTGCCCAAGCTTGCGACCGGCGAAATCATCGGCTGCTTCGGCCTGACCGAACCCGATCACGGTTCCGATCCGGGCTCCATGGTCACGCGCGCGGACAAAGTATCCGGCGGTTACAAGCTCAACGGCGCCAAGACCTGGATCTCGAACGCGCCCGTGGCCCATGTCGCGGTGGTGTGGGCCAAGCTCGACAATGTCATTCGCGGCTTCCTGGTCGAGCGCGGTGCCAAGGGATTTTCGACGCCGAAGATCGAGGGCAAGCTGTCGCTGCGCGCGTCGATCACCGGCGAGATCGTGCTGGAAGATTGCGTGGTGCCGGAAGACAGCCTGCTTCCGAACGTGAAGGGGCTCGCCGGCCCGTTCGGCTGCCTCAACAATGCACGTTATGGCATCGCCTGGGGCGCGATGGGCGGCGCCGAATTCTGCTGGCACCGCGCGCGGCAATACGTGCTGGAGCGCAAGCAATTCGGGCGTCCGCTTGCCGCCAATCAGCTGGTGCAGAAGAAGTTGGCCGACATGCAGACCGAGATCGCGCTCGGCCTGGCCGGCGCATTGCGGCTCGGCCGCATGCTGGAGGCGGGCAAGGCAGCGCCGCCGTCGATCTCGCTGATGAAGCGCAACAATTGCGGCAAGGCGCTCGAAATTGCGCGCCTTGCCCGCGACATGCACGGCGGCAACGGTATTTCCGAGGAATATCACGTGATGCGCGTGCTCGCGAACCTCGAGACCGTGAACACCTATGAGGGAACGCACGACATCCACGCGCTGATCCTCGGCCGCGCGCAGACCGGCATCCAGGCATTTTTTTGAGAGAACAGTCTTGTCGCCGTGTTTGGAACGGACAAATGCCGGACTTAGCCATCGATGAGCGTATTGGGTTTTGCAAAGCGCTCAAGCGCGAATGAATCTTCGATAACGATTTCACGTCCAGAACTTCTCACTCCGTACTTGGACAGCCGCGCGAGACTTCGTGACAAATTTTCTGGCGTCATGCCTAAGCTTGACGCGAGCGTACGTTTTTCGAGAGTCAATTCAATAGTCCGATGATTGCCCTGCATTGCATCGGTCCGCAGAATCCAGTTCGCCAGCCGCTTTGTGCCGGTACGCAGCTTTTTGTTCATGAGCGCCCGGACAGCGCTGCGATGATGCTCGGTCAATTCCAGGGCGATTGCGCGGGCGAAGGCTGCATCGCGGTCGAAGACGCCGCGAATCGGTTCCGCCGGTATCAACAGAACTTGTGATGGTGCAAGCGTGCGGGCTGAACTCAGATAAATGTCGTTGCGGATTACAGACGCCAGAATAAACGCGGCCGACGGTCGCATTATGTCTATTGTCGTTTCGTGTCCATCGTGTGTGCAGAAAAGTTCGACTGCGCCGTCAACGACGACGTGCAGAAAATGCGGCAACGTACCTTCGAGGATCAGCGTTTCATGATGCGGAACGCGCTGCATTTCGGCGTCCGCCATTAAGTTATTGAAGCTATTCTCTTCAATATTTTGGAATAGCGGCAGCGTGCGGACCGTGTCCCGATCGGATTCAAGCACGGCTCTTCTCCGAAAGAAGCGTCGAAAGTCTTTTATGTTTAAGCCAAGGAGCCGGTTGACGACTTGATTGATGTCAAGCGGGGCGATGGTTTGATTTGGAACGGACGATCACAAGAATCGCCGCGTAGCATGCGAGCGCCAGGACTGTTGTCGGGCCACTGACGGTGCGGACGTCGACCCAATCGAAGAGATCAGCCGCAATCCGCAACAATACCGAAATGTGCAGCAGTGCAAGGGGAGCATACGCGGCGGCACTATATTGAACACGCAGTCCGACCACCGCGGGCAGAATGATAGGGGCATGCCCAAATATCATCGACAAGACAAAGCCGATCGTCACGGCATGAACCACTGCATCATAGGAAAACGCAGTTGAGCCGGGTGGAACAACAACAAGCAGCAACCCCGCGACGCCCAGCCAGAAATAGCCGGCGAGGAGACACGCTGCCGAAAATCGCGGCTGAGCCGACAACCGGATTGTTCGGATCGCAACATCGTGCCTGATCAGCCAGGCGGTCGCCAGGAGCAAGCCGCCGCCGGTGAATGGCGCGGCATGGGCGCCAAATTCTCCGCGCGCAAGTCCCGTGATGATCAGGGCGGCCGCGAAGGCGAATACCAGCTGGCTCGAACGCGGCGGCGACAGCACACGACTCAGTTCAAGCCGTTCAGCGGCAATGGTAAGAATAAGGAATCCGATCCACCATCCGGTGACATCGGCAATGTTTCCTCCGTTAATCCACAAAAGCGTTCCACCCGCCCAGCACGCGGCTGCAGCCGTCAAACTGAACGTGAACAGCGCTGGTTGTCGTACGACGACGACGCTCGAGATAAACGTCAGGGCGAGGCCGGCAAGCAAGAACGAGTAGCCAGCGAAGGCCGGCGTTCCAACAATGAGGACAACCGCGCCGATAGCGGAAAGAGCAGGCGCTGTGTATGCCCACCATCGTCCAATCGCCACAGACCGTTCGAGGCTGATCAGTGTTCCAAGAAATCCGCTGATCATCAGGGCGCCATGGAATTCCGCAAGCGTCTGTGCGCCGCCCGGTAGCATTACCCCCAGTCGGGCAAGACCGACCCACAGTCCGGTAACAAGAGAGCCGACGGCTGTTGCAAGTGGAATAATGCGCAGCCAGCGCCATTTTCTGGATGGCGCAGGCGGGCTGACCGAATGATCTTGCTTGGACGGTCTGACTGAGGCTGAAGCGCCAATCATAGCAACCCTGCGACTGGGCGGCGCGGTCAGGACATTCCAAGCTGTCTTCGCGCTTCCTCAGAGATCATATCGGGAGACCACGGCGGATCCCAGACCAGTTCGACGCGGATGTCGGGCGTATCCGGAAAGCGATCGCGCAGAACCGCCTTTATTTCTTCGGACATCATCTCTCCGAGCGGACAAGCGGGGGTAGTCATCGTCAGTGCGATATCGATCCCGCTTGCATTGGACGAGGCATGATAAACGAGCCCGAGGTCGACAATATTGGTGCCGAGCTCGGGATCGATGACCTTTTTCAATGCAGCAAGAATATCTGTGTTCATTTCAGTTGACCGGTTTCGCGGCCAGCCGGTGGTTGGGCGTCGAATTGGAAATCGCAAGCTCTTCTTCGTCCATATCGATCCCAATATCGCTGAAGAGTGGAGTCGAAAGATAGCGCTCGCCGGTGTCGGGCAACATGCAGAGCACCGTTGAGTTCACCGCCGCGGCCTTGCAGACCTCAAGCGCGCCTGCAAACGTCGCGCCTGCCGTAATGCCGACAAATATGCCTTCCTCCCGCGCAAGCGCGCGACTCCATTTCATGGCGTCTGAGGCCTGAATGGTGAGAATACGGCTGATCACTCCCATGTCGACGGCGTCGCCGGTAATTTTTGGAATGAAGTCCGGACTCCATCCCTGCATCGGGTGCGGTTTAAATGCGGCATGCGGCTTGGCCGGTGAGTGATCGGGATTGCGCTCCTGTTTGGTTCCACTGGAAAGCATGGGCGCGTCGGCCGGTTCGCACACGACAATCTTTGTATCCGGTCTGGCCGCAGCGAGCACCCGAGCCACGCCTTTCAGGGTGCCACCGGTGCCGAAGCCGGTGACCCAGTAGTCGAGCTTTTCGCCTTTGAAGTCATCCAGGATCTCGATCGCGGTCGTGCGCGAGTGCATGTCAGGGTTGGCTTCGTTCTCGAATTGGCGCGTGAGAAACCATCCGTGGGTTTTTGCCAGTTCTACAGCCTTGTTCACCATGCCTACGCCACGTTCTGCAGCCGGTGTAAGAACCACCTTTGCACCAAGGAAGCGCATCAGCTTGCGCCGCTCGACGCTGAATGTTTCTGCCATGGTGACGACCAATGGATAACCTTTAACGGCACACACCATTGCCAGCCCGATGCCCGTATTGCCGGACGTCGCTTCGATCACAGTTTGCCCGGGCTTTAGTTCGCCCGATTTCTCCGCAGCTTCAATAACGCCGAGCGCAAGGCGGTCCTTGACGGAACCGAGCGGGTTGAATGCTTCAATTTTGACGAACAGATTTACGCCTTTCGGCGCCAACTTGTTGATACGAACCACCGGCGTTCGGCCGATTGTTTCGAGAATATTGGCGAACTTGGCCATCGGTCATCTCCAACCCTGCGGCGGATTGGTATCACCTCATAGCCCTTGTAAGCGACTTTATTTTTGGAAATACCGATTCCTGCCATTGGGAAATACCGGCGCCCTGCATGACGAGTTGATCGTCGGCGATAACAAGCCAGAGGGGAACGCCGGCGCTCCGGCTGATTGACTGACGATAAAGACGCAAGTCTTCAGGCCAATAATTGTCATGCAATACATCGAAAAGGGTGGGCGATTTCACTTCACGATATGCCAGCCGTTCAAATTCCGCGGAGTTGCGAAATGCAATTCCCTGATTGTGCTGCCAGTTCTCACATGGCGCGCAGTTTTCGGCGCCGACATAGACGAGGGTTATCTTTTTTGCAGCCTTGGTTGCGGTCAAATTCACGATCGTCAATATGACGATAAGCGCCAGGCAGGCCACAGCCATCATAACTGCGTGGCTCGCCGGCAATCTTTTCAACATCATATAAGACCTATTCAGCAGCAAAATCAGCTTAGTCAGCGGCTGTCATGATGCGTTGACTTTGGTCAAGGCACCGTGCGCCCAGCAAATTATATTTTTTTGAGTTTCCCAAACTGGGGGCGAATTTATGCCGACAACACAGCCGCCGCAGAGCAAATCAGCTGAAAAGCTCGAGCGGATTCCGATGATGCAGCGTGTCCTCGACAATCCGTTCTTGCTGCTTTTTCTCGGCGTCACGATTCCGACAGTCCTCTACATCCTCTGGGGTGTAATGGAGATCGCCTCCATCCCGCTTGCAAAATGATTTGAAGCCGATCCTGAGAAGTTAAACGCCACAACGGGGACCGATATGGCCATCACGCCGCCCAAAGAACGCATCTGGTGGAACGAACCGATCGAAAAAGTCGAGTTGATTTGGATCGTTATCGCGTTCCTCTGGGGCCTGTTCATGTTTGGCTTCATGATTGCGTGGCACTTCATTGGCCAACAGAACCTGAACAAGGAAGCTTACCGCATCGCACCTTCGAACTACGAAGCGAAGGTCGAAGAGTTCGCCAAGAAATTTAAGGTACGTGATGAAAAAGGCGTGCCGGTAGTCAAACCGCCCGCTGGCACCGATGTCTACTTGCTCGGTCGACTTTGGCAGTGGTGGCCGATCCTCGAACTGGAGAAGGGCACCAGCTACCGCATTCACATCTCGACCATCGACTGGATGCACGGATTCTCGTTGCAACCGGTGAACATCAACATCTCGGCCTATCCCGGCTACGAGCACGTCATAACCCTGACGCCGACCTCGTCCGGTGAATACGGAATCCTGTGCAACGAATACTGCGGGATTGGCCATCACACGATGACCGGCAAAATTTATGTGACAGAGCCGAAACGAACTGAGGCTGATCAGCGCCTCACGGCAGGGAGATAAGTCATGACCGCTGAAACCATTGCGGGTGTAGCCGGAAAATCCGCTGAATTTCGTACGTGCCAATACACCGGTTTACGAATTGACGTGGCCGCCCAGTCGCTGATCAAGGCGAACGCCGTGGCAGCCGTGGTCTTCCTAATGGTCGGCGGCGTGATGGGCCTCCTGGTGGCGCTTACGCGCTGGCCGGCTGTCCATCTTCTGCCCGCTGAATGGTTCTATCTGGTGCTCACGGGACATGGCGCCAACGTACTTCTGTTCTGGATCATTTTCTTTGAAATAGCCGTGCTCTATTTCGCCTCGGCGGTCCTGCTCAATAGTCGACTTCCGGCGCCAAAATTCGCCTGGCTCGGCTTCGTTCTCATGGTGGTTGGCGCGGTGCTCACCAACTACGCCGTGCTGCAGGGCGACTCGAGCGTGATGTTCACCTCTTATCCGCCGATGCAGGCGAGTCCGAATTTCTATCTCGGGCTTATTCTTTTTGCCGTCGGAGCGCTGATCGGCTGTGCGATCTTTTTCGCCACATTGGTGGTCGCGAAGGAAGAGGGAACCTACGAGGGCTCTATTCCACTTGTTACTTTCGGTGCGCTCACCGCGGCCATCATTGCGGTATTTACGATCGCTTCGGGCGCCATAATCCTGATTCCGACCTGGCTATGGTCGCTGGGTCTCATTTCGTACATCGATCCACTGCTTTACAAAGTTGTGTGGTGGGCGATGGGGCACTCCTCGCAGCAGATCAATGTCTCCGCCCATGTTTCGATATGGTACCTGATCGCGGCATTGCTCGTTGGGGCAAAACCGCTGAGCGAAAAGGTCAGCCGTACAGCTTTCTTTCTGTACATACTATTCCTGCAACTCGCCTCGGCGCACCATCTGCTGGCCGAGCCGGGCCTGGATGCAAGTTGGAAGATCGTCAACACCAGCTACATGATGTACCTGGCGGTGCTTGGCTCGATGATTCATGGACTCACGGTGCCTGGCTCGATAGAGGCCGCCCAGCGCAGGAACGGCTACAACAAGGGCGTATTCGAGTGGCTGCGCAAGGCGCCATGGGGCAACCCCGCTTTCGCGGGCATGTTCCTGTCGCTGGTGATGTTCGGCTTTATCGGCGGCATCTCCGGCGTCGTGCTTGGCACCGAACAACTCAACGTGCTTATGCACAACACGCTTTATGTGCCCGGACACTTCCATGGCACGGTAGTGACCGGCACGACGCTGGCCTTCATGGCGGGTACGTATGTGGTGTTGCCGCTGATATTCCAGCGCGAAATCGTGTGGCCGAAACTTGCAAAAATACAACCCTACCTTTTCGGCATCGGCGCCGCAGGAATATCGCTTTTTATGATGGGTGCCGGCACGCTGGGAGTTGCACGGCGGCACTGGGATATCACCTTCAGCGACGCGGAGCTTTCATTCGCGCACTCTGCCGGCGCCTATCTGATGATGGGTCTCAACGGCATGTTCGCGGTCATTGCTGCGCTTGGCGGTGCTATCTTCGTGATTGTTGTCGTCGGCACAGTCCTATTCGGCGAGCGAATTACGGCCGGCCACAACCTCACATTCCCCCTGCATTCGGGCGGTGGTGCGGCCGCGTCGCACTATGGCAGCTATGCGACGGTAAAGCTTCCAGGCACCGCCATCCTGGTCGCGATCTTTTTCGTTTCCTTCGCGCTCTACTACTTTATCAACTGGAAATATCTCTCCGAACTTTGGCTGTTCCACTGATCGACGATACGTAAGGAAAATGGAGACACAATATGCTCGCCGCGGTGCGCATGACCGTTTCGCTCCTGAAACTCAGGATCGGATTTGCGATCGCGGCGAGCGCGCTGGCCGGGATCGCGGCAGCAAACGGGCCTTCACCGTCTTTGTGGCAGTCGGCCGGCCTGGCCCTCGCCGTCCTGGGCGCATCGGGTGCGGCTGGCGCGTTCAACCATTATTACGAGCGTGATCTTGACCGCCTGATGAAGCGCACCCGCTCGCGCCCCTTCGCGAGCGGATTATTTCAGGCCAGTCCGCTGTGGCCCGCCGGCTTTCTGGTCTTGCTGCTCGCCTCGTTGGCGCTTGCCGGTGCAACGGGTGGAACGATGGCCGCTGCCTTCGTGTTCCTTGGGGCGTTCACTTACGGCATCGTCTACACCGTCTGGCTGAAGCGACGCAGCGTCTGGAACATCGTTGTCGGCGGCCTTGCAGGCAGCTTTGCGGTACTTGCCGGGGCGGCAGCGGTGGATCCGTCGCCGCAGGTCGTGCCGACCTTGCTGGCGATCGTGCTTTTCTTGTGGACGCCACCGCACTTCTGGAGCCTGGCCGCAGCCAAGGGCGATGATTACACGCGGGCTGGTGTGCCGATGCTGCCCCTGGTCGCTCCGACCTATGCCTGGACGCTCGCTATCCTGAGCCACACTGTTGCGCTTGTCGCTGTTTCGCTCGTGCCGCTCTGGTTCGGGAAAGGACTCTTCTACGGGTTAGGAGCGGGATGTGGCGGAGCTATATTTGTCTTCGGGAGCTGGCGATTGCATCGTCAGCCGACCAAAAAAAATGCAATGAAGAATTTTCTCGCTTCTTTGCTGCAGCTTGCGTTACTCATTGCCGGAATTCTGCTCGACGGCGCCTTTGGATCATGGCCATGAGATGCGGCGCGCTACCGGCCGCCGCGGTATTGGGTATCTCCGGGCTGATTGTGACGTCTGTATTCGCCGCCGGTCCTGAAGGGCAGGTAGCACGGCTGGATCCGCGCAAGGCGATCGAGCAAAGCGAACAAGCGGTCGGACGCAGTCTCGGCAATTACAGGTTAACCGATTCAACCGGGGCGCCCATCTCGCTGCGTGATTATCGCGGAAAGCCTTTGGTCATCAGTCTCGTCTATACCGCCTGCAGCTCCGTTTGCCCGCCGACCACCCAGCATCTGATTAACGCCGTCAACGAGGCTGCCCGGTCCTTGGGCCCGGACAGCTTCAATGTTCTGACCGTCGGTTTCGATGCGCGCAACGATACGCCGGGCCGCCTGGCGCAATTCGCATCCTTGCAGGGAATAAGATTCAACAATTGGCGCCTGGCCAGCGCTGACCCCGCAACGATCGAAGCGCTGCTGCGCGATCTCGGCTTCAGCTATATCGTCATTGCAGGGGGCTTCGACCACGTTACGCAAACGACGATCATCGATCGTGATGGTAAAATCTACCGTCCTGTATACGGGGATGACTTTCCGCTGCCCATGTTCATTGAGCCTATGAAAGATGTCATCTACGGCGTATCGAGCTCATACTCGATCGCCGGCATCATCGATCGGATCAAATTCATTTGCACGGTCTACGACCCTGGTGCAGGCCGCTATCGTATCGATTACGGGCTGGCTTTTGGCAGTGTTATTGCCGCTTTATCGCTCTTGATATTTGGGGGGATTCTATATCGGGAGTGGTCCCGCACCGGGCACGCTTGATCAACGGCTTGGAATAATTTGGAGGAAAAAGAGTGATCGGCGCTATCCGTAGTGTGTTGCGGCATGGATTTGAGCTCATTGAACGGCCGTTTGAACGACTGTTTGGACCCGCGCTCAATCCGCTTTCCCAGCTTGGAGCGCTCGGCTTTTTCTTTTTCTGGGTTGTTGCGGTCAGCGGCATCTATCTGTTCATTTTTTTCGATACTGGAATCGAGCGCGCCTACGAATCGGTTGAATACATCAGCCGCAATCATTGGTTTCATGCCGGCGTGATGCGCAGCCTGCATCGGTATGCCTCCGATCTCATGGTCGTGATGGTGACCGTTCACCTTTTGCGTCAATTTGCTTACGACCAATATCGCGGTGTGCGCTGGTATTCCTGGTTTACCGGGCTGCCGATCATCTGGCTGCTCTACGGTTCGGGAATTACCGGCTACTGGCTGGTGTGGGACAAGCTCGCGCAATACGTGGCCGTCACGACATCTGAATTGCTCGACCGTCTCCCGATCTTTGGCGAGCCGATCGCCCGCAATTTCATCTCCACCGGCACGCTGAGCAGCCGCTTTTTTACGCTTATGGTGTTCATGCACATAGCGGTGCCTCTCTTTCTTCTGTTCCTCATGTGGATACATATACTTCGCATCTCGCGGCCGAAGGTGAATCCGCCGCGTGCGCTTGCGGCGATGATGTTGCTGGCGCTCATCGGCGTTTCCATGTGGAAGCCGGCGCTGTCTCAAGGTCATGTCGATCTCGCGAAAGCACCGGTGGAAGTCGGCCTCGACTGGTTTTATCTGCCGCTCTACCCGCTGACCGAAATCTGGGGCCGCGGAAGCGTATGGGCATTTCTCGGCGCGTTTTCGCTGATGATCGGCCTGATGCCGTGGCTGCCGCCGCTGCGACGGGCCCGGGCCGCTCAGGTGGATCTCAATCATTGCAATGGATGCGCTCGCTGCGCCGAGGATTGTCCGTATGAAGCGATCCGTATGGTCGCGCGCACGGACAGCTTGCCGTTCCCGACCCAGGCCCAGGTCAACTCCGCCTTGTGCGTGTCATGCGGCATTTGTGTGGGTGCATGTCCATCGTCCACGCCGTTCCGGCGCAGCGAGGAACTCAAGACCGGAATCGACCTACCTGACTACGATCTCAAGACGCTGCGTGAGCGGACAATCGACGCCGCCTCTGCGCTCTCAGGGCCAGGCCGAGTGCTGGTCTTCGCATGCGAACACGGTGGGGGCCGCCAGCTTGACGGCACCGTTCGTCTGCCGTGTGTCGCTATGGCACCACCCTCCCTGTTTGATTTTGTCCTTAGCCGTGATCTGGCGGACGGTGTTGTCATCGCCGGGTGTGCAGAGAGCGCCTGCTTCAATCGCCTTGGCGTTGACTGGACCAAGCAGCGCATTGCCGGAACGCGCGATCCTTATTTGCGAGCGCGAGTGCCACGCGAACGTTTCGCCATGATCTGGACTTCGGCACTCGAAAGCCGGCGTGTTGTTATGGAAATTACCAAGTTTGCAAGAGAGATCGGAAAGCTTCCACGCCCGAAGCTCCGCGCGCCGCAAACGTCAACCGTCCCGGCGCAATCGGCACACGGTCCCGCACTGACAGAGATGGGGAGTGCGGAATGAGTTATCTGCGGATCGCCGGGCAATTCATCGTCATCGCGGCACTGTTTGTCGCCGTCGCTGCATTCTCGGATTGGCCTGTATACCGGCAGATTCCTCACGGGTCGGCCGTTGTCATGCTCAGTTTCGTCCATGGCGCCGACCGCAAGGCCGAGTGCCGCCGTTTGACGCCTGAGGAAATCCAGAAGCTTCCGCCGAACATGCGCCGTGTACAGGAGTGCCCCCGTGCTCGGCGCCCGGTCTATGTCGAGCTCGACCTGGCTGGAAAAACGGTATTTCAGGCAAGCTTGCCGCCAACCGGTATCGCCGGTGATGGGCCTTCAAAGGTTTACGAGCGTTTCGTCGTCCCGGCCGGAAGCTACGATATTGCCGTGCGGATGCGTGACACGGCCCGGACCGATGGATTCGACCATGACCGGCGGGCCACTGTCGCGCTCGCGGCAGACCAGCTGTTTGTGATTGATTTTCGGACTGAGAGCGGTGAGTTTGTATTTCGCTAAGGAGCGGCAGTCATGGCTCTATTGCAATGGAAGGACCAATACAGTGTCGGGATCGACGCCGTTGATCATGAACACAAAGAACTGATCACGCTGATCAACCGGCTGCATGACGAACTCATGTCAAAGGGAGATGCGATTTCGATCCGCGCATTCTTCGGTGATTTATTCACCGGCATCTCGGCTCATTTTGCGCTTGAGGAGCGATTCATGCGCGAGCACCGGTACGATCAGCTGACCCAGCACAAGGCCGATCACGAGCGCTTGCTCGATGAGATTCGCGACATCATGGATGACTTTGAGGATGATGAGATCGCTAGCGCCGAGCTTGGTGCGAAGCTTGATGCCTGGTTCTCCCGCCATTTCGAAACTCACGATGCACGCTTGCACAAGGCGCTAGGTTCGCATCCGGAGTCCTGAAGAAATGCCTGCCGTCTTGACCAAGGTCAAGTTTGGCTTGGCTGAGGGCGGCTATGGTAATTACGCCTCGCGGTCGAAAAACCCGTCTCGGGCGCGAGAGTGTTTGAATCTTGGCGGGTCAATCCAGAGGAACGATCAGAGATGATCAAATCAAAGTTGATGGTCGCCGCTTTGTTCTGCATCGGGCCGATGACGACCGGACTCGCGCAAGATCTCGACGCCGGAGCGAATTCATTCAAAAAATGTGCGCCCTGTCACGATGTCGGCGAGACAGCAAAAAATAAGGTTGGTCCACTGATGAACGGCCTCAGCGGCCGCAAAACTGGAACGATTCCCGGATACAACTATTCGGACGCCAACAAGAACTCAGGCATTGTGTGGAGCGAAGAAACGTTTCTCGATTACATCAAGGATCCGAAGGCAAAGATACCAGGCACAAAAATGGTGTTTGCCGGCATCAAGAACGAGAGCGAAGCAAAGAATCTTTGGGCCTATCTTAGTCAATTCGGACCCGATGGTAAAAAGAAGTAACTACTTGCAATTGGAGCAACCAGGCTGACGCACTTCTGTTTGAGCCATGCGCGATAATGGGACACGCTTCACCGATGTGATGTCGGCGATTGATGCAGTCAACGCCGAGGATCCCAATCTGGTCGGGATAAACGGAAAAAAACTGCCGGCTGAGTTCGTTTATGGACACCGGATGAGCGAAACGCTCGGCCGCATGGATCCTGATGCATCCGAATGCCTGCAAATCGCAGCACGCGGGCAGCATATCGGCCGTTGGAGAGTGCCGCGCAAAAATTATCCCGCGGGACGCAGCGGATATCTCGAGTGGCGCAGGTTTCAACGAGATTGCCAGGCGAAACGTCTGGGCGATCTCATGGCGCATTCAGGCTATGGGACCGGGGACATCGAGCGAGTCGGAAGTTTGATCAAAAAGAAACATCTGAAGACCGATACCGATGCGCAAATGCTTGAAGACGTCATCTGCGTTGCGTTTCTCGAGCACTATCTGCCCGATTTCGTGACCCGGATCGATGAGGAGAAGCTCGCTGGTATTCTGGCAAAGACCTGGAAAAGGATGTCGGAACACGGGCACCAATACGCTTTGCAATTGCGACTGCCTGATGGCGTCCCGGCGCTCCTGGAGCGCGGCTTAAATGCGCCCGGCGCGCCTGACGCAGCGCTTCCCGCGAGCAGACTCTGATGCCCGAAACAGCCAAAGCATCAAGAGTCAACCTGCGTGCCGTGCGGCTGTGGCTGCTCGCGGCGGCAGCGATGATTTTTTTGACCCTGGTTGTTGGTGGCGGGACTCGATTGACCGAGTCTGGCCTTTCCATCGTGGAGTGGAAGCCGATTACGGGTGTTTTGCCGCCGTTTTCTGAAAGCGACTGGCAAGCGGAATTCGCAAAATACCAGACCATCCCGCAGTACCGAGAGCTCAATCAAGGCATGAGTCTTGACCCTTTCAAGATGATTTATTGGTGGGAATGGTCGCATCGCCTGCTGGCCCGGTTGACGGGGGTCGTGTTTCTCCTTCCATTTTTATTTTTTCTCTGGCGCGGTGTTATTCCGGCAAATTTCCGCGTGCGACTGTGGGTGATTTTTGGCGGCGGCGCAGGTCTGGGTGTGGTCGGTTGGTGGATGGTCTCATCCGGTCTCACGCAGCGCGTGAGTGTTTCGCAATATCGGCTCGCGTTTCATCTCACGCTTGCGAGTGTAATTTACGCGGCGATTCTATGGACAGCGCAGCAGGTAAAACAGAAAACATTCCAGGAGATCTCCACGCGCATCCGCATTGGCGCGGTCGTCATTGCCTGGCTGTTGCTGTTGCAGATCTATCTTGGCGCGCTGGTGGCAGGCCTCGATGCGGGTCTTATTTATAATACGTGGCCGGAGATCGACGGCGCGATTATTCCCGCGCAGGACAGATTATGGTTCCTGCAGCCAGCCTGGCACAATTTATTCGAAAATACGCTGACGGTTCAGTTCAATCACCGCATGGTCGCCTACACCATATGGGTGCTGGCGATGTTGCATGCGTTCGATGCATGGCGGACGCGACATGCTGCCTGGAGCGCGGCCGCTCTGGCGGGCGCTGTGACACTGCAGGCCGGTCTCGGTGTCGCCACGCTGCTCTATCAGGCGCCGCTGTTGCTGGCTCTCGCGCATCAGGTCCTTGCAATTCTGGTGCTTACGATCGCTGTGGTGCACGCCGAGAGATTGTCTCATCGCGCCGTAGTTCACGCACGACACGTAAAGCCTGTGGAGCAGGGCGCAGCCGCTTAGCCCATGTGTGATTTGACGCCTATCGGCCGGATGGCGGATTCC
>Ga0310811_10007553_pt1 | contig 13948 bp, 13 predicted proteins | sample YCmetagenome_FD_207642 | JGI IMG/M metagenome (GOLD analysis project Ga0310811, IMG submission 207642) | Soil microbial communities from experimental microcosm in Duke University, North Carolina, United States - YC | ecosystem: Engineered > Artificial ecosystem > Soil microcosm > Unclassified ... | reverse complement strand
TCAGGCGAAGCTTTTGAACCTCAGCCAGCGTGTCGGTGGTTATGCCATCGCTCTCGACATCTTCCCGATATTTTTCGCCGCGTTGACGACGGCCGTCATTCTCGCGGTTGGCGGCAGTCGCGTTATCAACGGTGCGATGACGATAGGCGGAATCGTTGCTTTTCAATCGCTGATGATGAGCTTCTCAGCACCTCTCAACGGCCTGATGCAATTTGCAGCGGAATTCCAAGCAGCCAAGGCGGACCTGAGCCGGATTGAAGACGTTTTCAACTATGAAACGGACCGCAAAGCGGCGCTGCCTTTAAAGACGGAAAACACCTCTCCAAAGCTTTCAGGCCGAATCGAATTGCGCAATATCTGCTTCGGCTATTCGCCGCTCGATCCGCCGCTTATCGATGACTTTTCGTTGACGTTGGAACCCGGCATGCGGATCGCGCTCGTCGGCGGCTCGGGCAGCGGAAAATCCACTATTGGGCGGTTGATCTGCGGTTTGCTCAAACCCTGGTCCGGCGACATTCTCTACGATGACAGGCCGATCAGCGAGATGCAGCCAGCCGTTTTCGCGAGTTCCGTTGCTTACGTCGATCAGGACATATTTCTGTTCGAAGGCACCGCGCGCGACAATCTCACGCTCTGGGACGCAAGCGTTCCAGAAGCGGACATTTCCGAGGCGCTCAGAGATGCCTTCATCATTGATGAAATTGCTGCCCGTCCAGGCAATTACGATTGTTTTGTCGCAGAAGGTGGCACAAATTTCAGCGGCGGACAGCGTCAAAGGATTGAGATTGCTCGCGCGCTTGTCGGCAAGCCAACCGTCTTGGTGCTGGATGAAGCGACTGCATCGCTCGATCCAAGCACAGAGCATATGATCGACGACAATCTGCGGCGGCGCGGTTGCGCGTGCATCATCATCGCACATCGCTTGAGCACCATCCGCGACTGCGATGAAATCATCATGCTCGAACACGGCAAAGTTGCAGAACGCGGCGTGCATGACGAATTGATCGCAAAAGGCGGCAGCTACGCGCATCTGGTGGCGAACGGATGACGGACCGCGCGGCACAGACAGCGCCGCAGGCGCTCCCTATTCCTTCTGAGGAGAGCTTCGGACCAAAATCCGAAGCAATACAGCTCGACGCGCGTCACCCCCACATGCTTCACGAATCCGCGGAGATCTTGCAGCTCGTCGACGGTCATGCAGATCTTTTTGCTGTCCCGATCGCCGATGGGCGCGGATCTGGCGCCCGTCGCCATTTATGCCGCATCACAGATGGTGGTCTTATCCTGGGGCTGGCCACGGGTGCCGCAGAGGCAGCGCCGCGCCCCTTTTCCATTATCGCCGTCGGCTGCCAAGGCGCGACAGCCCAGCGACGCGACCGCGCCAGCATCAACGATTCAGGCGCTATCGAAACCTGGATCGCGTCCCTCGCCGCGGCGATGGCTGAGGCGAGCGACAAATGGAATGTGCCGACAATGGAATTCGGCACGAGAGTGAATCTCGAAGCAGGACAGCAATTGCGAGCGCCCGCTCAGGGTGTGGCGTGGCTGGCGGTCGAGTCCGGCGAGTTCGTGGTTATGAACGGCCCCTCCATACAGGCAGGCACAGTGGCGATGCCTTTTGCCTCCGGCATGTGGGGAGAGGCCCGCGGCGCGGCCAGGGTGCGCATATTCGCCTCTGAAGCTTTGCCCGGAGACGGCATTTGGCCAGCGATCGATCATTTTCATGACGTCGCGATGCAATACATTGCGGCACAATGCGGGGCCACGTGGGACAATGAACGACAGCTGTTTCACGAACGCGCACGGAAAGCCGCGCTTCATGACGGGCGCATAACCGGCGAACTCGCAGCGATATTGATGAATAAGCGCACGCCGCCAGCTCTCTTCGAGGGCGACGATCCGCTGCTCGATGCTTGCCGTTTAGTTGGTGATGCACTTTCAACGCCCTTCGTCGCGCCGATCGAGAGGGACCGATCCGAACAAGGCCCAGCAGGCGCCAAGGACCTTGCGCGCGCCTCGCATTTGCGCGCACGAGGCGTCCTGCTGCGCGGGACATGGTGGCGGGATGACGTCGGCCCATTCGTTGCGTGGCGCGGAGATAAGCGCACGCCCACCGCAGTGGTTCCTTCGCCGCGCGGCTACGTCATGGTCGAGCCTGACGCCAGCTCCTATAATCGGATCGACGCGGAAGCTGCAGCGGAGCTCCGCCCGGAAGCGCTGATGTTCTACGCGCCCTTGCCGACATCCGGGGTGTCCCTGAAAGGCCTGGCCAGATTTTGTCTGCAAAACGGGGCGACGGATATTGCACGTATCCTGCTTTATGCGCTCGTCATCGGCGCGATAGGACTGTTGCCTCCTCTCATTACTAAGGTTCTTTTCGACTCAGTCATTCCGCGCACTGAGTGGAACCAATTGGCCTATTGCGCGATCGGCCTTGCTATGGGGGCGATCGGCATAGCCTCCTTTCGGGCGCTGCAAGGCCTGGCCATTCTGCGGCTTGAGGGCAGGCTCGACAGCCGGCTGCAAACGGGCATTGTCGACCGGCTGTTGCAGCTGCCGATTGCCTTCTTTCGGCGGTTTACGGCAGCGGACTTGACCGACCGGACGCTTGGCATTGAAACCATTCGGCGTGTTGCAGTCGGCCATTCGGTTCAAGGGATGCTTGCTGGCGTATTTGCAATCTTCAATTTCGGGCTGATGTTCTACTTCAGTGTCTCACTTGCACTGATCGCCGTTGCGTTGACGTCTGTTCGAGTCATTGCGATTGCAGTCAGCTGCGCTCTTCGTCTACCGCATGAGCGTCTGCAGTTCGGCATCAACGGAAAAGTTCAAGGGCTTGTCCTGCAAATGCTCACCGGCATTGGCAAACTGCGCGTCGCAGATGCCACATATCGCGGCCTCGGCATGTGGGCGCGGGGATTTGCCGATCAAAAGCGTCATTTTATGGCTTCGCAACGCATAGCCAATCTGCTTGGCATATTCGAAACGGCTTTCCCAATCTTGGCGACGATGCTTATTTTCGTCGGTGCAGAGCGCCAACTCGACGATCTCACGTTCGACAGCGGACAGTTTCTCGCCTTCCTGCTTGCATTCGGCCAGGCGTCTGACGCCGTCCGCGAGTTTGGCGCCGCGATCGGCGCAGGCCTCATCGCACTTCCGCGCATGGACCGATTGAAGCCTTTGATCGCCGAACCGATGGAAGTCGAGGGCCCGCGCAATCCACCAGGAAAACTCAGCGGCGAGATCGAACTTGAGCAGGTCACGTTCCGCTATGTCCCAAGTGGCCCGACGATCCTCGATAAGATGACGCTACAAATCCGGCGAGGCGAATATATTGCCATTGTCGGTCCCTCGGGCGCCGGTAAATCGACGATTTTTCGTTTGCTGCTGGGGTTCGAGAAGCCTGAGTCCGGGACAATATTGTTTGACGGTAAGCCGATCGACACGCTCGACATTGCTGCCGTTCGCCGCCAACTCGGTGTGGTTCTGCAGAATGGCAAGCTCACGACCGGAAGCATTTACGAAAATATTTGCGGCGGCACGCAATTGCCGCTGGAGGATGCGTGGCAGGCGGCCCGGCTCGCGGGTTTAGACGCCGATATCGCCGCTATGCCCATGGGCCTGCACACGATGATCGCCGAGGGCGCGAATACTTTGTCAGGAGGCCAATATCAACGGCTGATGATTGCACGCGCTCTGGTTCACAAGCCCCGCATTCTTTTGTTCGACGAAGCAACGAGCGCCTTGGACAATCTTACCCAGTCAATCGTCGCAAGTTCACTCGCCAAACTGAATGTCACCCGAATCGTTATCGCCCAGCGTCTCAGCACGGTAAAAAATGCCGATCGCGTCATCGTTCTTGCAGGCGGAAAGATCGTTCAATCCGGGAATTGCGCGGAACTCTTGGCGGTGCCCGGCATGTTTGCTGAATTTGTGAAACGCCAACTTCTCTAGCCATACATAATCGGGGCGCCTTATGCGCAAGGTTCTTTATATTTTCGGATTGTTGACCGACGATGATATCGCTTGGATTGCCGACACTGGCATACGCCGCCATGTCAAGGCTGGCGAAGTCCTGATCCGAGAAGGCGTCTTCGTCGATTCTATTATTATCATTCTCGAAGGCGAATGCGTCGTCACCGCCGAAACGGTTGGCAAGATTGCCCGCTTGGGCGTCGGCGAGATTATCGGTGAAATGTCGTTTGTCGATTCAGCCCCGCCGTCTGCGACCGTCACGGTGGAGAGGGATGGCCTCGTTTTACTTATCGATAAGACAGCGATGTTGAAAAAACTCGAAGGCGATATCGCCTTTGGACGCCGTTTCTACCAAGCCCTCGCGGTCTTTCTTGCGGACAGGCTGCGCGCAACCGTTCGGCGTCTCGGCTATGGCACGCAGGACAGGCTCGATAGGCCATTGGAAACGCCTGATGAATTGGACGCCCAGCTACTGGATCGAGTTTCGGACGCTGGCGAGCGTTTTGCACGCTTACTCAACGTTGTTAGATAACAACAACTGGACAACGTCGCAGGTGGAGTCCTCATGCAGAAGGACGCTTTCGCAGTCTGTTAGAAAAGATAGCTTAGATTCACTTAGGCCAGGAGTTTATTTTGGTGATGGTTGTGCAAGCGCTTCCTGCTCGAGATCGAGAAAGACTCGATAGGCATTGCCGCGATTGCTGAAAGCGAAGGCCGGCATATCGCGATACGCTGACCAATCCGCCGCCTTATAGGCCGCGTCGAAATCGGTCCATTCGTCGACCGCTTTCTGCATCGTCCGGCGTAGGTACAGAATGTAATCGCGCGTAAAGGAGATCGCGTCGGTCGCTGCCGTTGATATGTGGCCATGGCCTGGAATGATGAAACGCGAATCGAGCGTCGCGACCGTCTCCAAGCCCTTCAACCAATTGCGCGTATCGACCGCGGCACTCGCCATATAGGGAATGCGGCCGTTCTGCACGATATCGCCGGCGAAGAGGACGCGCTCCGGCACAACGAACATCATGATGTCGCTCATCGAATGGGCCGGACCGGCATAGATCAATTGGAACTGCCGCCCGCCGAGCCGGATTTCCGCGGCCACTTTGAACGTGACTTCGGGCAAGACGATCCGTGTATCCTGATTGACCCAGGGCGCCAGCGCCGCACGCCGCTGCGCCAGGCGTGGCGCCGCCGATTCATCGTCGAGGCTGCCGGTTGCGACGTAATCATAGGCTTTCATCTGAGCGATGATGACAGCGTCCGTATGGTCCCGGAACGCTTGGAGCCCATAGATATGATCGGCGTGGTAATGGCTCAGGACGACATATTTGACCGGCTTGTCGGTGATCGCGCGGATTTTCTCCAGAAGCGCCCAGCCGAGGCTCGGTGTGCCGAGCGTGTCGAAAACGACAACGCCCTCATCCGTGACGATGAAGCCGGCATTTGATGTATGGCCCTCATTCCGCTGCGAGGGAACACCGGCATTGCCGATGACATAATGGACTGATGTGCCGGGCACCTGCTGGACAACGATGTCCTCCAGTAAGGGCGGATAGGTCTCGGCCCTGGCACTCGTCGCCATTGCGGCAAGAGTGGATGAAGCCGCGAGGCAGCTGATGAAACTCCGGCGCGTCGCCTTGCCGCCCGGAAGCCGCAGGCGATGCGCTGTTCCCGCAGCATCACAACACGCGTCCGGCGCGGGCAAAGCCTCGCCATGACGAATGATGCGCAGATCAGTGTGAAATACGCTGAAAGCCATAAGGCTGAAGCGCGGCGAAGGCCGCATCCGTTTGAAGAAAAGCTAACCACGCGTGGGCCGCATCCGGGTGCGGCGCTTGCGGCACCATCGCGGCGCTGTAGATGGCTCGCGTGTTCTGATCCAGCGGAATGACCACATGCGAAATCTTGTGGCCGATCTTCTCCTGGAAGATCGCCTCCGAGGTCCAGGTGACGCCGGCTTCGCCAACGCCCTGCATCAGAAACAACGGCGTCTGGCGATGATGGATGCGGGTCAGGATCGTTGTGCCGTCTTTGACCTTTGCACCATAGACGGCATTCGCCAGATCTTCGCCGCCCGCTTTGACAAGCGACCCGCGAATCTGCTTCGCAACGCCCTCGAACGTCGGATTGGGCATGACGACCGGCACGCCGTCGCGTCCAAGATCTTTCAGGCCGCTGATATGTGCAGGATTCCCTGCCGGCACCATGATCGTCAGATCGTTGGTCGCAAAAGAGACGACAGGATCGACCAGGCGCCCTTCCGTCACGAATTTCTTGCTGGCACGCTCCTCCGCCATGAAGATGTCAGCCGGAACAGTGAAGGTCAGGTTGCCAGCAGTCACCGTTCCATGCGCCGCCATCTGCTTGAGCAGAATGCCGGGCGGCAAAGTCTCGTAGAAAACCTTTCCGAGATAAGTTGGATTGGCCTTCTCGAACGCCGCAACGAGATCCTTCATCGCGAAATAATAATTGCCGGACGCGTAGAGTACCAAGGCCGGATTATCCACACTGCCATGGAAATCGACCATGACATCGACCGGGGGTACGGTGAAATTGAACCCCTTGTCGGTCGCGTCATCATTCTCTCCGCCTTGCCACGGCGGATAGAGCGCCTCACGCGCTTTATATTGACCGGCGGGAGAGGCCGCCGGCGGCGCGTCGTCCGCGAGAGCCCGCAGACACAGCAACGTCAAGACCGCCGTGCAACAAACACCAAACCGCTTCATCGTCTCACCTCGTGTAGGCAAAGCCGGACTTCTGCAGTTCAACCAGCGTACCGACCGCGCCTGGCGTCAAAACCGTGCCGGGGATCAGATGATTGGATAGTTCCGCGCAGAGCTCGTCGACGGAATGCTTGTCAGGATTGACACCGATCGAGACAAGTTTCGCGGACAGTTCCCAAACAGCGTTGTGGCAGGCCAGGAAGACGGCGCCGCGGCGTTGCAGACCACCGATGCTGTTCGAAGCGGGGCTAAACGGTCCGTCCTTGGCTTGGAAGTCGTCTGAATTTCGCATCGCGGCCGCTGGCGGCGTGACGAAATGGTTGCTCGTCGCCCCGCCACCGGCGAGCTTCGCGAGCTGATATTTGTCCCACATCGTCTGATCATAGAGCGCAAGTTGTGCCGAGCCATGCGTGGCTGAGACGCAAAGGAAATCCGGGTGTTTGAACGACCAGATTTCTGCATTCATCGAATTGCGCATCACATTGAGCCAGGGACCGTTGATCTCGGTATTGTCCCAGGCCTGCTTCGGTCCACCTGCATAAGACAGCACCGCGTCGAGTGCTTCGGCGTCCCATTGATCGCGCGAGACGAGGATCATCGGCACGGTTTTGAAATCGCGCCGCCGCGGAGCTTTGTCGAGTTGCGCTGCAAGCGCATCAAGTGTCTTGGCACCTTTCGGGATGAGCGGCTCGCCGGGTGTGGCCGCAGCCGGTCCGGCGAAGACCGCCATTGCCGCGACGCCAAGCCCCTTCAATCCGTTGCGACGCGCGATCTGCATTGATCTCTCCTCTCATCCATTCAGGGGCGCACGGTGACATAGCCGTGTTCAGCCAGAGTAATGATGCGTTCGACACCCGCGACGACTTTCTGCGCGTGTGGATTGAGCGGGAACGGCTTGCCCGTTTTGCGTTCGATCGTATCAACCGTATTCATGCAGACATCGAAACGGACGCCCTGCACGATCAGGCTTTCAATCAATGCTTTGTTGGGATTGTCGGCGCTGAGAAGATCGACGCCCGGACCGAAGGCGACGACCTCAATGGCAACCTTGTCGGGGCCATAAGCTTTCAGGACATTCGCGGCGACGCTGAGAACGAGTGCTTCCTTGTCGGGGCTCTTATCCGAAAGTTGGAGCGTCAACCGGTGTTCGGCAAAGACCGGCTCGCCGGCAACACCCGGCGACGCCGTCTGGGCGGCGACCGGCACCGAAGCAAGACCTATCGCAAGCGCCAGATAAAGACGTTGCCCGATCATGCCGCATATCCAGGATTGCCCGCAACGCCTTCAACTTTGACCTTGCTTGGCTTCGCCAACTTCACGTTCCCCTGCTTGCGCAAATAGGTCGCAACGACATCCCAAACGGGACGGCCATTCTGCGGCAGGTTGACGGAAGCCCAGCCGGCGACCTTGTAGGTTTTCGCGGCATCGATCTTCGTGCCGTCGGACAGTGCCATATCGGAAATCCGCTGGCCCGCTGCCGCGGCAGGCGTGCAGACATAGTCGAGACCGCCGAGGCGCACCATGTCTCCGCCCTGCTGCACATAGGGATCGGGATTGAAGAGATTGTCGCAGACATCTTCCATAACAGATTTGATCTGCGCGCCGGTCATCTCTTGCACATAGACATCCGGATAAGTGATCGCGGTGTGGGAATAGATGAAGTCCATTGTGATGGCATCTCCCGTCAAAAGGCTCGGGCCCCAACGGAAGCCCGGCGACAGAGAGATCTGGGCATCGAGCTCTTGGCTGAGCGCGTCGCAGATCACTTGGTCCATCGTACCGGCGAAATTACCACGGCGGTAGAGAAGCTCGCCGGCGGAAGCGAGCTTTTCGTCGAGCATTTTGGCATCTCCAGCGCGGAACTCGGCGACTTTGGCTGCAACGGCGGGATCGGGCGGCAGCAGATTGGAGAACACCGGCAGCAGATTATAGTGCACATCGCTGACGCGGCCCGACGTGATGGTCAGATCGAGCACGCCGAGGAATTTGCCATTCGAACCGCCGTTGGTCACGATCGTGCGTCCACCCGGATTGGTCACGATGGTCGGCGCGACGACGCCATCATGCGTGTGGCCGCCAAGAACGACATCGATGCCGCGCACGCGGCTCGCGAGCTTCAGATCGACGTCCATGCCGTTATGCGAAAGCAGCAGGATGGCGTCCGCATGTTCGGTATTGCGAACAGTGTCGACGACCTTCTGCAGCTCCGTCTCGCGGATGCCGAAGGTCCAGTTCGACACGAAACGGCGCGGGTGCGCGATCGGCTGATAGGGAAAGCACTGGCCGATGACCGCGATGCGGTGTCCGCCAACCTCACGGATGACATAGGGCTTGAAGACGCGGCCCGTCGACGGATCGAGCGCTTCAGCACCGTTGAAAGACGCCTCGTCCGTCAGAAAGACGTTTTGCGCGATGAAGTCGCCGTGCATCTGCGCCAGATTCTGCCGCAGAACCTTCTCGCCATAGGTCATTTCCCAATGCGAAGTCATGGCGTCGACGCCAAGCATATTGGCGAGCGTCACCATTGCGGCGCCTTGCGACTTATGCGCGGCCCAGGAGCCTTGCCAGGAATCGCCGCCATCGAGCATCAGCGTATTGCCCTGCCCCGCCTCGGCCCGCAGCCGCGCGACAAGGGTCGCGATATGTGCGTAGCCGCCCATCGTGCCGTAACGATGCGCCGCTTCTTCAAAATCGAGGAAGGTGAAGGCGTGCGCGCGGGCACTTCCCGCTTCGATCTTGAAATGGTCAAGAAAAGCGTTGCCAACGATATGCGGCGGATGACCTGTCGCAGCGCCAATGCCAATGTTGACGCTCGGCTCGCGAAACCGCAGCGGCGCAATCTGTCCATGCGTATCGGTGAGGTGCAGAATACGGACATTGCCGGTGTGCCCGATGTCGTATAGATCCTGTTTCGCCTGCGCCCGGCTCGGTCGCGGCACGATGCCTGCAGCCGCCGCAAGCGACAATGTTTTGACGAAGTCGCGGCGCGTGCGCAGCATATCAGCCTCCCCTATGACGCGTTCAGTGGATCACAGCGTCATGCCACGCGGTCATCTGTTCCTTGGCCTGTTGGATCGAGACTTCGGCAAGTGCCTTCGCCTCTGTGGCTTGCGCCGCGGCTTCGTCCCACTTGCCCGCGTCGAGCGCTTTCTGCGCCGTTTTCAAGGCACGCTCCGTCGGCACCCAGCGGTTGGTGAGCTTTGCTGCCTCGGCTTCCGACGCCTTCGCATCTTTCAGCGCGGCTTCGGCCTCCTGCTGGGTCGCGGCTTGCGCGGCGCCGCTGACGGCCATAGCGGCAATGATAAGGGCCGCCTTCATGGGCACAGTCTTCCTGGAAGGGTTCTTCATGGGCGTGTTCCTGGCCCGGCGATGGGCACACCGTTGCTCATGTAAGAGAGGAAATATTCGAGATCGCGATAAGTCGGATCTTGCGGTGGCAGCGGTTCAGCGCGCATCTGCGCGCTGCAGCTCGTGAAACGCCGATCGATCGTCCCCATGCTGCCCCAATCCGATCGATAGATCGGGAAGGATGCGAGAATCCCGAGGGCTGGCGCGAGGATGTCGCCGCGCAACCGCTGCCCTGACGCTGTGACATGGCAGCTTGCGCAGGAGAAATTCAGCTGGCCATGGCGCGAATAGAAATATTGCTTGCCGGCTTCATAGGCGGCGCGGGCGCGCGGATCGTCGGGGATCTTGATGTCGAACGGCTTGCCGCGCGAGGTTTGCGACATGTAGGCGGTAAGCGAGGCCATCACGCCCGTCTGATAGGGCAAAGGCTTTTCGCCATTTTCGGCGCGGCAGCGATTGATGGCCAGATCGAGCGTGACGACTTCGCCCGTCTTCGTGTCGAAGTAGGGAAAGGTCTGGCGAACGCCTATGCCTTTATTGGGGAAGCAATCGCCATAGGTCTTGCCGTTCTTGAATGGCGTCTCGAAAGCGGTCTTGCCTTCATCGACGGCGAAATCATAGGGAGGAAATTGCATGATCTCCTCCCATTGCTTACGCATCTCGGCATTGACCGCGTAAGGGCCATTGGCGAAATCGGGGAATTTGACGTTCGGAAAGCGCTGCTTGAAGTAGCGCTGGAACGCCTGCATGTCCTGCTCAGGCGTCGTGCTGTTCGCCGATGCGGCAGCATGGCCTTCATCCATCACCCAAGAGGTGATGCCCGCCACCGTCAGAAGCGCAGCGAGGAGGATTGGTGTCGATTTCATGCGATCTTGGCCGTCAACGTGTCGGTTTTGCCGAGATTGTCGACCCAGGTCACTTTGAGGTCGTCGCCCTTGGCACCACCTTTAAAGCCGAATTTGATGTAGGGGTCCTTCGAGACTGCAGGTCCCCAAAAGGCCTCCAGCACCACCTTGCCGGCGTGCTCGAATGTCAGTGTTTCGATGTAATGTGGCGGGATAAGCACGCCCTTACTGTCTTTCACGAAGCCTGAGTCCATCGGATGCTGGATGAGGGCCTGGACATTGGTGGCATCTCCTGATGCCTGGGCGCGAACGCGGATCGTCGGTGCCATGCGAAATCTCCTCTATCAGCCGCCGCAGCCGCCGAGCGTGACTTTGACTTGTTTGGACGTCGAATAGAGATTGCCGCCCGACTCCACGACGCCAATGACGGCGGTGGTCTTCGCCATCTTCAAGCGGCAGCCAACCGACGGCAGGGTCGCGTCCGACAATTTGTAGGAGGCCGCGACCGTATAGGGGTTCTGTTCGACGAGGATCGAAATCGACGTCACATTCGGCAGCGTCGTGCTGACAGTCACCGGGACGACCGCGCCATTCTCGGCGATTTCCGGCACCTCAAGCGTGATCTTATCGGACGTCGTCATCGGCTTGCCGTAAAGCGCCTTGACCGCATCGTCCTTGCTCTTCTGCTTGAACGCATTCTCCGGCCAGCCGGGCGCGACCGCCGCCCATACCTTGCCGGCAAAGCCCGTCAATCCGGCAAGAGCCAGCATGGCGAGTGCCCCGCGGCGCGTCGCCGAAGGCATTTTGAACTGCGAAGGCCCTTCCATAATTATTACCTTTCGGTCCTTAGAGCCGATCGCGGTTCGGCTCGCGTCAAAATCTTGCAACATGTCCCTCGGACATGCCCTAGAGCGTGTAAAGAAACGCGACGATGGCATCGATCTCATGCTGCGTCAGGATGCGGTTGCGTCCGAACGGCGGCATGACGGTCTGCGGATTGCGCTGCGTTTCGTCAGTGAGGATGGCGACCAGATCGGCCTTGTTCGGAAAGCGCGTTTTCATATTGTCGAGGACGGGCCCGACATTGCTCGGCACGTCGCTGCCGCGCATCGTATGGCAGGCAAGGCAATTGCCTTTCAGACGATCGAAGGCGAGCGCCTGCCCCTGTGTGGCCTCGGGCGAGAGGGTCGGCGCCTGGCTTGACGCTTGGCTTGGCGATGGAGCTGGCGATTGCGCCTCCACAACGGCCGGTACAGCCGCAGCGGCAATCAGAATTGCGGCAAAACCGTAGATCGCTTTCATTGGGGCATCGCCGTGTCGAGTGGGCCGGTTGTCCGCGGCGTCAAAGGCTTGCCTTCGGCCGTGGAGGTGATTTTGATGTCGGACGGCGAACGGCAGTCCTTCATGCAGGCCGTGTCATGCGTGTCGGGCCGCGGGTCTTTCCAGATGAAACCGTTGCGGTTCGGCATGACGACCTTTGGCAGGGTATCGCCGTCGGCGACGAAATTGGCATCGACCAGATTGTTGAGATTAAGCACATAGGCGGTGATCGCATAGACCTGATCGGCATTCAGACTATGCGGCGCCGGAAACGGCATAGCGCGATTGATGTAATCGAACAGCGTCGTCGCGTAAGGCCAATAAGTCTGCACGGTCTGCTCCGGCCTGTCGCCAGTCAGCGAACCTTCGCCCGCGATGCGCGGATAGCGTCCGCTACCTTCGCCGAAGGTGCCGTGACACACCGAGCAATTGCTCTCAAAGAGTGCTTGCCCGTCGTTGACGGAGCCCTTGCCAGGCGGCAGGCCTTGCCCATCGGGCCGCACGGCGATCGACCAGCCGGCAATCTGCTCAGGCGTCGCGATGGTGCCGATGCCATGTGGGCCGAGGTCGCCTGCTTGCGCCGGCAGGCTCAGCAACGCCGCGAGCGAAGCCAACGCGGCAGCTCTAGCCCAATTGAACATCGAAGACGCTCCCATCGGCCTTGACCTGCCAGGTCTGAATCGAATTGTTGTTGTAGACGGCATTGGTGCCGCGGATCGCGCGAAGTTCTGCCAATGTCGGCTGCACAAAACCGGTCTCGTCCATCGCGCGCGATTGCAGCAACGCCGGACGTCCATCCCAACGCCAGTCGAGCGTAAAGCGCGTCAGCGCCTTCGGCAGCACAGGCCCTTGCAGCCGTGCCGTGGTCCAGTTGATGCCGCCGTCGAGGCTCACATCGACCTGTTTGATCTTGCCGAGCCCCGACCAGGCAAGACCACGGATTTCATAATAACCAGGGCCTTTCGGCGGGATCTCCGGACAGGGAAAGGTGATGACCGATTTCGCATAGATCGGCCAGGTAAAGCCACGCGCTTTGCCGTTCGGCATCAGCTCTGTGTACTTCGATGTCTCCTCGCGGGTGAACCACGGCTGATCGCCGAGCTGCAGGCGACGCAGCCATTTGATGTTCACATTGCCTTGCCAGCCCGGCACGACGAGCCGCAGCGGATAGCCCTGCTCCGGCCGCAGCGCCTCGCCGTTCTGGCCGTAGACGACCAGCACATCGTCGAGGCATTTATCGAGCGGCAGCGAACGCGCCATATGCGCGCCGTCAGCTCCTTCCGCCAATATCCACTTCGCGGTCGCCTTGATGCCGGTCTCCTGCAGCAGGGTCGAGAGCTTTACACCGGTCCATTCGGCGCAGCTGATCATGCCATGCGTGAATTGCAGCGAATTGAGCTGCGCTGCGCGCCATTCCATGCCGCCGTTCGCCGGACATTCGATGAAGTGAATATGCGACTCGCTGGGGAGGCGCTCGATATCTTCCATCGTGAAAAGAAGCGGCCGGTCGACCAGGCCGTGAATCATCAAGCGGTGCTCTTTCGGATCGACCGTCGGCCGACCTGCATGATAGCGCTCGAAGAAGACGCCGCTCGGCGTAATGATGCCGCGCTGATATTGAAGCGGCGTGAAGCTGATCGAGGATTCCGGACTCGCCGTCAGCCAAGGGACGGTGCGCCGGATCATGTTGGATTCGAATTGCGACGGGTGACCGTAAACGCGATCGCCGACACC
>Ga0310811_10007552_pt1 | contig 13949 bp, 12 predicted proteins | sample YCmetagenome_FD_207642 | JGI IMG/M metagenome (GOLD analysis project Ga0310811, IMG submission 207642) | Soil microbial communities from experimental microcosm in Duke University, North Carolina, United States - YC | ecosystem: Engineered > Artificial ecosystem > Soil microcosm > Unclassified ... | reverse complement strand
AACGCCTAACGCACTGGATCGGATGCGGCGTGACTCGACGAGTCGCTCAGATAGGTCCCGAACCATCGCACGAGCCGATTCAGGTAGTCGGTGACGTTGGCGCGGCTGTATAACATTGGTGCATGGCTTTCGCCGACATAGCGTACGTACTCGACGCGCTTGCCTAACTGTCGGAGCGCCTCGTAGGTCGCGTCCGCAAGGAACGATGGCACGCCACGGTCCGCGGTCCCGTTGACCATCAGAATCGGCGTCGTCACGCGATCGAGATAAAAGTAGGGCGAGTTCTCGATGTATCGGTCTCGCCGCTGCCAAATTGTCGCGCCCATCTTGCCTTGTCCGGAATCCGCCCAAGCCCAGCCATCCTCGGTTCCTGCCATTCCAATGATGCTCGACGCACCCGAGCTGCACTCCGCCGCTTTGAAGCGCGTCGTTTGCACGATGATCATGAGTGTCGAGAAGCAGCCATAGCTGAGTCCCATGATCCCGAGTCGCGCCGGGTCAGCGACGCCGAGCTCTATCGCGCGATTGACGCCCGGCAGTACCGTTTTCGCGAGATCCAGCATGGGCGTGCCGATGTGCTGCGGCGCATCGGGAACCAGCACTGCATAGCCGCGGGTCGCCAGGATCTGGACGTAGTCGCCAACTATCGGAATCACACCGAAGTCGTTCGCGAACATCGACCAGTTTTCGCCGCCGTATTGATACGAGATCAGCGGATAGCGCTTGCCGGTTTTGTAACCCGCGGGCAGCAGCAGCGCGCCACGCAACGAGTCACCATCATCGCTGCGCCAGTAGATGAGACGCCGATCTCCGAACACGTAGTCGTCGAGCTGCGGATTGATGTGCGTGAGGCGCCGCCGCGCGAGGAACTTCGGCTCCGCGACCCACAGGTCGCCCGGATGGGCCGCGCTCTCGCGCTGGTAGACGAACACGTCGGCCGCGGCCGACGTGGCGAACGCCGTGCCGCTTGCAGTGGGTAGCCATTCGTCGTCCTCGTAGGCGAGCTCGCTGACACCCGTACGTACATCGATGCGCGCGACGCCCACGTTCAAGGTGTGCTCATCGAGCGTTCGCACGAGTAGCGTGTCGCCGGCGTTAGACGGCCACGGTCGGGCAAAGGGTCCGGTCGTGATGATGGCGACCGCTGCGCGTCCTGGTACGCGACCCACGGGTTCAAGTCCACCTCGTTGAGCGTCGACGCGCCAGAGCTCGCCTCCGCCCACCAGGAACAGGGTTGAACCGTTAGCACTCCACACGGGCGCGTGGAAGCTCGAGCCAAGATCGACGTGCGCGCCCGGCGTCAGGTCGCGAACCGAGTCGTTCAGCACGCTGGCGACGTAGCAGTCACCGGGTGGCAACCGTCGATCCGGAAGATCCTGCAGGCTGTAGCTATGGGGCTTGGTGGTGAACGCGATATGCAGACCATCCGGCGACCAGCTAATGGCGGGTCCCCAGAAATTCGGAACGCGCCGCGCGATGATCCGTGTCGCACCGGTTTTCAGATCGGTGATGCCGATGTCGTACACGAAGGTGACCTCGGGCGTGACCACCATGCTACTGAGTATCGTATAGGCGACCCGCTCGCCCGTCGGCGAAATCCAGTATTGCATGATTTGCGATCTCCGGACGAGGCGCCGTACAGTGCCATCCGAGATTCGCACGAGCGAAAGGTCGGCGATGAGTGCCGGGTTCGAGCCATCGACACGTGCCGTGTCGGAGCTACCGATGTTGGCTGTCCGGACCTCCGCGGTCGGAGTGCTATCGTTAGGCGGCGCGAGGGCGGGCTTGCCAACGCTGTCTTCGGGCTGACCGATCGTATCCCCTTCAGGAAGGGCCTTTACCATCAGCGCGGCCCCATCCGGCGTCCATTTCGGCGATTCAAACATCACCCACGCCCGCGGAATCACGGAGGAGACCCGGCGCATCGTAGCTGTTGCGCGGTCCCACACCCAGAGGCGCGCCATTCCGTCACGGTCACTGTAGAAAGCGAGCTGAGAGCCATCCGGGGACCACACGCCATCCCAGCTATTCCCGGCGTGCCCGGTAAGATCTCGCGTGGCTCCCGTTTTGGTGTCGGCGATCCACAGCTCGGCGCCTTCGGCGAAGCGCGGCGCGCCAGTCGAGAGAAAGTTGGGCGCATTCTCACTGTGACTTCGCCGCTTTCGCGGATCCGCGATGGTGTACGCGACCCAGCGTCCATCAGCCGACAGCGAGATCGGCGCATAGATCCCGAACGTACGCGTCGCCAGCGCGTCCTCGATGGACAAGGGCTTGACCTGCTGCGCGGGCGAAGCGGGGGCCGTCGCGGTTAGGTATAGGATCGCCGCCGCGGTCATTCGATGCATGTGCATGCCGGAGTCACTCCGATGTTGTGAGACGGGCGATCGGCCAGCCTAACGTTGGCCAGTGGTGCTCGTGGTACGGGCGAGGATGCGAAACGCGGGCTCGAAGTACCCATCCGGCTCGTCCGGCACGCCGCCATCGAAGCGGAAACGCAGCACGCGTGGCGGCGTCGTCGCGCCGGCATGCAACACACGATCGGGGCCGGCGTCGAACAGCCACGTCGCACCGATGCCGCCGCCACCACTGTCGGCGTTCGCGACCCGAAAGTTCGCGAGGCCCATTGCGTGCGACCGGTCGGTCTCGAGGCGGTCGACCACAACCTCGATCGGCCCCCGCACGGTGAGGTGCGTCGGATTCTTCACCCGCATCGTGACCTCGAGCGTGCCGCGCGTGAAGTCGATCGCCGGGTCGCTCATGACGAAGCTGAGTTCCTGCGTGACATCCACACGTCCCGACGGCACGGGCGCGGCCGCCGCGCCGGCCATCTTCTGCTCGTTCTTGTTCCGCACCGCAGCCACGATCGCCGAGTCGACCGCGAAGGCGGTGTGCCAGAGCTGAAGCGTCCCCGTCGCGCCGTTGATCCACGCGGCGTGGAATACGCCATCGGCATCGGCAACGAGTCCCTGCGTGTCGCCGCCGTTCGGAAACCGCGTCGGGATGAGCGCGGCGAGGCCAAAGCCGGGGCGCGGGTGATCCGGTTCGGTCCAGTGGTCGTACTCGTACCAGGTGCTGAGAACCCAGTTGCCCGGAGTGTTGACGCACGTCGGCGCGGTACTCAATCTCGCGTTAGGCAGAAAGGACGCCCCGCCATCGATGGAGATCGCGCCGTAGAGGCGCCAGCAACGGTTTCGCGGATCGTCGCGCCGGTCGTTCCAGATCACGCCAACGATTCCATCTCTGCTGACGGCGAGCGCAGCGTTGCCTGGATCGTGGCCGGAGGTGTCATCGCTGACGATTGTGGTGTTCCACGTCTTCCCAACATCGCTCGAGTAGGCGAGCCGCACGACGTAGGCGCGGCGGGCGATGTCCCAATCGGTCCACACCAGATAGAGTCGGCCGCGAAACGTGCCTCGCGATTGATCGAGCGCCACGCGTGGCGCGCCGAGCGCCTGGCTATTTGCATAGTTCACCGCCCAATGCGCGCGAGGGCCCTCGCGCATTGCGAAGAACGATCGCCCTCCGTCGTCCGAGACGAGGACCCGGAACGCGTTGGTCATCACCGAGTCTTTCTTGAATCGCGGTGTCGAGTCACGCATGTCGAACCGACTGTTGAACGGCATGACGAGCACGCCGTCGGGTGTGACGACCATGTCCGTTAGGAGGCCTCGGATCGGCGCGCCTGGGTCAGGGCCGCCCAGATCACGCGAGATGATCGCCGGGTAACTGAAGCTCCGCGCGTCATCGGTCGAGTGGCTGAGCAGGAAGCCGTTCTGGAGACCCGCTATGTAAATCGTCCCATCGAGATCCGTACCCGTCGTATCGAACGTCATGTACGGACGGTCGCGGTAGTTCATCACTTGCGGGCGCTCCCACGTGCGTCCACCGTCAGTCGACCGGCTGACAGCAGTCACCGAGCGGCCGGACTGTTGCGTGCCGACACCGAACAGTGCCGTTCCGTCGCGCATGATATAGACGAGCGGATCGCCGCCTAACGAGAGCATGCTGTCCCGCGGAGCGATTCGTGATTCCATCCAGTGGCGGCCGGCATCGAACGTCGCGTACACAGCCGCCCCCACGCGGCCGTCGGCGAGCCCGAGCATCGAGGCGGCGATCATGTGTCGTGAATCGCGTGGGTCGATGGCGAGAAAGCTCTCGACGTGCGGCTGGCGGGGATGGGCGACAGAGATCTGCTGCGACTGCACGACCCGTATTGCCGGGCCGCTCTGGCCGGAAACTCCACCGGCCACAGTGCACGTGTACAGCAGCGCGACGATGACGCTCACTCGCATATACTCCAGATCCCCAGTTAGGCCAGCTTTCATGGACAGGTCTCCTGCCGGCGCAAGCGGCATGCGCTCAGTAGTGCAGGCGAAGGCCGACCATCGAGATGCGGCCCTGGATCGGTGTGAGGTTGGTCAGTTCGCTCGCATTCGTATTGGCAACGTTCTCGATGCTCACGAACGCCGTCGCCGCGCGCGACAGCACACGAGATAGGCCCAGGTTGAACTTTGCGAAGGCTGGAAATTCGGTCCAATAGTCGCGCAGCGTGTTGCGCGACGGGTCGGTGAAGAACGCACGATAGTCGTAGTTCGTGCGCGCGCCCACGTAGACTGCGCCTAACGTGATGGTCGTGCTTGGGAGGGCGGACACGGCAACGCTCGCGCCGGCCGTGTTGCGGGGAATACCGAGCACTTGATCGCCGGGTTGCAGGTCGCCGGTGTACGCAGGCCCGAGGGCCTTGACGACACTCGTAGCGTGCGCGAATTGCGCGGTGGCGGTGATACGTTCCAGGTGGAATCCAGCTTCGAGCTCGATCCCGCGATTCGCGACGCGGCCGACGTTCTCGAACTGGCGAACTTGGGGTTGCTGGCTCCCATCGAGCACCACGAACTGGATGAGATCGGTCGCGGTCTGATTGTAGTACGTCGCGCTCAGCGTGGCGCGGCCTAACGCTACGTCGACGCCGCCATCGAACCCACGTTGCCGTTCCGGCCCGAGCGACTCGTTCGCCAGCGTCTCGATGTACGCGTTCTTGGAGTAGTTCTTCTCCAGCGGGTTTGGCGCGCGGATAGCCTGACCGTAGGACGCCCGCAGCTTAACCGTCGTACTGCCTAGCGTTCGTGCCCATGACGCGCCGAACCTCGGCGACACGGGGGTGCCGAATTGCCTGCCAAAATCGGTGTTGTGTTCGGCGCGCACCCCGACCGTGAGGAAGAGTTGGTCGGCAACGTTCAGTTGGGCCTGGCCGAACACGCCGGTGTTCGTCGTGACGGTGCGCGTCGCGGCTATCGGCGCGGTCGAGTCAGCCACGATCTCACCCGAGTTAGTATGGGCTCCGCTCGAGTTGAACTGGTTGCTCGTGAATTGGTAGTAGTCGATACCCGCCGTCACCGCGCCCGTGAGCGAGGCAGACATCGGCACGCTCAGCGACGTGTTGTAGCCGACGGACATTTTGCGCAGCTCGCCGACGTAGATGAACATCAGGCTGTCATCCGGCGTGGTGAACCGCGGGCGCGAGTTGTGATCGTCGAACGACAGGCCGTCCACGCCCAGCGAAAGCGTGTGCCGCCAGCGCGACGTCGCGTCGAGCGTTAGGCGCGCGCCCAACGTGGACTGCCGGTACTCCTGTGGCTCGGACGTGGGCAGCGGACTGGAGATGCCGGCGTTGACGAGAAATGGCGACGCAGCGGTTGCTTCCTGCGTGTTCATGAACCGGCCGGACAGGTCCAGCGACAACTTGTCTTGCGCGATGTGGACAGCACCGAACGCACTCGGCGTGGAGAGATAGTAGTACGGGACCCAGTCGCCCGTGTGCGTAAAGGATCCTCCAATCGTGTAGCTGGCCGACGGTGTTCCGCCGTTGATCGTCGCCGAATACGCTTGACGCAGCGTGCCGCCGCTCTTGTACGGGCTCTGCACGTCGCCTAACGATACGTCCAGATTCAGCTCGGGCCGGTCGAGCGCCGCGTTGCCGTGTTTCGTGAAGATTTGCATCACGCCGCCGATCGCGTCCGAGCCATACAGCGTGGCCGCCTGCGGGCCGCGAATGATCTCGATCCGGTCGACGCTCGCCGGGTCGATCATCGAGAAGTCGTCGGACGCCACTTCGATGCCGTCGACGTACACCTTGATCGGGGAACCGGCTGCCAGCGAGCTGGCGCCGCGGACGCTGATATTCTCTTGCTCGGCGTACGGGCCATTATCGAATGCGAGCGCGGTCGGCACGTACATCCGGATCGCCTGATCGAGATGCCGGAATCCTTGTTGCGCGATCTGGCCGCCATCCACGACCGTCACCGGCGTCGGAATCGCCTTCACTTCGGTCGGCAGGATCGTGCCGGTCACGATCACCTTGTCGAGCGTGCTCGGCGATGGCGTGAGGCGAATCGAGAGCGTGGTGTCCTGACCGTCCGCGAGCACCACCGATTGATCGAACGGGATGTATCCGATGCGGCGCACCTCGAGTTCGTGCGTACCGCTCTCGATGTCCGCGAGCACGAAGCGTCCATCCTCGCCCGTGAGCACGGCGTGCCGTGTGTTCCGCAACGCGACGGTCGCCTGCGCAATGCCCCGCCCATCCGCTGCATCGATCACTCGGCCCGTTAGGCGACTGACGGGCGGCGCCGCCGGCCTGCGGTCGAGCACGATGCGACCGTGACTGGAGATCCGAGCGACGATGCCGGTGCCGCGCAGCGCGACCTCCAGTGCCGTCGCCAGATCCGCGTCGTGCACATCGATCGACGCCGGCCGCTCGACATCGACGACGTCGCTGCTGTACATGAGCGTTCGGCCGGACTGTTGCGCGATCTCGGCGAGGATGTCGCCTAACCTGACGTTGCGAATGGTGAGCGTCACGGTGCCGCGCCCGGCCGTCGAGTCTTGCATGGTCATGACGGTTCCCGCGGCGTCACGTGCCACGTGGGCGACGGCCGGCGCCATGGAGGCGCGTTGGGCGGCCAGCGGGGTCCGAGGACCGAACAGCGGGACGGCGCATGCAACACGCAGCGCGATGGTACCGACAGCGTAGAAGCGCATGGACGTGCCTCCGGCCCAGGGTGGCGGGCCCGTTGATGTTTGGCCTGCAAATTGTGTGGTGGCGTCGCCGAGCTACGGCCTAACGATCGTGGGGCGACCGGGAGAAAGTGATCGTGCGTCCTCGTCGCTCGAATCGAACGTGCATCGGACCGGCGAGCGCACGAAGCACGGAGTCGAGCGGCTCCTCGTGAAACGTGCCGGTGAAGCGGCGGTGCGCGAGCGCGGTGTCCCCGACCACGATGTCCGCGTCGTACCAGCGCGAAAGTTGCTCGGCCACGTCCCGGAGCGGCGTCTCATCGAACGCCAGTGTGCCGTTCATCCATGCGAGAGAGCGCTGCGCATCGACCGTGCTCACCGTGACCCGGCCAACGCTGTCGATGCGGAGCATGTGTCCCGCATCCATCACCACGCCGGTGTCCGTGGCGAGCGCACGGTTTCGTACCGCGACGCGTCCGGCCGCCACGACGACCTCGAGCTCGTCGTCGCGACCGAACTGGCGGACCAGAAACGCCGTGCCGATGTCGCGGATCGCGCCGTTCCGTGTCCGCACCTCGAACGGATGCGACGGGTCGTGCCGGACCTCGAAGTACGCTTCGCCGTCGAGCGTCACGACGCGCGCGCCGGCTGTGAACTCCGCCGGGTAGGTGAGGCGGCTGCCGGCCCCCAGCTCGACGCGCGTGCCGTCCGTAAGCGTGATCTCCGCGCGCTGGCCGCGCGGGGCCGCGACCTCACGCATCGCCACGACCCGCTCGGGCGTCCACCAGATACGCGCCAACGGCCGCCACGCCATGTCTACGCCTAACGCCAATACCATGGCTGCCGCGAGCGCCCACGCCACCGCGTGCCGCCCCGGACCGATCGCGCCTGCCGGCGCATGCCGCACCCGGACGATCCGCTCGCGACCCTGCCGAAATCGCACACGCGCCGCCCTGCGTCCTAACGCTGCACGCCACTCGAACCGCTGCGTCCAGGCATCGGGCTCGGCGGCCAAACGCCGTACGGCCTCGATGACCTCACGGCGCGCCGGATCAATCTCCGCCCACCGCGCCACCTTCTCACGCTCCGCCGCGTCGCACTCGCCCAACACGTACCGGCGCAGCAGCTCAATGTCCATGGTGCCCGAACATGCGGGATGGAAAGGCGCCAGATGCTCGCAACTGCATAGGTTCATGCCCCATGTGACGGACGAGCGGCGAATGAACCCTGTATGCTGCGCGAGACGTCAGTCGCCGAGCAGGTCGGGCGCCAACGACGCGCGCAACGCCTCCAAGGCGCGCGTCATGTGCATCTCCACGGTCTTCACGGCAATGCCTAACGAAGCCGCGATCTCGAGGTTGGTGAGATGCCGCTGCCAGCGCAGGAGGAAAACCTGTCGCGGCCTGGGCGGGAGCTCGTCCACCGCCCGCTGCATGGTGGCTGCCACGTCCAACGCCACCAGCCGGACGTCGGCCGCCGCCGACGAAGAGCCGCCCGCCGCCCGCGATTCACGGCTTGTGACCTCCAATGACCGGCGCTCCACGAGCTCCCGGCGCAAATGATCGATCGCCACGTTGCGCGTCGCGCTGAAGAGATACGCGCGCACGCTCCCGTGCACGTCCCACCGCGCGCGCTGCGTCCAGATCCGCAGGAACACATCGCTCACCAGCTCCTCGGCGATGGCGCGCGAGCGCACGAAGCGGTACGCATAGCGGCAGAGCACTTCATAGTGGGCGCAGAACAGCGCCCGGAACGCGGCCGCGCTGCCGCGGCGTACAGCCGCGACGATCTCGCGATCATCATCCCCGCTGGACCGCTCGTCGCCCATCGGTTCGAGGGATGGCTTCATCACCGATCTCCCGCGTGGCGTCCTTGGGCGACGGAGTACCGTCGCCCGCTCTACTGACCCAAGCCGCGACGCGCTTCGGCACAATCGCACAAGACACACAGTGTATGACGACGTATGACACGACGCAAGGCATCGGTTGGCGGCACAGACGGCCCACGAATGCGCCGCGCTGCTGCTCCGGCAGCCGCTCGTTCGACGCAGCCGGAGTGTTAGGCAGCGAGCAAGTAGGGAAAGGGAAGCGCTCGCTCGTTCGCGCTTCCCGTTTCCCGTGGGGACCAGCCCATCCCGCGCCCAATCCTTGCGGGCAAGGGAAAACTCGCTCCATTCCATTATCCTTTGAAACGGAGTCGCTCCACGCCTGGCGCGCACGGCTTGAAAGGGGGGGGCGACTTTACGAGGAGGACCTATGCACTCGCTCTCGCAATGCACGCACCTCGGAGAAATCCGCGACGTCGAGCCCAAGACGCCGCAAGGCTGTGAGGAATGCCTCGCTACCAACGGGTGGTGGGTGCATCTTCGGCTGTGTCTCGAGTGCGGCCACGTGGGCTGCTGCGACCAGTCGCCCAACAAACATGCGACGAAACACTTCCACCAGACCCATCATCCCATCATGCGGAGTTTCGAGCCTGGCGAGGAATGGGGATGGTGCTACGTCGATCAGCTCGAGCTGACGCCCGATGAGCTGCAGCGCTGAGCGCACCACCGGTGGTGCTGTCGGCCTATCCTAACGCAACGCGATCATCCCACGAGGTGCTGCCATGAGCGATGCGCGACAATCGGACTCCTATGAGGACCGCGAAGAGGCACTAGACCCGCATCGGCGCGAGGAGCGTCTCCGGGTGCGGCAGGAGACCATCGCCCACCTGGAATCACGCGGCGTGCACGTCACCGGCGCCGAAAGCGACAACGAGATCGGTGACCTCGAGGACGCCGTCGAGCGCTTCGAGCAGGAAGTCGACGCCCACGGCGGGGATCTGTTCGTGGACAGCGGGCCGGCCCGCGAGCCGGACGACCCGCTTTTCGTGCTGCCGAAGCGCCGGGGACACGAGCCGGTGGCCGAGTATCTGGGGCGCATCGACGATGCCACGACGCGCGTGCATCGTCGCGGGGACCACGGCCGCCAGGCTTAGAGGAGCGCCGGCGCGCAGCGTTAGGCACGTGTGACCCATCTGCTCACGATCACGCGGCGCCCACCGCCGGCCAACGCGCCGCAGGTGGAGACGTTTCCGTTCAGCGTGCCGGCCATCCGGACGCTGCCGGTGCTCGACCTGTCGGCGCCGGTCACGTTCTTCGTGGGAGAGAACGGCTCCGGCAAGTCGACGCTCCTCGAGGGCATCGCTGCCGCGGCGAGCCTTCCCTCCGTTGGCAGCGACGACGTCGAACGCGACGCGTCGCTGGCTGCCCAACGTCGTCTCGCTCGTGCGCTGCGCCTCTCATGGGCGCAGCGCACGTCGCGCGGATTCTTCCTGCGCGCGGAGGACTTCTTCGGCTATACGAAGCGGTTGTCGCGCGAACGGTCGGAACTTCTCGCGCGCTTGAACGAGATCGAGGCCGAGTATCACGAGCGCTCGGCGTACGCCAGGGGACTGGCCGAGCTGCCGGTGCGGACGTCGCTCGCCGAGATGGAGAAGCGCTACGGCATCGACCTCGACGCGAACTCGCACGGCCAGAGTTTTCTCAAACTGTTTCAAGCGCGCTTCGTCCCGGCGGGTCTCTATCTCCTGGACGAGCCCGAGGCCGCGCTTTCACCGCAAAGCCAGCTGGGGCTGCTCGCGATGATGCTGGAGATGGTGCGGCAGGACGGTCAGTTCATCGTGGCCACGCACTCACCGATCGTACTGGCGTTTCCCGGCGCGCGCATCTACAGCTTCGATACGAATCCAGTCGCCGCGATTCCATACGAGCAACTCGAGCACGTGTCGCTCACGCGCGAGTTTCTCGCCAGCCCGGAGCGCTTTCTCCGGCATCTCGAGTGAGCGACGGGTTCACGAGCACGTTAGGCACGCTCGGCGCGGCGGCGCCGTCGATGCGTTGGGCATTCAGCAGATCGCTGCGTCCATTCCAACGCTCAGCGCCGTGCGGCTCGCCACGGGTATCCCAGTAAATCTCGAGTCCGTTGCCATCGGGATCCGCGAAGTACATCGCCCAACTGATCCCGTGATCGACGGCTGCCACGGGAACGCCGCCGGCGTCGAGCGCGTGATACGCGGCTGCGAAGCTTTCCCGGTCCGGAACCTCGAATGCAAGATGGAAGAGACCGACCGCATGACGCGGCGTACCCGGTGCCGCCGTGCCGAGCGCTTGCAATGCGAGGTCGTGGTGGAGGGTGCCGCCGGAGAGAAACGCGAACTGACTGCCGACTCGTTCCGTAAGGCGGAGTCCGAGAAACTCCGTGTAGAACGCGATGGCCCGCTCGAGATCCCGCACCTTGAGGTGCGCGTGGCCGAGCGTCACGTGAAAAGAGTTCATGCCTGCACCACTCTGCGAGGGTCACCGGTGCGTGCGGGGAATATAATGACGTTCGGTCCACCGTTCGCCAGTACTATGCGTATTTCGCGCGCACGACCGTCATGACCGGCATCACACGGCCAGGCCTGAGTCGAGCGGGGATGCTCGCCATCTCGTTCGCGGGCTTCTGCACGTTTCTCGACCTGTACGCGACGCAACCGGTGCTGCCGCTGTTTGAGAAATTGTTTCACGCGACCAAAGCAGAGGCCGGTCTCACGGTGAGCGCGTCGACGATTGCGGTGGCGATCATCGCGCCGTTTGTCGGCGCGTTGGGCGACCGGGCCCGTCGCAAGAGCGTGATCGTGCTGGCCATCGTATCGCTCGCGATTCCCACGCTGCTCGCCGCAACGTCGCGAGGCCTCGGCGCACTGGTGTTCTGGCGATTTCTGCAGGGCGCGGCGACGCCGGGCGTGTACGTGATCGCGCTCGCATATGTGACCGAAGAAGCAGGTCCCGGTCGTGTGGGCACCGTGATGGCGGCATTCGTGACCGGGACGGTGTTGGGTGGATTGAGCGGACGCGTTCTCACGGGGCTCGTTGCGGCGCATACAGGGTGGCGCGAGGCCTTCGTGGTGTTAGGCATCATCAATCTGGCCGGCGCGGCGGCCACGTGGCGGTGGCTGCCGGCGTCGCGGCATCACACGCCGCGCGCGCGGGGCGCGGGGCCCGCCGCGCCGCTCGCGGGGCTGCGCGACCGGCGTCTCGTGGCCACGTACGCGATCGGGTTCAACGTGTTGTTTACCCTCGTGGCCCTGTTCACGTACGTGACCTTCTACCTCAGTGCGCCGCCGTTTTCGTTAGGCACAGCGGCCGTGTCCGGGGTGTTCGTGGTGTACCTGGTGGGCGCCGTGGCCACGCCGATCGCCGGTCGGTTCATCGATCGTGTCGGTCCGCGTGTCGTGATCGTGGGTGCGCTCGCGATCGGCGCCGCGGGCGCGCTACTCACGCTTGCTCACGTGCTCGCGGTCGTGATCGTTGGGCTCGCCATCACGTGCTCCGGCATTTTCATCTGTCAGGCGTCGGCGACGAGTTATCTGCGCGTGGCATCCTCACCGGCGCTGCGGGCGCTCGCGTCGGGCGCTTACGTGACGGTGTATTACTTGGGCGGAAGTGTGGGCGGTGTCGTGCCCGGTCTCGTGTGGGAGCGCGCGGGGTGGCCGGGGTGCATCGCGCTCGTAATCGCTTCACAGCTCGTGGCGGCGATACTCGCGGTCGGCTTCTGGGACCGGCCGGCGGCGCGCATCGAAATAGCCGCCACCTGATGAGCGCGAGGTCTGGCATCCGCGGTGCATGACGGTCACATTCGGCTTTGTCCGCCTTATTGGAGAGATCGATGACGTCGACACGACCCGCGTCCAACTTGTCGCCCACGCAGCACGCTGCGCGGCTGCGCGATACGGTGGTCGGATGGCGGCGCCATCTGCACATGCATCCCGAGCTCTCGTATCACGAAGAGCAGACCGCACAATTCGTGTACGACGCGTTGAGCGCGATGGGCGGCTTCGAGGTGTCGCGGCCGACCAAGACGAGCGTCGTCGCGCGCCTGCGCGGATTGCACGACGGGCCGGTGCTGGCCATCCGTGCGGATATGGACGCGCTGCCGATTCTCGAGAAGAACGAGGTGGAGTACGCCTCACGGGCGCCCGGCGTGATGCACGCGTGCGGACACGACGGGCACACCGCCATGCTGCTGGGCGCGGCCTCTGCGTTAGGCCAATTGCGCGAGCGGCTGCACGGCGAAGTGCGTCTGCTGTTCCAGCACGCCGAGGAGCTCTATCCGGGCGGCGCGGTCGAGATGGTCGCCGCGGGCGTCATGGATGGCGTCGACATGGTGATCGGGTCGCACCTGTGGCTGCCGATGGAATTCGGTAAAGTGGGCGTGGCGTCCGGGCCGCTCATGGCGTCGCCCGACGTGTTCGATCTCGTGATCCAGGGGAAGGGCGGACACGCGGCCGCGCCGCACGAGACGGTGGATGCGATCGCCGTCGCGGCGCAGGTGGTGACCAACCTGCAGCACATCGTGTCGCGCAACGTGGATCCCATCGAGCGCGCGGTGGTATCGGTGACGCGCATTGCGGGCGGGACGACGTACAACGTGCTACCCGGGTCGGTCGAGCTCGCGGGCACGATCCGCACGTTCGACCCAGGGCTGCGCGAGCAGATCCCGGCACTGCTCGAGCGGATCGTGAAGGGGGTGACGACGGCGCACGATGCGACGTTCACGCTCAAGTTCGACCGCGGCTACCGTCCGGTGGTGAACGAGGCGCGGGCGACGGCGTTCATGCAGCGCGTCGTCGAGCGTACGTTAGGCGCTGCAGCGCTGGTCGCAGCGCGGCCAACCATGGGCGGCGAGGACTTCTCGGCGTACCTGCAGACGACGCCGGGATGTTTCTTCTTTATCGGCGCGCGCAACGAAGCGCGGGGCATCGTGCACCCGCATCATCACGAGCAGTTCGACATCGACGAACGGGCGCTCGAATCCGGCGTGGCGATTTTCATCGGCGCCGCGCTCGAGTATCTGAGCGGGACGCGCGCCGCGTGAGATGGTACCGGTGGCTGGCCGTCGTGCCGGCCATCG
>Ga0310811_10007551_pt1 | contig 13950 bp, 10 predicted proteins | sample YCmetagenome_FD_207642 | JGI IMG/M metagenome (GOLD analysis project Ga0310811, IMG submission 207642) | Soil microbial communities from experimental microcosm in Duke University, North Carolina, United States - YC | ecosystem: Engineered > Artificial ecosystem > Soil microcosm > Unclassified ... | reverse complement strand
GTGCAAAACTTGTAAGGTGACCGACAACACATATAAATATATAGATAAATACGCAGGCAGATAGGTCCCAGAGAAAGCAGGGAAATGAACGATGATAGACGAACAACAGAATCCATATAGGAATCCATCCTATCCTAATCCACCATATACACAACCACCACAACAATCAGCGTCAGCAGATCAAAGCTCAACACCAGTTGCAAATGCTGCGAACGCGCCACAACCACCATATGGCCCTGTCTATGGACCACCAACACCAAACCCGCTTCCTCCTCAAGCACCAAAAAAACGCATGGGAGCGATCATTGCCTGTATCGTTGCACTGGTGCTGGTGTTAGGTGTAGGAAGCTTCGCTGGTTGGGCTTTCGCTCGCTCCAGTAATGCAGCAGCAACAAACGCGCCATCAATGGCAACGATTATTCCTTCAAGTTATGCGAACAATCCTGAGGGTGCCCAGGAGGCAGCTATTGCAAAAGTTGAACCTTCAGTGGTCCAACTAAATGTAATGACCTCTCAGGGCGAAGATCTCGGGTCAGGTGTTATCATTGACCAACAAGGGGATATTGTCACGAATAATCACGTCGTCACTGGTGGGCAGAGCATTTCTGTTATGTTCAGCAATGGGACAACCGAACAGGCACAGATCATCGGTACGGATGCGTCGGAGGATCTTGCGGTTGTACGTGTCAAACCTATCGCGAATATGGCTGTCGCTACCATCGGCAATTCATCACAACTAACCGTTGGACAGGAAGTGATGGCAATTGGGAATCCACTCGGCATTACAGAGACAGCAACACATGGCATTATCAGCGCATTAAACCGCAGTGTCTCAGAATCATCAACAGTAACCCTGAACAATGTCATTCAGACGGATACACCAATCAATCCGGGCAATAGCGGTGGCGCACTCATCACGTTACAAGGGCAACTGATTGGCATTCCAACGCTGGTCGCATCTGACTCAGAAACCAACACCCCTGCAAATGGCATCGGTTTTGCTATCTCCTCAAATACGGTGAAAACTATTGTAGCCAGCATCCTTGCTCATCCAAATGGATCAAGCAGTTCAAACAATTCAAACAATTCAAACAATACTAATCTTGGTGGCGGTATCAATTCCTAATATATCCAAACAATCGTATCATGCACTGGATACATGATACGATTGTTTTTTATCTTCTTCAATCATTCTGGCGTAAACCAGCAATGTGATGATAGGTCAACACATTCTCCGCTGTCTTTTCATCAGTGATAAAAACATTAACTAGCTTGCCACGCAACGCCCCCAGAATCGCCTGCGTCTTAATATCACCTGAAGCGACTCCGATCACTGTTGGCACCCGGCTCAATTCCTCATGTTTGATCGCCATCGTACGTTCATTCAGATCGGATGGGCATGGTGTGCCATCGATCAGGTAGAAACGACCACAGATGTCACCCACTGCCCCCAGTTCCTGCAGCCGAGCAACCACATCAGCGGACAGGCCAGCGCTACGGAAAAGCGACGTTCCGGGCACGATCGCCCCGATGCCAACCATAGTGACTGTCGCGGCTCGTGCTTTACGCATGGTACTACCAACAATTGAGCCGCGATAGAGCGCACGAGCTGTTTCTTCTTCATCAAGGTACAATGGAGCAGGCAAATAATAAGGCATGCCACCAAAAGCCAGCGCGAACAGACGAGCAACTTCATTCGGCTGCGTACCTGCATCCGTATTGGCCATCCCCCCCATCAGTTGCACGACTTCTAATTTCAGATCACGTGAGCCAATGAGATGATAGACTACCTGCCATAATGTGCTTCCCCACGAAACACCAAGAATATCCTCTGGTCCAACCACCGTTTGCAAATAGTACGCTCCCGCTCGTCCAACAGCGGCAACAGCCTCACCCTCATGACCGGGAGCAACAACAACCGCGTCCTTTAGCCCAAACTGCTGCCGTAACTCTTTTTCCAGAGTTGCATTCGTAAGAAAAGGATACTGAATCTGCACCTGTACAATACCCTCTCCCAGACACTTCTGTAAAAGTCGCGATACATACCCACGCGACACATGCAATTGTCGTGCAATTTCTTCCTGGGTCAAACTCTCAATATAATACTGCCGTGCAATACGATACAGCACTTCCTCATCTTTATTTGCCATCACATACCCTCCATCAGGTCTATCCATTCACTCATGTACATTTGTAACAAAAAGTAACAAATGTGTCAATGTTAACGGCTATATGTAGTCCAGAGGATAGGCTTATATCCTTGACAAATCAAGTTATACAAACTTATAATTGCATCATAAAGACTGAAAGTATTCCATGAGGAAGCACATATTACATCAGTGTGCGGTTATCAAGGGAGGCACAAATGAACGTTGTAAGTTCATACGTTACTGATATCGAAAACTTACACTACCTTACGAACAGTGTAGAGAACACCCATGTGCCACTCAGGGAATATGACACCCACCTCTTTCTCTCGCAATGAGAACAGCACAACACCTTTTTATTTCACTTTTTATTTAGAGTCTTCTTTCAAACACACTACGTACCTACACTATCAGGATAATACTGGCGAGCAGCTTGAAATTGCACAGCGGCAAGCAATGTTATTTATCCAATCCTTGCTTTGAGAGATAGACAGCAAATAAAAACTTCATCAGGATGGGAGAATGACTTCCATGAACACCAACAGTTCTAATCGCGAACAACAGCAAGCACAGCTTACTATAGATGACATCACAAAGAAGGTTCCAGACCATCTGTACGATGCCTATATTTTTGATCTGGACGGCACCATTTATCTTGGGGATGAATTATTACCAGGAGTCAAACGGCTCATTACTGAACTGCGTACACGCGGGAAACCGGTACGCTTCGTCTCAAACAATCCAACGAAAGATCGTGAACAATACGCCGAGAAGCTAGCACGGCTCGGACTGCAAACTCCCATCGAAGAAATCGTCAACACAGTCATTACGATGACGCGCTGGCTACAAACCAACCACCCTGACGCGGTCGTTTTCCCTATTGGAGAACAACCACTTATCAATGCCCTGAAAAACGCAGGTATCCGTCTCTCGCATAATCCTGAAGAAATCGATATTGTTATTGCAAGCTATGACCGTACCTTTACCTACGAGAAATTGCAAATTGCTTTTGACGCGATCTGGTTTCACAAACGCGCTCGTCTGGTCGCGACCAATCCAGATCGCTTCTGTCCTTTCCCTGGCGGTCGCGGTGAGCCTGATGCGGCATCAATTATTGCCGCCATTGAAGCCTGCACCGGAACTAAATGCGAAGTCGTCGTAGGCAAACCAGACCCGACCATGCTCCATGAGGCTCTGGAAGGGCTTGATGTCGATGTTCATAAGTGCGTTATGGTTGGGGATCGTCTCTCAACAGATATACAGATGGCGCTTGATGCCAGCATGGATGCGGTCCTCGTCCTTACAGGCGAGACAACACGCACAGATCTCAAGCATATTGCAGCGGAGCATATGCCCAATTTTGTGCTTCAGCGTATCGATCAACTCCTTCCATCTGCTATCTGGCAAGAAAGAAACTGGAACGAAGAAGACTAAGAAGCACAGCAGATAAGCAGAATAGATACCCAAAGGAGGGTTGAAAATGAAGTATGAGCGTAGCAAACATGATGGGCCATATTTGCTTGGTATCGATATGGGAACAGAAAGTGTTCGTGTTGGTGTATTCGATACCAGAGGTTTCGCAGTAGCACTGGCTGCTACTCCATACAAACTCAGGCACCCTCGCCCCGGTTGGGCCGAGCAAGATCCCGCTGAATGGTGGTCAGCATTGGTACAAACAGTTCACAGTGCCATGGAATCGGCACAGGTCAGCCCTGATGCGATCGCAGGTATTTCGTATGATAGCACGACCTGTACTATCGCAGTGCTTGACGCGGACAATCATGTCTTGCGACCAGCAATTATGTGGATGGATGTGCGTGCGGTAGATCAAGCACGTCGCATCGGTGAGTCCACGCATCCAGCCCGTAAATATAACGGTGGTGGTCCAGTCACTGCGGAATGGTATCCATGCAAAGCGCTGTGGCTAAAGGAAAACGAGCCTGATATCTATCGTCAGGCAACGCACATCGTTGAATGCACTGACTGGCTGACATTCCAGCTCACTGGTCGCTGGACCGCAAGCATTAATACCGCCAGTCTGCGTGCTTACTATGACCGTACGACTGGCGGTTGGCCGATCAGCTTTTACGAAGAAATTGGACTCGGTGACATTTTCGAGAAATTGCCAGCAGACGTACTTGATCTCGGCGAGCCAGTCGGTGGTTTAACCAGACAGGCTGCCACTGAACTTGGACTCAGGACAGGAACGCCAGTCGCTCAGGGCGCGGGTGATGCCTGGGCGGCTCAGATTGGTCTGAATGTACTCAAGCCGGGCAAAATGGCACTCATCACTGGCTCTTCGCATGTACTGAGCGGTCAGAGCGATCATCCCGTCAGCGGCAATGGCTTCTTCGGTCCTTATACCGATGCGGTCGTGCCCGGTCAATACACCATTGAAGGCGGCCAAGTCTCAACAGGCTCGGTCATCAAGTGGTTTAAGGATAATTTCTGCAAAGACCTGATTATCGAAGCAGAGAAACAGGGTCGTAGCTGTTATGAAGTGCTTGGCGAACAATCACGCGATCTACCTCCGGGCGCTGATGGACTGATTGTGCTGGACTACTGGCAGGGGAATCGTACTCCTTATGTCGATCCAGAAGCACGTGGCATCATGTGGGGCTTTAGCCTGCATCATACACCAGCTCACGTCTATCGCGCGATACAGGAAGGCATCTGTTACGGTGTGGCCCACATTCTACGTGTTATGCATGCAGGTGGCTTTGATGTCAGAGAATTCGTTGCCTGCGGGGGAGCCACCAACAGCCGCGACTGGATGCAAATCCACGCCGATGTCACAGGAGTTCCCATTACACTGACCAAAACAGGTGATGCTGCTGCCCTTGGATCTGCGATTATGGCTGCCACAGGCGCAGGTATATTCCCTGATCTGCAGACAGCAGCGGATACGATGGTCCATGAGACGGAAGTCATTCAACCTGATAAACATCGGCATGCGGAATATCAACCATACGTTGATGCCTATATCGCTACGTATCCCCGACTACAGGATCTTGTACACACTATTGCACGCAAAATAGACACTCATCAACCCAACGTAGAAGACACGCTCAAAACAGCAGTGTGACATACTTTTACTGATGCATTGTTCACTTACAGTGATATATACATAGGAGAAAAACATGAAGACAATCGCAATTGGTGCAGATGACGCAGGCGCTCCTCTGAAGGAACACCTCGCTACCTATCTCAAAGAACATGGCTATGAAATAAAAGACTTTGGCAATGGTACTGATCAGGACTATCCTGATGTTGCAGATGCCGTAGCAAGCGCTGTTGCGCAGGGAGAGCATGATCGAGCCATCCTTATCTGCGGCACCGGATTAGGCATGGCAATTACTGCCAACAAAGTTCCTGGTGTACGTGCCGCAACTGCTCACGATCCCTACTCAGCCGAGCGTGCGCGTAAATCAAATGATGCTCAGATTATCACCATGGGTGCTCGCGTAATCGCGCCCCAGGCCGCTGAAAAAGTGCTTGATCACTGGCTCGCCTCCGAATTTGAGGGCGGTCGTTCAGCGCCAAAGGTAGATAAAATCAAAGCCATCGATAATCGTTATCATGTCCAACGTGAGAACACAGACGAGGGACCAATTTCTTGTTCTTAGTACAAAAGCATGAGTGGAGGATTATATGCTCCACTCATGACGCTTTCAGGTGAAGAGAAATACAATCGTAACAACGCTCACATACCACAAATACACGGAGAGCATATTTCATTTGCGCCCAGACCAGACAAGGTCCGTCAGCTTGTATACGTGAAATGCGCTCACTGCGTACTCAGTGATTCGATATAAGGAGTTAGAGCAATGCCGACGGAACATTCGGCTTCTTTACCCCGGTTTCGCTTTGATCCTGCTGATATGGACAGCATCAAACGAAACCTTGCGAACCGTGAAGATGCCGCAGATTTACCAGAACTACCATTAGATCGCGTCGAGTCAGGAACGGACGCGCTTGATGCGTTACCACAATTGCTACGCGATCTCGCGGTCAACGGATCTACTGCAGTGCTGGTGGTACAGGATCGCAGACCATTTGTGCGCAATGGTGTAGACCTGAAACCATTCGTCCACGAACAATTAAAACAGGCGGGATTTGACGTAGAAGTGCTTGAAGTTGGTGATGAAACAGGATTTTTGCACTCAGACTTCTCGGAAGTTGAGGAAATTCGTCCATACATCCGGGCTAATCGCACGGCGGTTGCGCTCGGCTCCGGCAAAATCTGTGATGTCACCAAACATGCCTGTTTCGAGCATGAAAAAGAGACAGGTGAGCACATTCCTTTTGTCGTTATCCAGACAGCCAACTCGGTTATTGCCTTCGGCTCAGGGATGGCAACCATCTCAAAAGATGGTGTGAAACGTACATGGACTTCACGCCTGCCTGATACGCTGGTGCTCGATTCACCCATCCTCCGTGATGCCCCATTTGAATACACAGTTGGTGGGGTCGGAGATCTCGCGGTCATCGCGGTATCCTTTGCTGACTGGTATCTTGGCGCGGAATTTGGTCAGGCCAAATATACGCCAGCCGCTTATGACATCATTGAGGACGTGCGCAATCTGCTCTTCTCACAGGAACTGGCGAATGAATTTGGCGCTCGTAGCCTTGTTGGTATGGCAGCACTCGCCAAGCTGGGCGTACTGGGTGGTTTCTCGATGACACTGGCCCGACAAAGCTCTCCTATGTCAGGCTATGAACATGCGGTCAGCCATATGCTTGACATGAGCGCGGAATACAATGGGCGTCCGATCGCCAGTCATGGTTGTCAATGCGGCATTAGCACAATTCTCTGTGCTATCGCATGGCAGAAACTACTCGATACCTTCGATCCCGCACAGGTCAATCTTGATGCTTGCTATCCTACAACAGAAGCAATGGAACAACGTGTACGAGCAACGTTTGATGAGATTGATCCTTCTGGTGCGATGGCAAACGAATGCTGGGATAGTTATAAGCAGAAGCTTGATATCTGGCATCGTGAGCGCCCTCGTCTGGAAGCCTTCTTACGCAACTGGAAACAGCAACAGGCCCACTTACGCTCGCTGGTCGATACACCAGAGAACGTTGTGGAAAGTCTGGCACGAGCCAAACATCCATTGCACTATGAAGATCTGGGTATCTCCGAAGCGCAAGCACGCTGGGCTTTCCAGAATGGGCATTTAATGCGCAATCGTTTCTACTGGGCGGACCTGCTCTACTACCTTGGCATCCTTGATGACGCTTTTGTTGATGATGTCTTTGCACAAATGCACCGTCTTGTCGATGCCGTTCAGGCAACCAGTAAATAAATAAATAAATTGTCAAAAAGCACGTTCTGGCCTTGATTTTTCCAGCCAGATATGTTATACTTAAAAAGTCAGTTTGAGAGACGGAAATTTCCGTCTCTCTTTTTTTGTTTCTCACAAGTAATTTTGGCTGAACGAGCCAGAGAAGCCGAAAAAGACTTGAAAATTGCTGAGAAATAGTGTATAATTTATTATATTATTGAAAATCACACGGCGGTATGGGCTTGTAGCGCAGTTGGTAGAGCGCCTCCATGGCATGGAGGAGGTCAGGGGTTCGAGTCCCCTCTGGTCCACTACATAGAAGACCTTCTGCTCCTGATCAAGAAGGAGCAGAAGGTCTTCTTCTTTGCATGAGATTATCCATAACGCTAGTCAACAAGCACCACAATCTTACCAATAGCACGATTCTCTTCCATATGGCGATGGGCATCAACAATCTCATCAAAATGAAACACACGATCTATATTGACTTGATAACGACCAGCCGCAACCCCATCCACAATATCCTGCAACGCGGCTGTACTATGGTCAACATGCACTGAACCACTTCCATATGTCGTCAACTTCACAGTCGAAGGGATCGCTGCCATTGGCCCAAAATTCTCAAAAGTCCATGCATTGCCCAGGATACCAGCGTAACAGACAATACCCTGTGCTGCTGTTGCCTGCAACGAGTCATACAGCGTAGTCCCCACTAATTCCAGCACATAATTCACACCCAGTGGAAAGATCTTCTTTACCTCTGACGCAATCTGACCTTGCTCTATAATCACATGATTCACCCCGGCTTGCTGGAGGGCAGCTACTTTTGCCTGATTACGCGTGGTAGCGATAACTGTTGTATCCCATCCTTTTGCCAGGGAAATCGCAGCCATGCCAACAGATGAAGTTCCGCCACGCACCAGTAGCACTTTTCCAGGGAGCATATCCATAGCTTCCTTTAAGCCACCCCAGGCCGTTAAAAATGTCTCAGGAATAGCACCCAATATCTCCCAGGGCAGTTCCGTCTTCACAGGCAAAACACTGCGAGCAGGAATTAACGCATACTCCGCATAACCACCATCAAATGCTCTCCCCATTCCACCCATTACCGCTGCCACGGTCTGCCCTGGTTGCAGATCCGTCCCAGGAGCCGCCTCAACAACTCCCACACACTCAATACCCAACACACGAGGAAATTCCACATCTGGTGAATGTCCTTGACGGGTAAACATTTCAGAACGATTTAAACCAAAAGCTTTCACACGAATAAGCACCCAACCATCGCGAGGCTCCGGCGTTGGCATCGTACGCACCTGGAGCACATCGGGACCACCAGCCTGTTCAATCACAATCGCTTTCATGAATAAACTCTACTTTCGTTACTTTCCACTCGTACACAATCTACACATCTCTTACAACATGATCAACATATCATTTATGCCATGAAAAGATACAAAAAGAGTGCGCATCAACAACATCTCTCCAACAGAAATAATTCTTGAAGGTGATTTTGTTAGAAAGTTTGACAAGAAAACACTCAAACTTATTGCAACGCTTGACTCACCTATGATATATTATGTATTACAGAGAAGTAGTAGCAGCGCATATTGATGAACTTGGGGTGCATTTATGAAAATAGAACGTTTTACCGATAAAGCCAGAGAAGCAATACAGGAAGCCTCTGACTCAGCACGTGCTCGTAATCATAGCCAGATTGAGCCTGAACATCTGCTTGAGGCGCTATTGGCCCAGGATGGCGGCATCATTCAACAAATCATCCAGAAGGTCGGGGCAAACCCATCTACCGTCAAAAACATGGTTGATACTGAACTCAACCGGATGTCCCGTGTTTATGGTGGCAGTGATCCAAGCATCTCGCCGCGCTTGCGCAAAGTGTTAGAAGATGCCTGGCACGAAATGACCAACTTCAAGGATGAATACCTGAGCGTCGAACACTTATTCCTGGCACTCTTCGAGGGTGATTCAACCATTCGGAATATCCTGCAAAAAGCCGGGCTTACACGTGATCAGGTCATGAAAGCACTTACAGAGATTCGTGGTGCTCAACGTGTTACTGATCAAAATCCAGAAGGCAAATATCAAGCACTGGAGAAATATGGTCGCAACCTGACTGAACTGGCACGCGAAGGCAAACTCGATCCAGTCATCGGGCGCGATGAAGAGATCCGCCGTGTAATTCAGGTTCTCAGTCGACGCACCAAAAACAACCCGGTCCTGATTGGAGAACCCGGCGTTGGTAAAACCGCCATTGTCGAAGGGCTGGCTCAACGGATTGTGCGTGGCGACATCCCGAAAACGCTGGCAAATAAGCAAGTCGTAACCCTCGATCTGGGAGCACTGGTCGCAGGTGCAAAGTTCCGGGGCGAATTCGAGGAACGCTTGAAAGCGGTACTAAAAGAGGTAACCAGTTCCGCAGGCGGCATTATCCTTTTCATCGACGAATTGCATACCCTGGTCGGAGCTGGCGCAGCGGAAGGAGCAATGGACGCCTCAAACATGCTCAAACCGATGCTGGCACGAGGGGAGCTGCACTGTATTGGCGCAACTACCCTGGACGAGTATCGCAAACATATCGAGAAAGATGCAGCCTTAGAGCGTCGTTTCCAGATTGTACTGGTTGATCAACCCTCGGTCGAAGATACCATCAGTATCTTGCGAGGTCTGAAGCCACATTACGAAGTCCATCACGGCGTACGCATTCAGGATAGCGCTCTGGTCGCTGCCGCGGTACTCTCAAATCGCTATATCACTGATCGTTTCCTGCCTGATAAAGCTATCGATCTGGTTGATGAAGCTGCCAGCCATCGCCGTGTCGAACTGGATAGCACCCCAAGCGAGATTGATGCGCTCGATAGACGTGTACGACAACTTCAGGTTGAACAGGAAGCACTCAAAAAAGAAACCGATGCCGCCAGTCGGGAACGGCGCGAAAAAGTTGAACGTGAAATAGCCAATCTCAACGAACAGCTACATGAGATGCGCCTCACATTAGAGAGTGAGCGTGCCCCGGTCGAAGAACTCCGCAATCTCAAGAAGCAACTGAATGAGGCCCAGGTAGAATACGAACAGGCGGAACGATCATATAACTATGAAGCAATGGCTCGCCTGCGCTATACCACCATCAAAGAGCTTGAGGAGCGTATCAAAGATCAGGAGGCTCGCTTAGCCAACATTCAGAATGCCCGTATGCTGAAAGAAGAGGTCGATGCTGAAGACATTGCCGAAATTGTTTCGAAATGGACACATATTCCAGTCTCAAAACTGATGGAGGCAGAGGTCCAGAAGTTACTCACAATGGAAGAACGACTCAAAGAGCGCGTTGTTGGTCAGGATGCCGCACTGGAGATAGTTTCAGATGCTGTCCGCCGCTCACGAGCGGGCTTACAAGATCCGAACCGACCATTAGCCAGTTTCCTTTTCCTGGGACCAACCGGTGTGGGCAAAACAGAACTTGCGCGTGCGCTGGCGGAATTTCTCTTCGATGACGAACAGGCCATTGTTCGTATCGACATGTCAGAGTACATGGAAAAACACTCAGTCTCACGCCTGATTGGTGCCCCTCCGGGGTATGTGGGCTATGACGAGGGCGGTCAACTGACAGAAGCAGTACGACGCCATCCCTATAGCGTTATCCTTTTCGACGAAATCGAAAAAGCGGCCCCCGAAGTCTTCAACGTCTTGCTACAATTGCTTGACGATGGGCGGCTCACCGATGGTCAGGGGCGCACAGTTGACTTTAAGAATACCGTCATTATCATGACCAGTAATGTCGGGGATCGCTGGTTACATGAATATGACCATATGGATGAAGATGATATACAGCGGAGCGTCCGTCAACGCTTGCGTGACGAAGGCTTCCGTCCCGAATTCATCAACCGCATAGACGAAGTGATCATCTTCCGCCCGATCAGTCGCGAGCAGGTGAAAAACATTGTCGAAATTCAGCTCAATCGTATTCGCCCACGACTGGCTGAACGGCATATCACCTTACAGTTGACCGACGCTGCGAAAGAGTATATTGCCCAGGAGGGCTATGATGCTCAGTTTGGCGCTCGTCCACTGAAACGTGTACTCCAACGTGAGGTTGAGAATCGTATCGCTCGTGGTCTGCTCGATGGCAGCATCCACGACGGAGACACGATCATCTTTGATGTCCAGAATGACAAATTGACGCTCAAAACCGAAACCAGACAACAGACGGCAGAACCAATTGCATAAGTGAAAAAACGCTGTCTGGTGAAGTAGACAGAACGGTCTGTCTATTTTCGCCTCCGCAATTTTCATCAGCAGTTGGAATGTCAGCATATCCGCCTCTCAGGCTCTTCGAGTGGGTATAGACAGACTGGTCTGTCTATACCCACTCAACCTGTTTTTCAAGCGGAACACAGCCAGAATACAATCAATCAGCTACGATCAAAAAATTCTTCGCGACTGGCAGGATCAGGGGCCTGTGCCAGTTTAATCGCAGCCAGATAGGGATCAGAGTTCGCCAGCAACTGATTTGCTTCGTAGGCAAGCGCACGATAATTGATATGACCGCCAGGACGAGCACGTTGCCATGTAAGATACAACGCCTGCTTGGGATCACCATGCATCCAGAGATCAACGCGCTGTGCCAATGGCAACAGATTCAACATAAACGAATAATCAATCGTATCACCATAGCTGGCAACAACTCGCTCAAAAAATGCTCGTAATTGCTGATAATACACTTGCAAATCCTGTACAAAAGCATCTTTGACAGCCGCGAATGCTGGAATATCTGACAGATAGAGCGGCAGACCAAAACCACGCGCCAGAATCTGCTCAACTGTGTCCTTCGTCAGGTGTTCACCAAAGACCAGTGGTAACGGCACGAAACGGCCCCAGGAGCGGTGTCGGTTCAGATCACGCAATTCGCCCAGGAAACTTTCTACCACCAGCGTCTTTCTCGTCGTACGCGCAAAAGCGGGCAACTCTTTATAATTTGTATGGCCGGCGAAAATCAGCGCACTCATATGGCGCTTTATCGTATCATCACGCGTACAAAGCCATTCCAGCAGCGCATCGCGTTCAAGTCCAGGCCAGAGCAATAACACATATTGCGCGACAAGGCGCTCGCCCTCTGTATACTTATCATCCAGTATCAGCACACGCTGCGTGACTGGCTCCAGCGCAACACATGCACGCTGAATGGGCACATGCTGTAACAGATCCGTCTCCGTGACAAGAAACTGCTTGAGCGCCTGCAAATTCATATTCGTAGTCGTCAGTGCATTGGTATGGCGGATCAAACTGGGCGCTTCGGCTTTATAGTGCAGTTGCTCCTCTTCCTCGCGTGATGGAGCCAGCAAACGCTCAATCTGCGCCGCCACTTGCTGATAATAGTTCAGCGGCGATGCCTTCAACTCAGCAATGATACGCGACCAATCACGAGCCGATGTCTCAAACGACATTCCACTCCATTGTCCAAAGAGCAGGAAATAGCGCACACAGTCCAGCACACGCGATGTCAATGCACTCTTCTGCTCAGGCTTGCTCAAATCAGCCTGATAAAAATCAGCAAACGTTGGCAACAAACGTTCTTTATGCTTCGCGAACAATTCCAGCGAGAGTGTACCTAACGCCTGATACTCCGTCTCCAATTGCGCCACGGCATCCACAGGCATGTCAGCAGGCAAATAATTTTTTATCTGGTGCAATACTGCTTTGCCAAATCGGGCCTGATACCGTGTTGATTTCTCCTGACCAGAATTGAGTGTACCCAACCCAAAGAGAGCGAGACAGAAATGCATCGGGATTTTGCCCATATCCACCGCCAGTCGCGCCATATCGCCAACGGACGCATGCCCATAGCCCTTAAACATCTCATCAATCTTCTGGTCAGGATCTACCCCCTTCTCACCCATCTCATGCAAAATATCCCAGGGCATCCCAGCCGCACGAGACTGACGAGCACCTGCCCAGGCCCGATGAGCCGCAGTGCGCCTGTCAGGTTGCGCTACCGTCGTCGTCACGACAGCACCTGTAGCGGTATCTTCCAGACAAAGAAGCCGCAAGCCAGTGACATCTGGCGCATAGGTAAACCATCTATATGAACCAGAGCGGTATTCCTGCTCTATTGGTAGCTCTGGTTTTTTCTTCTGCTGTTGTCGGACCTGTTCCATAGCCTCCTAAAACCTTTTCACATCCATAGCATGGGCACGCCACTCAGAAATGCCCGGACAATCGCGCCACTGCAAAATAAATTGCGCGACCAGAGGCTATGTTACCATGTTTGCGACCTATCTGCACCCCTCCAGTCCAGATCATCCGTGAAAACATGCATATTTTCGTCTATTTACCGTATTTTCTATTGGAATAGAAATTTCACTGCTGAACTCAATAATAGTGCCCGAAAGAAGCCAGACCCCCTAAAACCTCATTGGGACCTCAATTGGGCCTCAAAACGCTTTGTTATAATTCCTGTAATTTATCTGCTGTCGTTCTGGAGTGAATGATATACACCTTAT
>Ga0310811_10007550_pt1 | contig 13951 bp, 16 predicted proteins | sample YCmetagenome_FD_207642 | JGI IMG/M metagenome (GOLD analysis project Ga0310811, IMG submission 207642) | Soil microbial communities from experimental microcosm in Duke University, North Carolina, United States - YC | ecosystem: Engineered > Artificial ecosystem > Soil microcosm > Unclassified ... | reverse complement strand
TTTCCCATCGCGCGGTCGAACTCCAGCTCCTTGATCGAACGGAGGGTCAGCGCCTTCTCGCGCTCGAGGTCGGCGCGCAGCCGCTCGCTCATCGGCTGTTGTTCCATGTCGGCATGCGGGGCCATCAGCGGCGCGAGCACGCGGTAGAAGCACACCGCCGCGCCGCCGGCCGCGCCGATCGTCAGGCTGATCAGAATGAGATGCTCGGGCGCCGCCGGCCGCACCATGACGACGGCGACGGTCGCCGCGAAAAGCGACAACAGAACGAAGAAATGGCCGACGTTGAAGCCGGCGTCAGTCGAGGTCTCTGAGCTCATCGTCGAGCCTCTGTTTCGCCGCGACATCCTCCACCGCCATGGTCTGCACGGATTCGGCCTGCGACGCGTCCGGCTTGCGCGACCAGCGCCATCCGACGAGGCCGATCGCCCCCGCGCCGACGCCCCCCACGACGTAGGGAAACAGCCACGCCAGACGGTTGAAGCTGGTGTCCGGCGGCTCGAGGAGGACGGTCTCGCCGTACTCCTTTACGAACGCGGCCTTGATCGCGTCGCGACTCATGCCCTGCGCGATGTATGCATCGAGCTTCGGTTCCTGGTCTTTCAGGCCATGACAGCCGGGTGCCATCGGACAGTTGTTCATCGGCGCGCGGCAGCCGCCGCACATGCACATCAACTGGCCTTCCATCTCGCGCTTCAGCTCGCTGCGCTGGACCGGCGACACGCTCGCGGCGTCCTGCGCGCGCGCGGCCACCGGCAGGAGAAGAAGAACCAGCATGAGGCCGGTGGTCGCGGCGCCCGCCGGCAGCTTCGCCGCCGCGAAGACGTACGCGCGCTCGGGCAGCAATGCGATGCCGGTGCCGAACGCGAGGACGGCGAACCCGAACCAGATCCAGTTGACGAGCGGATTGATCGTGACGGCATAGGTCGCCGTCTGCGTGGCTACATCGTAGCCCGCCAGCACGATATAGAGATCCTCGCCCGGCGCGCGCCTGATCGCGACTTCGCTCGTCGGCTGGTCCTCGTGCTTCGCGAAGAACCACTTCGCCGGACGCATCTCGCCCAGCGGCTTGCCGCTGCGCGACACCGTGACCAGTCCGGTGATCATCTGCTTCTGTTCGTCGCTCGTGACGGTCAGCGCGTCGTGGCGGATCGTGAAGCCGGCCACCGTCGACTGCTGGCCAATCTTGAGCAGGAGCTGCTCGTCACGCTTGTAGCCCTGGCCGGCAAAGCCCAGGAACATCAACACAATGCCCACATGGACGATGTAGCCGCCATAGCGGCGGCGCGAACGGCTCACCAGACCGATGAGGGCCGTCAGCATGTCCGTCCCGGTCGCGCCCTTGCGGACGTTGGCGCCGCGGATGAACTCCTGCAGGATCGTGACGAACACGAATCCGCAGAGCGCGAAGCAGATCCCCGACGCCCACACGCGGATGCCGAGCGCATATACCGCCGCGCCGGTCACGACCGCCGCCGCCGCCGGCCAGACGAACTCCTTCAGCAGGCTCGACAGCGTCGTCTTGCGCCACGCCAGCAGCGGCGCGATCCCCGTCAGCAGCAGCAGGATCAGGCCGATCGGCAGCATCCACTTGTTGAAGAAGGGGGGGCCGACCGTCAGCCGCTGCCCGCTCACCGCCTCCGCCAGCGTCGGGAACATCGTCGCAAAAAGCACGAAGAAGGCCGAGAACAGCAGGATCCAGTTATTCGCGAGGAATGCCGCTTCGCGCGACGCCCACGAATCGAGCTCGTGACGCGATTTCAGCAGGGGCAGCCGATAGACGACGAGTCCGAAGCTGAAGGTCACGATCAGGATCATGAAGCCCGAGAACAGCGTCGCCAGCCAGCGGTCTTCACCGAACGCATGCACCGACTGCACGACGCCGGAGCGCGTCATGAACGTGCCGAAGATCGTCAGGAAGAAGGTGACGATGACGAGCGTGACGTTCCAGACGCGAAGCATCCCGCGGCGCTCCTGGACCATGACCGAGTGCAGGAACGCGGTCGCGGTGAACCATGGGAGCAATCCCGCGTTCTCGACCGGATCCCATCCCCAGAATCCGCCCCAGCCGAGCTCCTCGTACGCCCAGAGCATCCCGAGCGTCAGGCCGAACGTGAGGAACAGCCAGCCGATCATCGTCCAGCGGCGCACGGCGCGAAGCCACGCGTCGTCCAGATGTCCTGTGATGAGCGCCGCCATCCCGAACGCGTACGGGATCGTCATCGCCACGAAGCCCGTGTAGAGCGACGGCGGATGGATCGCCATGTAGAAGTTCTGGAGCAGCGGATTCAGCCCCCGGCCGTCGGCCGGCGCCTGCGTCACGAAGGTGTCGAACGGATTGTTGTGCACCACCATGATGAAGATGAAGAACATCTCCGTGGCGGCGATGACGGCGACGACCCAGGGAATCAGCTCGCGATGGCGCTCGCGGTTGACGGCCACCGCGACCGTGCCGAAGACCGACAGCAGAAGCACCCAAAACATGATCGATCCGTCGAGCCCGCCCCAGTACGACGTGATCTTGTAGACGAGCGGCTGCGCGGAATCCGAATACCGCTGGACGTACTTGATCGTGTAATCGCCGACGAGAAACGCGTGGACGATGATCCCCGAGGCGACGGTCATCAGCGCGGCCGTCATGTAGAAGGCGCCGATGCCGCTCTCGATCAGTGCGCGCGATCGACGCCGGCCTCCGGCGACGCAGGCGGCGAGCGCGTAGCTCGCGACGACGAAGGTCGCCAGCAGGACGAACGATCCGAGCGCGGCCATGACCTAGTTACCCGCCGTCCGCGGCGTCTGAGGGTTGTATTTGGACGGACACTTCGCCATCACGCCGTTGGGCTCCACCGCGAAGCCGTCCGGATGCAGCTGCCCCTTGAGGACGACTTCCGCGTCGTTCTTGAACGTGTCCGGCACCACGCCGGTGTAGCGCGCCGGAATGACCTTGCCGTTGAATTTCACCTGAAACCTGTAGTCGAGCGAATCGGGGCGCTGCCGGAGATCGGCGACGTAGCCGTGCAGCTGCAGGTGCTTGCCCTGCCACGCCGACGGATCGTTCATCACCTCATCGACATGGATGTAGTACTCCGTGCCTTGCGCGAGGGTGGTGTACATGAGGCCCCCGAGGGCCCCGGCCAGGACGACGCACGTCACGGCGATCTTGATGGCTTTAGGAGACATAGAGCTGTTAGCGGCCCCTTCAGGATACTACGCGCTCAGGCGATTGAGCATCTGCGCGACCGTCGCGATCGGCAGCCCGACGACGTTCGACCACGAGCCTTCGATCCAGTCGATGAACCGCGCCGCCCGCCCCTGAATCGCGTAAGCGCCGGCTTTTCCATCGGCCTCGCCGGTCGCCACGTACCACCGGATTTCATCAATGGTGATGGGCAAGACGTGTACCCGGGTCCGCACGACCTCGGCCGTTTCCCGGCCGCCGCACACGATGACGACCGCTGTAAAGACCTCGTGGACCACGCCCGCAAGCGTTTTGAGCATCCTGACGGCGTCGGCGGCGTTTTCCGGCTTCGCCAGGATCTGCCCTCCGGTGACGACCGTCGTATCCGCGCCGATGACGGCACTGCCGGATTTCCGGCAGCGGGCCGCAACCTGCCAGGCCTTGGCGCGAGCGACCCGCAGGACGTAGGCGTCGGGCGCCTCCCCAGGCAGGAGCGCCTCGTCGATGTCCGCTGGGTCCACCGTGAATTCGTAGCCCGCATCGGCCATGAGCTCCGCGCGCCGCGGCGAGGCGGACGCGAGAATCAGCAAGTCGGGCATGCGGGGGCATTGTAGCGCCTGACGGGTTTCCGACGCGGCCCTGTCACGCGCGCCGTCTTTTCGCGTTGCCGCGACGTCGGCGGTTGGCAGCGTCCTTGCCTCTTCTCTTCTCATACAAAGGAGCTGCGCGATGACTGTGGGTCTCTTGAACCGGGCGTCGGATCAATTGCGCGACGCCGTGCTGGCCGAACTTGCGCGGGACGCCGCCGGGGGTGCCCGCGAGATCGGTGTCGCCGTCGAGGACGGCATCGTGACGCTGACGGGCAACGTCGCGTCCGTGGAGGCCCGCGTCGCCGCCGAGCGCGCCGTCAAGCGGGTCGCAGGCGTGCGCAGCATCGCCAACGACGTGCACGTGAAATACACGGGAGAACGCACCGACACCGACATCGCCCGCGACGCGCTGCATCGCCTGCGGAACAACGTGGCCGTTCCGCTCGACGTCCAGGTCGTTGTCCGCGATGGTTTCGTCACCCTCGACGGCATCGTGAGCTGGCTGTTTCAGCGCGTGGCCGCGGAAAGCGCTGTCCGCCACTTGCGGGGTGTGAAAGGCGTCTCCAACGAAATCACGCTGCGGTCGGTGCCGGTGCCGGAGCACACCGCCTAGCCGCAGGTTTGCCTGCGGAAAATTCCCCGGTCGCGTGAAAAAGGCCGCAGTTCGCGATCAAGGGTCAATAGCTCACGCGTAACCGTGAGCTATTGAATATCGTGACAGAGGTCGCAGTCCTGGCGGATGACGCGGCCATCCGGCGTCTTGTGCTGGTCGTCATGGCACCGGAAGCAGCCGGGTGAGTCGACGTGGCCCAGATTGTTCTCGTGCGTGCCCCAGCCCACCTTCATTTCCGGGAACACGTTGCGGCCGTACACCCGCTGCGCCGCGCGGACGAGCTGATCGATCTCACCGCCGTGGGTCGCAACGAGCCCCGGATAGCTCTGCCCGTAGAATCCGCGCAGGCGCCGTGCGATCTCGTCTTCCGCCGCCACCCGCGTCGGGTACTCGGCCTTGAGCGTCTCGACGGTCTCACGGCGAGCGAACGGCAGGTCGCGCGGAATCTCGCCGCGCGCGATCGCGCCGTCCACGGCGCGCTCCGGTGACGCCGAGAACGGGTGGCTCGGGCGGTTGTGGCAGTCCATGCAGTCCATGCGCCGGTGCTCGCCCCGCGCGAGCTGCTGGTCGGTCACACCCGCGGCGCGGTATTCGCGCACGTTGCCCTGACGGTCCTGCATCCGCACGTACGGAATCACCTGCCGCTTGGCGTCGGTCGCGACGTATTCGATGACGTTGGCGACGTTCATGTGCCAGTGGATGCCGCTTGCGATGCCGAGCCGCTCGCTGCCGCCGCCGACGTGCACCATCAGCCGCGTGACCGACTCGGTGTTCTTCTCGTCGTTGGCGTATTCGCGAACGACTTCGACCTTGTCGCCGTGGAACTTCTCCGGCCAGTGGCACTGTTCGCACGTGTCCCGCGCGGGGCGCAGGTTGTGCACCGGCGAGGCGATCGGCCGCGAATAGGTGCCGCGCAGCACGGCGATGACCTGCCTCGTGCCATCCAGCTTCGACTTGACGAACCACGGCGCGCCGGGGCCGATGTGGCAATCGACGCAGCGCACGCGCGAGTGCGGCCCGTCCTGATAGGCCGTGAACTCCGGCTGCATGACCGTGTGGCAGACCTGGCCGCAGAACACCGGCGAATCCATGAATTCGATGCCGCGATACGCGGCCAGCGACACGATCAGCACGTTGATCAGCGTCAGCGACCCGACAATCAGGACCGCGCGGCGGTGCGTCGGGATGTTGAGATCGATGCGCGGCCACGCGCGCGGCTCCAGCCCCTTCGCGCGGCGGCGGCGATCGAGCATGAAGCCGACCGGAATCATCAGCAGCCCGGCGACGAAGAACGCCGGGAGCACGAGAAAGAACACGATGCCGAGGTAAGGATTCGTGTGCAGCCCGAGCCAGTCGAGCAGGAACACGAACACGAACATGAGGGCGCTGAGCGTGGCCACGGCTACGCCCAGGACGGAGATGACGTTGCGTCTCATAGATGTGTCAGAACACCAGCGCGTACAGGATAAGCGAAACGAGGGTGAGTCCGGCGGCAACCGCCACCGACCCGACAACGCGCCCGGCCAGCCACAGACGCGCCGATGGGCGGCCCGCGCCGGGGAATGGTCCCGGACCCGATGCGAGCCGCGCGTATTCCGCGGGACGCTCCTCGCGCAGGTCGCGCTCGCTGACACGGCCGGTGAAGATCACCATGTCCATCGGGAACTTCTCGGGGCGGAGATGGCTGTTGAAGAAATGGATCGTAAAGATGAAGCCGACCGCCAGCAGCGCCTCTTCGCCATGGACGAGCAGCGCGATGTTGAAGACCCATCCGGGCATCACGCGGGCGAAGACCTCTGGGAACCAGAGCATCAGCCCTGAGCCGCCGATGATCGCCATGCCCCAGAACACGGCCCAGTAGTCGAATTTCTCCCAGTACGTGAATCGGTCGAACACCGGCCGCTTCCCCAGCCCGATGAACCACCGGACGTGCTGGTACATGTCGACGAGATCCCGCGGCTGCGGCACCATCGAAGACGGACCCCAGAAGATGCCGTAGTCCTTGCGCACCGCCACGCGCTCGACGAGGCGCGAGAGATGCGCCACGAACACGGCGATCAGCATCGTCGCGAAGACCCGATGCAGGCGATGCGTGACGGCAAAGCCGCCCAGCGCGCGCGCGAGCCGCGCCGCCCACGGAGCGTCGCTGAAGAGCAGCGGCAGCCCCGTCGACGCGAGGCCCAGAAAACTGAGCATCAGGAAGCCGTGCAGCAGCCGATCGGCGCGGCTGAATCGCAGCACGTAGCGATCGGTTTCCCGTAGCTGCACGACCTCAGACACGAGCTTTCTCCCTCCGCTCCTTCATGCCGCGTCCGAACCAGAGCGCGCTGTGGAGCCCGAAGAACGCGAAGGTCACCATCAGCAGGAGCTGCATGCCCTTCGACGCGAAGTACAGCCCCGCGTTGCGCGTGCGATTATGTTTGTCGGCGTGCGGGTCGTACTTCACGAAGTTCGCGTTCGCGTTCGTATGGCACTTGCCGCAGGTCCGCACCAGGTTTCCCTGCGCGATCGGCGACGCCGGATCGCTGGCGGCGAGAATTCGATGGTTGCCGTGGCAGTCCGCGCAGGCCGCGACCGCGCGGAATCCGAGCTTCGTGACCTGCCCGTGGAACGTGTCGCGATACGTCTTCATCTTGTCGGCATGGCAGGAGCCGCACTGGTTCACGACGCCGAGCTGCCATGCGGGATCGTCGGCCGCATGAATCGCGTGCGCCGTGTGGCAGGTCTGGCAGGCGGGCGCACCCCCGTTGCCCTTCGCGAGAATAGTGGCGTGCACGCTGCCGGCGAACTGGTGCGCGATGCCCTCGTGGCACTTGCCGCACGTGGCGGGCACGTTGTGAAGGGCGACGCGGCTGGCCGGATCGGCCTTCTTGCGGATGTCGTGCGGGCCGTGGCAGTCGCTGCAGGTCGGCGCGACCAGCAGGCCGCTGCGGCTCAGCGCGCGGCCGTGGATGCTGTCCTTGAACGGCGACGCGACGTCGCCGATCGCGATATGCCCTTTCTCGATGACCGACGCATTGCCGTGACAGCTCGAGCAGGTCGCGGCGACGTTGAGGTGATAGGTGCGCGACTGCGGATCCGATTTCGTCCGGATGTCATGCATGCCATGGCAGCTCACGCACGTCGCGGCGACGCTGCTGCCGCCCGCGCGCGCGACCGCGTGCGCGCTCTGCCTGTACTGGGCGACTTCGTCGCCGTGGCACGTGGCGCAGTCGACCTTCGCGAGCTTCTCGGCATGGGGAAGCTCCGCGTGCGCGAGATCCGCGTGGCAGTCCACGCAGGCCAGCGCTCCGTGGACCGACGCGCCGAATACCGCCTTGTGCACGGTCAGGCTCGTGCCGTTCGCGCGCTTCAGGGAATCGTCGTCGTGACAAGCGAGGCAATCGTCCGTGGTCGGGGGCGGAGGCGCGGGCGCCGCGGCGGGTGCGGCGCCCCTGGCCTTCGGCGCGGCTGACTGCCCCGCCGTCGTGATAGCGGAGGCGGACGCCAGCGTCCAGATGACCGCGAGTGTGGCGAGCATGCCCCGGTGTCTCATCGTGCCTCCGCCGGTCAGCGATGACCGCGGGACCGCGACTACTTCTTCTTGAGCGACGACAGGTACGCGACGAGATTGTCCACGTCGTCTTTTGGCAGCGCCTTGTATTTCGCCGCCATCGTCGCCATCGCGGGCTTGCGGTCCGCTTTCGCTTTGGCGGCCATCCCGGCCGGATCGGTGATCCATTCACGGATTTCGGCGGCGGTCAGCTTCGACCCGACGTCGTCCAGCGATCCCTTCACGTTGCCCTTGCCGGCGATCGAGTGGCACATGGCACACTTCTGGTCCGCGAACACTTTGGCGCCCTTGTCGGCCTTGTCGTCGGCCGCCGCCGTGCGGGTGAAGACCGCCAGGGCCAGCACGGCCATCGTTCCAATCAACACTCGTTTCATCGCATGTCCTCCACAACGGGCGCCGTCACGGCGAAGAGCCGCATCACGACGCCTGCGAGTTCACTGCCGCCCGCCGAACCGAGCGCGGCATCCAGGCGCTGCGCCATTCGCTGCGCCACTTCCAGGGTCAGCGCGTCGACTTCCGCGCGATGTTCCGGCGCGAGCGACGCGGTCTTGCGACGGAGACGCTGCAGCTCCATCCGGCTGACGCTTTCGAAACGTTCGCGCAGCGCATGTCCGAGTGGGCTCATGCGGCCAGCAAATCGCAAGTGAGGTGCCACGCGGCATCCCAGGCGTATTTCCGCCGGTTTTCGAGCGATTGTGGAATTTCACGCACTATCACGCCCCCCGGGTCCGCGCCGGGTGCCGGATTTCCGGCGCCGGAACACGCGGAATTGATCGCCCCGCTCGACCTGCTGGGCCAGGTAGCAGATGTCGGAGCACTGAGGCGAGAAGTTGTAGCCGAACTCCTCTTCGCGATCGGTGACATCTTCCCACTCGTCGTCGAGCCCGACGATCGCATTGGCGGCGGCAGCGAGCTGTTCGGGGCGTGCGCCGGCGAAGCGGCGGGTGAGCACGGCCAGTACTTTTTCGCGGTCCACCATATGATTCCCCACCTTTCAGCGCGGCACGGGTCGCATGCGCCGCCCGAATACGGGCCGAGCGGCCACGCGCAGCACGCGGCGCCAGACTTCATAGGCGAGCATCGCCGGCGTGCGGCGCGCGAGCAGCGCGGCGTCGTCTGGATTCACGACGAGGCTGACCTCGATGTTCGGTGCGAGCCCGATCGGCACACGATGGCGGCGGCATGCGTCGTAGACCGCCGTGAGCACGCGGCGGATATCCTCGGGCTCCGGCGGCGGCCAGTCTTCCATGTCCGAGCCGATCGTCGGACGGAAAACGCAGACGGTCGGAAAGGCACCCGCCGACGCGATGCGCTCGATGGCGTCGAGGGTCTGCTCGACGGGCTCGAGGCCCGCGATGATCTCGCCCGAGACAGCGCCCCGCGGCAAGCGCGATGCGCAGTAGTCCATCGCGTCGAGGAACAGATCCTGGCCGAGCGTGCGCGCTTTTCCCGGACAGATCCGCGCGAACCATTCCGGATCGAACAGCTCGAGGCAGAACGAAAAATGATCGACGCCGAGATCGATCAGGCGGTCGTAGCCGCCGAAGTCGCGTTCCGGCGTGAGCTGAAGGCCGACGAGCAGGCCGACGTTCTCCTTGACGGCGCGCACGTACGGCTCGGCCGCGCGCAGCCCGCGCGACCCCTGGAAGCCGCCATTGAAGTGGACAAACGTGACGCCCGATTCATCCTTCGCCGCGTGGCACGTCTCCACGACGTCGTCCACGGTCTTGAACGCGGCGTCGGCATCGCCGACGTTGCGGCCGGTCGTGCAGAACCGGCAGTTCAGCGCGGGCTTGTAGTTCCAGAACGCGCAGACGGGATTGATGTAGATCCCGAGGTAGGTGCCCTGAAGCACGCCGATCTTCGACATCTCCACGTCGCGCGACGTCTGCCGGTGATACCACACCGGTTCGCGCGGCAGACGCACCGGATAGCGCGCGAGGCCGCGGTCGTCGTCAATCGAATAACCGGCGGCCAGGCTGCCGCGCAGGACGTATGGCGACCGCGCGGCGAACGACTCGACGACCGGGACGTTCATCCAGATCTCGGGCTTCAGCCACGAGCCCGTCGGGATCGCGATCTCGAGTCCGGATCCCAGGCCCGCGCGAGTCCTCGAGATGCCGCGGGCGCCCTCGAGCGACACGTACGGCGGCACGCGGAGCCCGCGACAGAACAAATCGATCTCGAGCTCACAGGCGTTGAGAGGCACTGCGCGGACTATCGCAAGGGCAATGCCGCGCGGAAATGCTCGAAACTTTCAGGGCCTGCCGGATTACCGGCGGCTCCGTGCGGAAAGGCCCAGTGCCATCGGGCAATCGCCAATCGACAGTACGTCAAGTCACTGCTTTCGCGTCACGATGAGGTCGGTGGCGTCGAACGACCCCGTCCAGGGATATCCCATCCACAGCTTGATCGCGCCGTACTGTCGCGCAAAGTTCGGCTGCTTGATCGTGTAGTCGAACGTGCCGCCCGACGTGCCGGTGCCGAACAGCGTCATATGGGCCTGGGCGGACGTCGACGTGATCTCCATCGTCACCGACAGCGTGAAGAACTTGTCGCGCGGGAACGACCCGAACGTCACACTCGGATCGTCGTCGACGCGCACGGTGTTGTTTTCCAGGAAGTCGAGGTGCAGGAAACTGGTCGAGGCCGGCGCTCCGGACGCGCTCGTGTCGAACTCGAGCGATCCGAGGCCGCTGCCCGATGGTATGAAGAACGCTCCGAGAAAACCGTAGGTGCCGTCACTGAAGGTCTTGGCGAAGTTCCCCTGCATCGTCGAGATCGGAGCCTGGCTGTTCGCGACGCTCGCGCGGCTGATTTTCACCCAATTTTCGTTCGAGCCCGGCACAGGTCCGACGATCACGACGCTGCCTGGAGCGCCCGAGACCTGCACCGTGCCGGTGGCCTGTGTTGGGGATGGCGGCCCCCCGACGGAGTTGGTGCCGAAGGACGATTGGAACAACGTCTGCGACGAACAGCCGCCGGCGAAGAGCAGCGACCCGGCCGCGGCGATCCGACCGACAAGCCCCAGGCATGAAGCCACGCGGCGCGCAGGGTCGATGCGAAAGTGGTGGGTCATGGCGCCTCCTCTGGACGTTCAACGGGAGGGACGGGTGTCGTGGCGGGAAGTCTATGTCGGTGGCGAGGCTGAGTGCAAACTCCTGCGCTAGATGCCCAACACGGCGACGAGCACTCCGACGCCGGCGATGACGCCGCCGGCAGCGACGTCGCCGTAGCGGGCGAGCCAGGGCGCGTGGATGTGATTCGCGGCGGCGCGCGCCGGCAGCACGAGCACGATCATCGTGGCGATCGTGGCCAACTCGTAGGCGCAGACCACGAAGATCGTGCGCAGCGCGCCGAGCGGCGCCGCGGCAAACAGGATCGGGATGACTGCCACGCAGGGATCGGCGGAGAACAGCAGGAACAGCGCCCACGGCGTCATCTTCGATGGCTCGTGCACGTGGTCGTAATGATGGTGGTGGTGGCCGTGGAAGCGCGCGCCGGCGGCGCGCCGCACCCCGAGTACCGCGTAGATCAGACCGAACGCGATCAGCAGTACGCCCGCGACGGCTTCCATGCGCCGGCCGATGACGTGGAGCACCTCGAGTCCGAAGCCGAGCGCCAGCACGCCGAGCAGCACCGAGACGGTGACGTGGCCGAAGCCGCAGAGCGCCGTGATGCGGACGGTGCGCGCGCGCGACCAGCCCTGCGCGCGCGACAGCGCCGCGAACGGCACCCAATGATCTGGCGCGATCGTGTGCAGCGACCCGAGCGTCACCGCGCCCAGCGCCAGAACCAGCGTCAACGACTCAGACATGCAGGCGTCCTCCCGCTTCCGCATAATGTGCCGGCGCGATCTGCGCTTCGCGCTCGTGCAGCCAGTTCACCCAGCTTCCGATGCCTTCCCCAGTCCGCGCGGAGACCGCGAAGTACGCGGGATTCGGCATCACCCGCCGCAGCGAATCGACGATCCGCTCCACGCTGATGTCGGGCAGGTGCGGCAGCAGATCTGTTTTCGAAATCAGTACGAGATCCGCTTTATGGAACATCACAGGATACTTCAGGGGCTTGTCTTCGCCCTCCGTGACCGCGAGCACGACGACGTTGGCCGCCTGTCCCAGATCGTACACGGCCGGGCACACGAGGTTGCCGACGTTCTCGATGAACAGATAATCCAGGTCGGCCCAGGGAAGATGATGCAGGGCGTGATGGACCATCGCCGCATCCAGGTGACACGCCGATCCTGTGGTGATCGAGGAGGCTCGAATGCCGGCGGCGGTGAGTCGTGTTGCGTCGTGGTCGGTGGCCAGGTCGCCCGCCAGCGCGCCGATCAGCCGGCAGCCGGCCAGGGCTTTCGCCGTCGCCTCGAGGACGGCCGTCTTGCCCGCCCCCGGCGACCCCATCACGTTGATGGCGAGCAGCGCCCGCTCGACGAAATGATGCCGGTTGTGCGTGGCCGTTCGTTCGTTATCCGACAGGATCCGCTGCTGCACTTCGAGCGGAACGAGGTTCGTGTCGCCGCAGCCGCAGGAATCGCACATCAGGGGACCTCCATCACGATGCGATCGAGCAGGATCTCGTCGCCTTGTTCCAATCGGGCCGCGCCGCCGCACGATCCGCAGGTCAGGATTCCGCCGCGGGCAATCTCGCCGCCGCACTGACTGCACCGCCAGCGGGCCGAGACCATCTCGACCTCCAGGGGCGCCGCGGCGCAGAGGGTGCGCTCGCGAAACGTGCGCCACGCGGTGTCCAGCAGCCCCGGATCGACTCCCGACAGCTCCCCGATCCTGACGCGCAGTCCGTGGACCGACACCGCCCGATTCGCCGCGGCCTGTGCGACGACGGTGTCGTAGAGCGCCTGGACGATCGAGTACTCGTGCATGGCCTTCAGGACCGCGAGAAGACCGGAGCGCGTTTGTCGAAAAACGCTCGGAGACCTTCCTGGAACTCAGCACTGTCGGCGCTCCGCGCGAGATGCTGCAGTTCCTGGTCGAGATGAAAATCGAGCCGGTCGATGCCCGCCGCCTGATTCAGCAGCGCCTTGGCGACGCCGAAGGCCTGCGTCGGCCCGTCGGCCAGCCGCTCGGCGATGGCGGCCACCTCCGCGTCGAAGGCGGCCGACGGCGTCACCGAGGTAATCAAGCCGATCTCGAGCGCGCGCGCCGCGTCCAGCCGCGGGTTCAGCAGCATCATCTCCATCGCCCGGCGGAAACCGATCAGCCGCGGGAGGAGGAACGTGGAGCTTTCCGCCCCCGTCAGTCCCGTCTTCGAATACGCCCACTCGAAGGTCGATCGGTCCGATGCAAGGACGAGGTCGCACGACATCGCCAACCCGAAGCCACCGGCGGCGGCGATGCCGTCCACAGCGGCGATGAATGGCTTTCCCGAGCGCCGGATCTCGGAGATGGTGCTGTGCAGGTATTCGAGAATCTGTTTGAAGATCTCACCGAATCCTCGCGGAATCTCCCGGGCGGCCGGCGTCAGGTACGCCAGGTCCGCCTCTGCGCCTCCGCTGCTGATGTACTTCAGGTCGGCGCCGCTGCAGAACACGCCGCCGACGCCTTTGAGCACCACGACCTTCACGGCATCGTCGCGCGCGTATTGAAGGGCCGCGCGGCGTAGATCGCGCGCGGTCTCGACGTCGAGCGAGTTGAAACGCGCGGGGCGATCGATCGCGATCGTGCCGATCCTGCCCCGCCGGTCGGTCCGGATGTGCGTCAGCATATGCGTGGGAGGAGCTCGCCGTCGGGCTCCGACAGAAGCCGGCGGCCGAAACCGGTATCCAGAATGACCGCCCCCGGCGAATCGGCGATGCACTCGCCGACAATCGCCGCCTCGCGGCCGAGCGGATGCCGGCGCAGCGCGCCGAGCACCGCATCCGCCGACGCAGGCGTCACGCCGAGGAGCGCCTTCCCTTCGTTGGCAATCAGAAGCGGATCGATCCCGAGCAGCTCCGCAGCCGCTCTGACCGCCGGCCGCACGGGCACTCGCTGTTCCCGGATCAGGATCGCGACGCGCGC
>Ga0310811_10007548_pt1 | contig 13952 bp, 16 predicted proteins | sample YCmetagenome_FD_207642 | JGI IMG/M metagenome (GOLD analysis project Ga0310811, IMG submission 207642) | Soil microbial communities from experimental microcosm in Duke University, North Carolina, United States - YC | ecosystem: Engineered > Artificial ecosystem > Soil microcosm > Unclassified ... | reverse complement strand
CACAGGTATGAAGATCTCCGTTGAACCTGAACGTCCTGGTACTACCCGTGGTGATATCCCTGAACACGAATATAAATAGACTGGATATACCTTTTTCGTTTCTTCGAGTAGATAGGAACTTATCATTGTAATATGTAATTGCCACAGGCCGCCACCAGATCTCAATTGTCGCAGGCACTTTTGCTCGATTGCTATGGCACTGGGCTTCGGGTAGATGGATAGGTGGAGGGTTTGAGGAGGAAGAACTCTCCGACTCGGATGCCGAACAAACTACAGCATAACTCACGCCGCCTCGGCTATTAGATATGGTAATTCGGGCCGGTTGAAAGTTGTTCCTCTATTCGTGCACATGAGTTCCGGAGGCTGGATAGGCTTTCTGATGCAGTCCGCACTTGTCTCACATCTGTTTCACCGCGAATTTCAAAAAAACACGCATGCTCAATTGCAAGGAACTTTTTGGATCAATCGCATGACGCCGCGTATGACCTCTGATAAAGATGCGACTGCATGCACGGAGCTTACTCGGGCCCTCAGTCGATGTCAATTATAGCTCGTATAATTGACGCTTATCTCTCTGCGTTGCTTCTAGTCCCCCAACATGGCAGCTCCAGCAGGCAGTTTTGATGCAGAGAACCAGTTCATACAGAGAAACACGTCCATCTCCACGAACTCTGATGGCAAACAGGTAACTGCACCCGTTGTGGACGCTGGGGGCGATCTGGAGAGTGCGGAAGAAAAGGATGAAGGGAAGCAAGCAAGGAACACGTTTGACAAGAGACTCCGTGTTTTCATCCTGATTGCCCTCGCTGCACTCATCCTAGGGTGGTGGATTTCTTCCACCATTTTGACAGCGACACGCGGACAATGGTATGACGTGCTCTCCGAGTCTTTCAATTAACAAACCTTAATTTTTCTCGAAGGGTCGTGCAGACAGTGTTTGCGTGGTTTTTCTTACTGTAAGTAGTGATCTTTACGCAATATTATCTCACTTGCTGATTATTCGCACTGTTAAGCATTATCGCATTCCGCTTCATACCCAATTCGGTGGTGACAGAGCCCATTACCGCCGTATGGGTTCCATGCGTCCAGGTGCCTTGGTACAAGCTTCCTCGGACAGCGAGATTGACAATTGGATGGCTCTGCCTTCTTGCCATCGTGTTTGGATCTGCCTTCGGATTCCCACCTACTGGCGTGAGTTCTGTTGACTTGAGTTTTTGATAAGCTGATGTCGCTATAGCACAGCGATTATGGACAACGAGCAATATCAGTACTTGGGTTATTTGTCTTCCAGTGTGGTTTCTACTTGTGTTCCATGAACAGATCGGCTATTTGCTGGTTAGTGCCTCCCTCTCAATCTACTGCACCTGCTAATTTAGAAAGTAAGGCCTACTGTGATAGTTGGCCTTTTCCTTCAACAGACTATTGCTCTTTTTGTTCTCAAGACTGGCGCTGGTTTTTCCATCTTTAAATACATTGCGGATCTCGCAAATGATTTCTTATCGGAAGCTGATGTCGGAGCCGAGTTCTTTTTCGATGCAGCAACCATTGCGAAGAAATGGTTTTTTGTGAATGTGGTATGAGGATGGTGTCATAATCTCGAACGCTTGACTTGATAAGATTACAGCTCGCCGCCGTTATTTTTTTCATCGCCACTATTCAAATGCTGTACTATGTCAGTGATTAGGCTCTACTTTGAGCCCTCGGTGCTAACTTATAGCAAAGCTTGGCGTCATGCAATGGATGGTCAAAGGATTGTGAGTACATGAAATGCATTATCCATCGGAGAGTGAGATCCATCGTTTTCGTAGTGCATGGCTCTTCTTCAAACTCATGAACGTGTCTGGCGCTGAGGCGGTCGTCGCAGCTGCTTCTCCTTGGGTAGGCCAAGGAGAGTCTGCGTGTTTGGTCAAGCCTTACGTTGATATTATGACTCCATCGGAACTTCATCTTGTCATGACTTCTGGTTTGTTCGCAATATTTTTGCCATCGGAATGTTAATATCTATGATACCAAGGTTTCTCCACTATTTCTGGATCTGTTTTGACTGCCTACGTTGCCCTGGGCGTCCCACCCCAGAATCTCATCACCTCATCCGTCATGAGCATACCTGCTTCTATTGCCATCAGCAAGATGCGGATTCCCGAAGTCGAGGAACCTGTTACTCGTGGTCGAATAGTAGTGGACCGTGGGGATGCGGGAAAGAACCAGCCAGCCAACGCTCTTCACGCATTTTCTTTGGGAGGTCTGTTTGGCCTGAGTGTTGCGGGACAAATCCTGTGAGTCCCATAAAATGTCCATTGACAAGTCACTCAGCTTAGTCCCATAGCACTAACGTGTTGACGATCTTGTCGCTCGTCGCCACCATTAATGCTGTCTTGACATGGGTCGGCCGTGGATTCGGCATCCACCAACTTACTCTTCAACTAGTCTTGGGATACATCGGGTATCCCATCACCTTTTTCTTGGGTTCGCACATCCCTGTGATCTTGAGGTATCCAAGTTGATATTTCGCTAGGTGTTCCCAGCGCTGAGATCCTCCGAGTCTCACAGCTGTTAGCGACGAAGCTAATTGAAAACGAATTTGCTGCATACCTAGGTACCTTCGTGACTCTGACTTTCCGACATGTAGCTGATGCTTAATTATTGCAGAACTGTCAAGCATCCAAGCGAGTTCGAACCCGCTGTCGCAGCGTGCCTTTACGATTGCGTCGTATTCCCTCTGTGGATTTGCAAATCTCGGATCGCTAGGTATACAGATTGGTGTACTCAGTGCTTTGGCACCATCGCAGGGCAAAATCATTGCGAAACTTGCGATGTCCGCTATGTTTTGTGGATTTATTTCGTGCGTTCTTGATTTGTCCTGTTTTAATTTAATAACGAGAGCTTTTCTGCAGAACCCTCCAAACTGCTGGTATTGCGTGAGTACTTGTACAGTCTTGGTTGTGACGTCTGAAGGCTAACTCCACTTCTCCTAAAGCGGCATGTTGGTATAACACGATGAGGGCAAGAGGTATTGTCAATGATGCTTACTATAGACTTCGTATGCAGAGGTGACAAGCAAACCCGCAGAATAATAGTAGTCAGAATATAGTTGGTGGGCCATTAGGTCCCAACCAGAATTTCACATCAGCAAACTAGGGGGGACTTGTACAGATCTATAAAAACTCGTCCAGACTCACAGAACCTACAGCTACTAAGTCCCCCTTGTACAGGCCTGTACAAGGTGGTACATACCGCTTGTGAATTTCGGATGCCAAAAGAAATGTCATAATGCTATGTGATCCACACATTACATCACATGATCAACTTGACACAATAATTCAGAATGAATTCAAGACCTCAGCAATTATAAGCATAGTGATCATACCACTATAAGCCACAAGATGATTGTTATATCCTAATAACAATAGCAATATACTGTACAATTGGGCACCACCATGTGACTGTGACATGCCAGGTCAATTCAGTATACTAGTAGTGTAACATTGCCAAAAAATTCAAGATTTTTGTGAGTAGATCTATAAGCTTCTAGCTACAATTTGCACTAATTTTCAAGGCTCTATGTGTTGTCGTTGAGTCGCGAAATACTTGTGTAAATTGATTTGCATTACTGGGCCATCTTTTAATTTTTACTTACTCCCCCTAATTAATATATTGCTTTATATACCATTACGATTTGTTAACCGGTTCGCTGATGTGAATAGGCGGTGGCACGACGATATAAGAGGAAGAGAAGTATCATATTATACCCAACTCGGTTGCCAAACGAACTAAGTTACTCACGGCATCTCAAACACAGATACCTCATTCGGTACTATGTAATCTGAGCCGGTTGTGATTTGTTCCTCCATCGGAGACCATCGAATGCATAGCCGATAGGTTTTTCCTTTTTTCTGGTGTCCGCATTTACATATGATCTCGAAACTTAAAAAACACGCATTCCAAAGGAGCTGTTTAGATCCATATTAATCGCATGACGCCGCATACGACCTCTTCTGAGGAAGGTGCGGCCATATGCACGAAGGTTACTCGGGACCCCACTCGATATTAAATACAAGTTGTATAATCGATGCTTATCTCCCTCTGCGTCTCTTTTGGCCCCCAACATGGCAGCTCCGGCAGGCGGTTTTGATGCAGAGAACCAGTTCGAATTCATTCAAAGAAAGACGTTTGTCTCCACAAACTCTGACGGAAAACAGGAAACCGCACCCGTCATGGTAGACACTGGGGGCGATCTAGAGTGTGCAGAAGAAAAGGATGAAGGGATGCAAGCGAGGAGCACGTTCGACAAGAGACTCCGTGTTGTCGTCCTGATTTCCCTCGCTGCACTTATCCTCGGGTGGTGGATCTCTTCCACCATTTTGACAGCGACACGCGGACAATGGTATGACGTTGTCGACTGATCTCTATGTCTTTCGATTAACAAATCTTAATTGTTTTTGAAGGGTCGTGCGGACAGTTTTTGCGTGGTTTTTCTTACTGTAAGTAATGATCTCGACCCAACGTCACATATCCCCCTCCCTGAATATTCACACTTTTAAGCGTTATCGCGTTCCGCTTCATACCTAATTCGGTGGTGACGGAGCCTATCACCGCTATATGGATGCCATGGGTCCAGGTGCCTTGGTACAAGCTTCCTCGGACAGTGAGATTGATAATTGGATGGCTTTGCCTTCTTGTCATCGTTTTTGGGTCTGCTTTCGGATTCCCACCCAGTGGCGTGAGTTCTATTGACTTGAGTGAGTTTTTGATAAGCTGACGTCGCTATAGCACAGTGATTATGGACATCGAGCAATTTCAATTCTTGGGTTGTTTGTTTTCCAGTTTGGCTTATACCTCTGTTCCACGAACAGATCGGCCATTTGCTGGTTGGTGGCTCCTTCTCAATCTACTGCATCTACTGATTTAGAATGTAAGGCCGACTGTGGTGGTTGGCCTTTTCCTTCAGCAAACCATTGCTCTTTTTGTTCTCAAGACTGGCGCTGGTTACTCCCTCTTCAAATACATTGCGGATCTCGCAAATGACTTCTTGTCGGAAGCCGACGTCGGAGCCGAGTTCTTCTTCGATGCAGAAACCATTGCGAAGAAATGGTTTTTTGTGAATGTGGTATGAGGGTGGTGTCCTCAATCTCGAACGCTTAACTTGATAGGCTTACAGCTTTCCGCGATTATATTTTTTGTCGCCACGATTCAAATGCTGTACTATGTCAGTGATCAGGCTCTACTTTGAGCTCTCACTACTAACTTATACCAAAGCTCGGCGTCATGCAATGGATGGTCAAAGGATTGTGAGTACATGAAACACATCGTTCATCGGAGGGTAAGATTCATCGTATTTGTAGTGCATGGTTCTTCTTCAAGCTCATGGACGTGTCTGGCGCTGAGGCGGTCGTCGCAGCTGCTTCTCCTTGGGTAGGCCAAGGAGAGTCTGCGTGTTTGGTCAAGCCTTACGTTGATATCATGACCCCGTCAGAACTTCATCTTATCATGACTTCTGGTATGTTCGCAATATTCTGCCATCGGAATGTTAATATTTATGAATCCAAGGTTTCTCCACTATCTCTGGATCTGTTTTGACCGCCTACGTTGCCCTGGGCGTTCCACCCCAGAATCTTGTCACCTCATCCGTCATGAGCATACCTGCTTCTATTGCCATCAGCAAGATGCGGATTCCCGAAGTCGAGGAACCTGTTACTCGTGGTCGCATAATAGTGGACCGCGGTGATGCGGGAAAGAACCAGCCAGTCAACGCCCTTCACGCATTTTCTTTGGGAGGTCTGTTTGGCCTGAATGTCGCGGGACAAATCCTGTGAGCCCCATGAAACGTCCATCGACGAGTCACTCAGCTTGGTCCCATAGCACTAACGTGTTGACGATCTTGTCGCTCGTCGCTACCATTAATGCCGTCTTGACATGGGTCGGCCGTGGATTCGGCATCCACCAACTTACTCTACAGCTAGTTCTGGGATATATCGGGTATCCTCTCGCCTTTTTCTTGGGTCCGCACACATCCCTACGATCTTGAGCTATCCAAGTTGATATTTCGCTAGGTGTCCCCAACGCTGAGATTCTCCGAGTCTCACAGCTGTTAGCCACGAAACTGATTGAAAACGAATTTGCTGCGTACTTAGGTACTTCCGTGACCCAATTTACGGATGTGTAGCTGATGCTCAACTTGCAGAACTATCAAGCATCCAAGCGAGTTCTAACCCCTTGTCGCAGCGTGCCTTTACGATTGCGTCGTATTCTCTCTGTGGATTTGCAAATCTCGGATCGCTAGGTATACAGATTGGTGTGCTCGGGGCTTTAGCACCATCGCGGGGCAAAATCATTGCGAAACTTGCGGTGTCCGCTATGATTTGCGGATTTATTTCGTGCGTTCTTGATTTGTCTTGTTTTTTAGTTTAGTGACGAGAGCTTTTCTGCAGAACCCTCCAAACTGCTGGTATCGCGTGAGTACTTGTATGGTCTTAGTCGTGACCTCTAGAGGCTAACACCGTTTCTCTTAAAGCGGCATGCTGGTATAACAAGAGGAGTATCTCGGATTGAGCTGTGGTGCTTTACCTTCTCGCCATAATATACCTGACCCTTCACTAGAAGGGCAAGAGTCATTGTCAATGATACTGGCTGGCCAGCCAATTTCCAATACATGCCAGTGACTCTCATTGAGGCATAGACACTTCGGATCACTCCTTGCATAGAGAATGCAAGTACTATGACTGCTTCAGCGATTTAGATGGAGGCATCTTGGAAAAGCGGGCACTTCAGGTCTTATTTTTGAATAGGGCGTTTTAACGTTCTTCGTTGTTGGTAGCCTTGGAGTAGCAAGCTGCATAGGGACTTTCTTGACCTTCACACCACTGATAACTGCCCTCCAACATGGCGAAATTCAGTAGTCTTGAACCATCGCCTTCCATCCACACGCACGTCACAGGAGCACGCGAAAGTCAACGTGGACGGAGAGGCGATGAGGAAACGGGAGTAGCAAAGGTGGAATTCGAATCCGATGACGCAGTGGACCTACGTATATTGCTCTGGGAGCCATTGAGGGTTGATGAACCGAGTGTTGAGGGAGTGAGAAAATGTTCCATTGGACAACGCAAGTGAGCAGGACACTGGTACGAATGATGGAAAGCGTGTTCGTGTGGTTGCAGACGGTGGGAAAGGCCGCTATCAGATAAGGGGTTAGAATGGAAGGAAAGACATACAGCAATGCTCTCGTTATGGACAGCCTTTGTGTCGGTTATGAAATCCATGCCGGAAATATTGCCTGTACGCTTGGGAAATTTTGTGAAATACCTCTGGTTGGGCATCGTTGCACTCAGTACATTTGCTCAAATCTGCCGGACGATGTAATGGTACATTGCCACCGAGAAAGATGACGTCCTCGTCAACGATGGTAGTCATTTGGACTTTGGGGGGCAGGGATACCTCGTGTCTGTAATGTTCGGAGGTGGAATTGGAGGCGTAGTAAGATAAGAAAGTAGCGCATCCGATCTAAGGTCTGGGACGAATTTCGAGTCAATCACCTGACGAACATCGAAATTCAACCCGCCCGAATAACCTATCCTGACATCCTCAAAATATAGATATTTTATAGAACATTAGAATTCCATATAGTCCAGCCGCTATGATTGTAATATAGGTAAGCTCCGCCGAGGCGATAACAGCAGCATGACGCAGTGGAAGCGTGCAGGGCTCATAACCCTGAGGTCACTGGATCGAAACCAGTTGCTGCTAGATAGATTTATTATGTTTTTGCCCCCCAATTGATTTTATCTTGTTTTACTTAACGAGTGCACATAAAACTTAAGCTTCGCCTTCTAGTCACCAATTCTGATACAGTAACTTGTGAAGAATATGAATAATGGAGTCAAACTAAAAATGTATTTTAAATTGACGGGGGGGTCAGCCGCCATGTAAGTAGAGGCTGCTCCGCCTTCATCGATCACCCTCTCCATCACCTCACTGAATTACCGCCTACCCGCCGTGCTATCAGTCCGCCTGGCATTATAAGCAATGCCTCCAACTACTGCCGCAACACTTGCTACAAGCATGGGGAAACGCAGAATTCACTACCGCATATTCGGACACGCGCATCGGGCTGCCTACGAACGGACAATCAATACGACGCTTGCCGAGTACAATTCATTCTTTACATATCCAACATCCACACCTTCAGCGCAATTGGTACCTACACCACATGTGGAAAGTACTGCGAGTGGTGCCTTCTTGCCCGGGCAACTCACCACGGGAGAACAGGCACCCACGGGCATTCTTGCTCAGCAACTGCCTCCTACGATTCCAAACGAGAGGCCGGGAGGTAATGTGTTAGTGGCGGTTGCCGTTGCCATTGTGGTTATGGGGAGCTTGGTAGGTGTTATCGCCGCAGGGGAGATCATGAAACGCCGGAAACGTCGCCCAGATACTACAGAGGGGAGTAACAAGGATGAAACAAACTTAGCGCAGGACAAAGGGAAGGAAGTCTTCGACGGGAAAAGTCTAGATTCATCTATATCGTCGCTTCAGAATTCGCCAACGTCCACGGATAGTCTGGCGCTTCATTCAAAACACGCAACTCGTCCCGTGCAGAGAACAATACCATTCTGGTTCTCCCGGATCTTCCGGAAGGCTGAGACAGGCTTGCATCGCAGGAACGCGGAATCCCCAACGGAAAAATCACATGCATCACACATTCCTGCAGATCGATCAGCAGAGTTGCCGCAGCGGACGACGTGGTCGGATTTTTCATATACGCTAGAACCGGAGTCCTTAAGTTATCCAAGGCCGCTTTTGCATTGTATACTCGAGGAATGTGAAGATGATTGTCAAAGCCAGAGCGGCAGCGAGATCGCCCTCACGTTGGGCCTTGCGATACAGCGTTCTCTAGATTCCATTGCCATCACATCATCTGTCCACGGGGCATCTCAAGCCAAATCATTTGCCAGCCTTCGAAAAGCAGCCGAGGTCAGCTCTATCGTCGAGGAGAGATACGGTGAAGACCGAGGAGGCGCTCCAGATGTAGGAATTCCGGGCTCAGTATCTACAGGAATGAGCGTATGCCCATCTGGCTTGGAACTGGTACCCACGGCGTCTTTGCAGACCCTCGACACTGTAGCAAGCGCAGACCGCGAAAGCTTGAGAGAGGAGATTTTCGAATTGCGGAGGGTTCAGACGAGGAGCATGCAGATGGACAAGCCTATTTTATTGTCCCTGGGATTCAAAGAAGCAGGCGACGAGGAAGAGACCGACGAGGACGATAAGCCATTCGATACAGAAACTGAACATGCTCCCAGCGATAGCACTATGACACCCTCGACTGCAAACTTGCTTCTTCCGCCAGGATGCGATACAAGCCTACGGCCCGACCTTCGAGACCTCCTTGGGTCCCAAATGACTCTAGCGACCCTGGCAAGCAGCTACAGTGCAGTGGACCTTGATGACTTTCCTCTTCCTCCTTCCATTGTACTGCCACGTCCATAAATTAGAATCAAATTAGCCAATTTCATCACAACGAACAGAAACACGCTGCGGATTGAAGGCATTCATGAAGGGAAATTGGACTCAGCCCCACAGACGTTGGCAAGCCTGCCACAAGCCTCATGTCATTGGCTAGCTAAGATTGAAATCGGAAATGTAAATGTGACACACGCGTGTGTGACTGCGTGTCACATCATCTATTGTTCTCTAGCCATGAGATATATATCCATGTCGTTCCGGCGTTGCACTGAACCACTAAATTTCCCAAGTTCTAGGTGATATCAGAGCGCGTCATGATTTCAGTCTCGATTATTTTCTTCAGTTTCTGTTCTGCTGTTGCTCTATTCTTTCTAAGTTATGTTGTATACCATGTCATCATAGCTCCGCGGTCCAATCCCCTCAGAAAGTTGGCTGGACCACCTTTAAATGGGCCACTGCACAATCACATGTCGCCTGTACTCGAGTAAGCTCTCCACCTCCCACTAGACTTTTCTGCTCACTCTTTCTATCAGCCCATTCAGGTCACCTAGGACTCATGCTGCCTATGTGGAGAAATACGGCAGGAACGTCCGTATAAGGGGGCTTGGTCCTGTGAGTGACTGGTCTGTAATATATGAGAGTCACGAATAACTGTTCGACGTAGTGGGACGAACGCCTCCTCCCCCTTGATCCTGTTTCTGTTGCACACGTACTAAAGAACAGCACAATCTACGAGAAACCTTGGCAATCTCGAAGACTTATTACGAGCCTCATTGGTTGCGGTATGTTGGCTGCAGAAGGTCATGTCCATAAGCGTCAACGGCGCGTCGCCACCCCTGCATTTTCCATCCAGAATATGCGAGCACTTGTGCCACTTGTCTTTAGCAAGGGAGAGGAGCTCAAAGATAAGTGGATGAATATGAGCCAGGCAGTGAAGGAAGGGCATGTAGCCTCGGAAAACCCGAACTCCGGCCAAGTGGAAATTGACGTCTGTCACTGGATCAGCCGAGCTACCTTCGACGTTATCGGGCTAGCAGGTAACTCATGTTGGGTCTTACATCCCGCCTTTACCTGACTATCACGCATCACCCACAGGTTTTGACTACCACTTCAATGCTATACAGAACGAGTCGGACGAGCTTTTTGCTGCGTATAAGGAGATGTTCGAGATTGCCGTCTCGCAAGGAGATGGACTCAGGACAGTTCTGGGGATCTACTTTCCCATCGTAAATAGGCTTTTCGTACGTTTAAATAAGTTTTCCTGTGAATGCAATCCTGACTGAGCTTTTCAGCCCGATAAGAGGGCCAAGACCGTCCACCGATGCCAAGAAACTATTCGCCGCGTGGCAGGAAAGCTAGTGCAGCAGAAGAAAACCAGAATTATGGATGGAGAGAAGAGCGGTTCAGCATACGCCGGCAAAGATCTACTAAGTCTGCTGCGTGGGTCTACCGTCATTTCTTTCGGTCCGTCGGCTGACAGATTCGTAGTGAAATCAAATATTGCAACAGACCTTCCGCCCGATCAGCGAATTTCCGACGAAGATATATTACACAACATTAATACCTTCATGTTCGCAGGTTCCGACACGACATCTCTCGCTCTCACGTGGACGTTTCTGCTCCTTGCAAAACATTCAGACGTGCAAACTCGTCTTCGCAAGGAACTTCTCTCTATCGTACCAACCACTCCACTATCCCGGCTGTCACCCGAAGAAATCGAATCCTTACACAACACTCTGCAGAACTTACCATACTTGAACAACGTTTGTCGGGAGACCTTGCGTCTAATCCCTCCAGTCCATTCTTCCCTCCGTGTTGCAACACAAGATGACGAGATACCTGTTTCATACCCTGTCCACTTGAGCGACGGCACGATTTCGGAACAAAAGTCTATAAGTGTGCCGAAGGGGAGCTTCGTGCACGTCCCAGTAGAGGCTTTCAACCTCGACAAGGGCATGTGGGGACCCAACGCCTGGGATTTTGAGTAAGCTTTTTGTGCTCGCTTAATTATGCAGCCTCACGAAAGGAATTTACAGCCCTGATCGATGGGATCATCTTTCGGAGGATGTGCTGTCGCTTCCAGGACTATACTCTAATCTTTTGACTTTCTCCGCCGGGCCGAGGGTAAGCTTTTCTAAGTCTTCGTCGACATCGCTCATTTAGAACTTCAGTCATGCATCGGGATGCGTTTCTCTATGATCGAGATGAAGTCATTTCTATATATCCTTCTGACGACTTTCACCTTCACCGAAACAAACAAAAGGATCTACAAGGCCAACGTGTAAGTCGCATACATTATATCCAGGATACATTCTGACACCCTGTTATAACAGCGTGCTTACACGGCCATATGTTTCTGGACAATTCAAAAAAGGAAGCCAATGTCCACTCATTGTAACACCACTCAAGTCGATTGCCACCTCCTAAGACATATAAGTGTATCAACATCTACCATGTGTTAAACACGCATACCCCCTACATACGTCGACGCTAGTACATTTGCGGAGATTGACTGTTGTATCTGTAAATAATATTACATTCAGACTTTAACCCACAATATCACATCACCTTTACTCTACACACATGACTCGCGTGCACAAATATACTATTAGTGCTGATCTAGCTCTGGGTTACTCCATCTCAAAGACATGTCGCTGTTAATACACTGTTTTTTCCGACATCAACATCAAATAGGAGCGCATACAAACTACACATCAGGACGATATGGCTTGGTCTGCTACTCCTAATTCTTCCAGCCTCGTCGATGGACATTCCTTTGGTCATTGACTCTTCCGATGCGACCAAGGATGACTTGAAAGCTAAAGGTGGGGAGGTTTCATCATTCTCCTAATTGGCAGACTCACTCTGTCCTTATATTGCGTGCATTCGATGAATCCCGACAGTTTTAGTCAGTCTGCCGAGAATCTAAATTGACATGTACTCATCTCGGGGATATATCTTATGTTTCTGAGACGACCCTCGTAAGGCGTGAAGGTGAATTCCTTTTCATGGACAGACTATCACATAAAAAGGCAACGACTAGGCCCAGTTAAGATGGACTTCATACACTGCAAAAATGTTGTCAGCAGGTTTCGAACCAACTCCAAGAGAAACAGATTTCAACTCCGTTGTAGTAACCACTTGGCGAAGACCAGTTAGATAGACGTCCGACAAAACTACCCATCAGTGAATGTGAAAGTGTGTTCTGGGAGAAAAACCTCTGTAGTTCGGCACGTTTCGAACCTGCACAGTCCAAGAGAAACAGATTTTAATTCTGTTGTGGTAACCACTTGGCTAGGACGAGTTAAGAGGAACCCAGGGGCCTGAAGAATCAATGTCAAGGTGTGTTCTGATTTTTTTCTAAAAACCTTTTGTCGACAGGTTTCGAACCTGCGCAGCGCAAGAGTAACAGATTTTGATTCTGTTTGTGGTAACCGCTTTGACCATGACGAAGTTGAGATGAGTGAACTGTTCATGAGTGAATGTCACGTACCGTATGTTACGAGAGAGAGAAAACAAAAGCTGTTGGTTCCGAACTTGTAATTTCACATTCTAAGAGAGACAGATTTTCAATCATTTTGTTGCGGCAACCACCTCAGGGGCTAAGACCAGTTAAGGAGTGAAAATTCAACCAGGCGTCTTCCGACAGAAAAACCTCGTGTTTCGAACCTGCTGACTCTGTCCGGTCTGTGATCAAGTTCGACGAAAATTCGCGCGAGACGGACTTGAACCGGACATCAGCAACTTTAAGTGCACTGGCAAAATCCAAGGGACAGATTTAGAATCTGTTGTAGCAACCGTTTTGACCGGGACGGAGATGAGATGATCAACCTCCGAGGAACTGTCCATTAGGTGTGTTCCAGAGTTGTCATCGGCAAGTTCCGAACCTGTGCGGATTTTGACTCGGTAACCAATTGTCTTAGAAAGACCAGTCAACACCAATCTCCGAGGAACTATCCATGCGAGGCGTGTGCTGACAGAGAAAAATAAACCTTGTGGTTGCACAGATTTTGATTCTGTGGTGGTGACCACCTGACTGTTGGCAGGTTTCGAACCTATGCTCGCGCAGTCCAAGAGACAGATTTAAATTCTGTTGTGGTGACCACTTAGTTAGGACCAGTTAAGATACACCTCCGAGGAGATCATCCATGAGTGAATCTCCGAGGCATGTTCGGATAGAAAAACCTGTTGGCAGCAGGTTTCGAACCTGACCTTTATCTGCTGTGTCCTTGGGTAAGACCAGTTAACATGGCCCTCCGATAAAGCAATCCATCCACTGGTAGTGCACTGGTGTTGTGATAGAAAAAAATATTGTCATCACTGATGGTAGTCTTCAAACCTGTGCAGTCCAAGCAAAACAGATTTTGATCCTGTTGTGGTAACCACTTAAACCAGGATGATTGCCAAGTCACGAACCGCCGAGGAACTGTCATAAGTGAATATCAAGGTTTGATAAGAAGAGATATCATTTGTTTGTCGGCAGGTTTCGAACC
>Ga0310811_10007546_pt1 | contig 13953 bp, 15 predicted proteins | sample YCmetagenome_FD_207642 | JGI IMG/M metagenome (GOLD analysis project Ga0310811, IMG submission 207642) | Soil microbial communities from experimental microcosm in Duke University, North Carolina, United States - YC | ecosystem: Engineered > Artificial ecosystem > Soil microcosm > Unclassified ... | reverse complement strand
ATCCAATCCACAAAGAATCGATTGTAATGCCCCGCGCTGAGCATGTCGCCCCTTAGGGCAGGAATGATGATCAGGTCAGTATCGTCGATGTTCTGAGATAGCCCATCGACCGTGATCGCCACCATTCCGTCTTCGATCACCACCGTACCGCTTTCTCCCACGACCTGGATATCGAACAACTCCTTTTTGCCTTGCGCCTTTAGTAGCTCATTTACTTTGTTAAACACCGATCTCGCATCGACTATCGAAGCGTAGTTCGCATTTTTCAATGCCAATATCGAGACGTGTTTCTTTCTATTCATTGGATCGGTACTGCAATATAGATAAAACAACTGTCGCAAATGCCATTAGCATTATGTCGCATTTGCATATCCGGGCAACGGCATTTATGCCATAGTTTTGTATCGAATCAAATCGTCAATAGTATGCAGGGTACGGACATTTATTTGCATTTCAAGGGAAATAGCTATGAGGCATTCTCCTTTTATAAATCCGTTTTTGGAGGAGAATTTATTACGGCCCAACGTTTTAAAGAGGTGCCGGGGGGTGAGAAAATGGATCAGGGAACGCAGGAGAAGATGATGCATATTTCCCTGAAGATCTCGCCGCACACCACTCTTATGGCAACGGATAGGATGGGGAAGGAGGAGAATGAGCTGATCTTCGGCAATAACTTTCATATTTGTTTACAGGCGGATAGCGAAAAAGAAGCCGACCAGCTTTTTCGGGCGCTATCGAAAGAAGGCAAGATAGAAATGCCAATGAACAAGACTTTTTGGGGCGCCTGGTTCGGGATGTGCCAGGACAAATTCGGCATTCTCTGGATGATCAACTATACTTTCCCATCGAAAAAATAATCAAAAAAGCAAAATGGAAAAGCAAGCCGCTATCTCGAAACCTATCTGGTGGACCGGTACGATCGTAAAGGGGTTGTTATGCCTTTTTCTGGCCTTTGATGCGTCGGTGAAATTAATAAAGGCCTCACCCGCTGTTGAAGGTACCCTGCAATTGGGACTTCCCGAAAGCTGTATCCCGTTTCTCGGAGTTTATTTGTTGCTGGGAACAGCCCTCTACATTTACTCCAAAACCGTAATGGTAGGCATGCTTTTGCTGGTCGCCTACCTTGGCGCCGCGACGGCTATAATGTATAGAGCCGGCATGACGGGCCATCCCTATCTTTTTCCAATTCTATTTGCCATACTCATCGTGGTAATAGAATTCCTGAGAAACGGAAAGGTCAGAAGGGTGGTGCCATTTACAACGTAATAGTTAACACCCCAAAACGGAACCATGTCATTTCAAGCATATCTGGATAATATAAAAGCAAAGACAGGAAAGACTCCCGCTGATTTTAAGAAACTGGCCGGGCAAAAAGGCTTTCTGAATAAAGGGAAATTGGTGGCGGGAATAAAAGCCGGGCAAATAGTGGCCTGGCTCAAAGAAGATTTCGATTTGGGGCATGGCCATGCAATGGCGATCTATGCAGTATTCAAGGGAAGAACCATGTGACGCTCTATCCCTGCTGTGGATAATTTCCCTGGCCCGATCAGTTGAAAAATGGTCTAAAAAGACCAATAGATCGTTACCTTTGACAAGTCACAAACAATCCTCATGGCACCCATAAAACCATATCCCAGCCCCCGCCTCCGCCCGGCGGATTTCATAAAATTCCGCGACGATCTCGCCCTCCTCCTCACCGTCTTCGCCGCCCGCGAACTCGCCCACTGGATGGGCAAGGACAAAGGCAACTTCAGCAAAAAGATAAATGGCGTCGAGCCCGTCACCCCCCGGTTCCTCGCCGACTTCTACCACACCCTCGGCCCGGCCGTCACCCGGATCAAACAGGGCGCCGCCGGCTATGAGGTCGAAGAAGAAATGGCCGCGCCCTCAGCAGAAGAGTCCACAACCCTCATAAAATACCAGGTAAAGCTCGTCGAGCTGACGGCCGGGGTCGAAGAGATACGGGAGGAGATCATCGAGCTCAAAGCCGGCGCCGGCGAAATGCGCGTCGAGCTCCGCGAGGTCAGGACCCTCTTACAACAGCAGGGATCGACCCTGGCCGAACACACCGCCGCCATCCGCCGCCTCGAAGCCGCCGTCTTTGGCCCCCGGGGGCCGGAACTCGCCCTTTCTGCCTAACCAGTCCGGGCGAATTAAAAAAATTTGAAGATTTTTTAATTCTATTGCAGCAATCACGGATAAGGAGTTGTCTAAGTTACAGGTACTATTTTTGACGAACGGGAAAATCGAGGTGTTACCTTTTCATAATTTATTGATTGTCTGATCGCTACCTGCTTAGTTTCCAAATCTAACCTTATCGATGGCTATTGTTGCGGAATTAACCCGCACTTCGATCCATCGCCCTGACCCAAACCCACATACGGCATCCTTCCCTCCTGATTTAGAATATACATCTGCTTGATGTGCAGTAACCATGAACTACCTGCTACAGCCCTGGCGACCACCAGGGCTATTTTTTTTATTCCATTCCCGGCTATTCGGCCGGTGACTCGTCGGGACCCGCCGCCCGGCTACGGGAGCTCTCCCGCTCAAGATCCTTCGGCAGTCCAGACTCCGGATCGGCAGCAGGAAGAGCCGAACTCCAAACGCTGCCACCCTCCGGCCCTTCGCCGGCCGGATGAACCACAGGGTGGGGGGCCTCAGCCATCCCCGCTGCCCGATCCCGCCGCGCCAGCAGCTCCCGGTACCGCTGCTCATACTGATCCCACTTATGCCGCTGCCAGAAGATAGACGTAAACCCGATGATCAGCAAAAGCGCCACCAACAGCACCCGCGGATCAAAATCCGGGCTGTTCGCCTCTATATCCGCATGCTTGTCCCAATGGGAAAACAGGTTGATCACAATGGGCACCGCAAAAAGCAGCCCGATCGGCACCCCCAACAGAAATTGCTTCACCACCTTTTTCCGCCGCAGCCGATTTCGCTCCCAATAGTCGATAAATGCGGTCTCCTCTTTGGTCAACATAGCTATCCCCCTTTATTCCACAAAGTTAGGCCTAAGTTGCAGAAGTTCTTTATCTTTAACCCATACCAAAATCCGTCGGTTTGAAATTACCTCAACTACTGTCGCAGTTCTTGTACCAGACAAAGAAGCTCGATCTCCCCGGTATCGGGAGCTTCACCCTCGACGCCTCCGCAGTCCTCCCGCAAGAATCCGACCGCCTGGGCCAGATGCCCGCAGCTGGCATCCGGTTCACAAACGCCAATATCCCCACCGCCGACGACACCCTCATCACCTTCATCAAGGAACATACCGGCAAGATGAGATCACTTGCCGCCGCAGATCTCGACTTCTATCTCACAACCGGCCGCCAGCTGCTCAACATCGGCAAGGCCTTCTACCTTGAAGGCATCGGCACCCTCCTGAAAAATAAGGATGGCAGGCTCGACTTCACCCCCGGCGAATACCTCGTGACTAAGTTGGACGACCTGCACCACCCCGATCGCCGGACCGCACCAGCGGCCATGGGCTATGACGAACCACCCCGCGAAGAGGTAAAAACAAACAGCGGCCCCGGCCAGACCCTCCTCCTCATCGGCATCGTCGCCGGCATCGCCATCATCGCCTTCGGCGGCTACTGGCTATATAAAAGGAATAACTATACCGAGCCCGCGGCCGAAAGCCGGGCCCGCGTCGTTCCCGATTCCACCACCACAGCCGCGGACAACACCGCCCTCGCCGGCGCTAAACCCAGCGATAGCACCACCGCCGGTAAAAAGGATACGGCTCTCGCCAACCAACAGGCCAGGGTGGCCAACCCCGCCGATGCGTCCGCAGCAAAGACACCAACCCCGGTCACAACAACCCCGGGCGCCATCCAACACGCTGTGACGCCCGCCCCGGGACAAGTGCTCTATTACTTCGTGATCCTGCGAACCGAGAACAAGCGCCATGCCCTTCGTCGTTATAATCAACTACTTGGCTACCAGCTGAATATTCATATGGACACAAAGGATTCCAGCTTCTTCAAGCTGTACTTCCCCATCGCCGCGACCATCCGCGACACGACCCATATCCGCGACTCCCTCGCCGATGTATATGAAGCCAAAGTATCCATCGAACAACATTGACGCATCATCCCCAAGCCTATGCGCCCAACCGCCTCTTATTTCATCGAAAAGCTGGGCCTGACGCCGCATGTGGAAGGCGGCGCCTTCCGCGAGATATACCGCTCCGAGCTCGTCATCCCCCGCAGCTCACTGCCCCTCTTCTTCCAGGGTAGCCGCAGCGCTTCCACCAGCATCTACTTCCTGCTCGCCGCAGGACAGTTCTCGGCGTTCCATCGCATTGCCGCCGACGAACAATGGCATTTCTACTACGGCGACCCGTTATTGGTCTATGAGATCACCCATGGCGGCCGGCTGATCGAACACCGCCTCGGCCAGGACCCGGAAAAAGGCGAGTGCTTTCAGACTGTCGTCAAGGCAGGCAGCTGGTTTGCCTCAATGCCCGCCCCCGGCAGCGAATATTCGCTGGTAGGCTGTACCGTAGCCCCCGGTTTCGACTTCGAAGATTTTGAACTGGCCAGACGGGAACCGCTGAGCCAGATGTACCCGGAACATGCCGCAATCATCGCGCAGTTGACGCGTCCGGATGATAAATGATCCCATCTTTCATCACCCAAATGATCCGCCGGATCACCTGCATATCCGCCGTCGGATCACCTTGCACAACAGTCAGGTCCGCAAACAACCCCGCCTTCACCCGCCCCACATGCGGCAGCCGAAATACATCAGCATTCACCGAGGTCGCCGACCGCAACACATCCAGCGGCTTCATACCGTATTCCACCATATCCTCCATCTCCCTTGCATTCGTCCCATGCGTGTAAACCCCTACATCCCCACCCATACAGATCGTCACTCCCGAAGCAAGCGCCTGCCGGAAATTCTCCTTCTTGGCAACAATGGACTTCGGATCGGCATCGACTCCCTTCTTCCAACCGCGATAAGATAGAACGGCCTCACCCGCGGCCAGCGTCGGGCAAAGCGCAATCCCTTTCGCCTTCATCGCCGCAAACAGTTCGGGATTACCACCCTCCCCATGCTCGATGGTATTCACCCCCGCTTCGATCGCTCGCCGCATCCCCTCCGTCGTAGACGCATGCACCACCAGCTCGCGGCCGCTGCTCGCCGTCACCTCCACCATCTTCTTCAACTCCTCCACCGTGAACGTCGGCTGCGCCGTGCCCCCCGCACCCCACCGGTAATCCGCATACACTTTTATCAGGTCTGCCCCGTGACCCATCTGCGTCCTCACCTCCCGCGTACATCCCTCCAGCCCATCCGCCTCCGCCGCCCCATGCGGCGACTCCACATCATACGCCGGCTCCCTCGGCCCATAGCTCCCCGTGGCTACGATCGCCCGCGTCGCACAAAGCATCCGCGGACCGGGGATCACCCGTTTTTCTATCGCCAGTTTCAAACCGATATCATCATACCAACAGCCTTCCGTTCCCAGGTCCCGCACCGTGGTAAAGCCCGCCAGCAAGGTCTGCCGCGCATGCATCACCGCCCGCGCCGTCCGCTCGGCCCGCGACTCCTTCAACACCTGGTCATCCCAGGGAACTTCATTATAAGGATGCAGAAAAAGATGACTATGCCCCTCGATCAGTCCCGGCAGCAGCGTCGCGCCAGGCAGGTCCAGCACGATGGCGTCGGCCGGTGCGGGGATAGCCGACGCGGGGCCAACCGCCTCGATCAAATGCCCGCGGATCAACACCTGCCAGCCGGCATGCAGCTGCTCGCCGTCAAATACACGGTCGGGTTTCAGCAGGTAGGTGTGCCGCGCCGTATCCGCAGGGAACTGCGCTTGCGCCGCAAAGCCAAAGAGCAAGCTCAAAAGAAAAGGGAGGACCGGCCGATGCAGAGTGAAGAGCCGGGAAGGCAGACTATTTCGCATGTTTGCGCTTTTGCCGCTGAAAGTACAAATAAAACGGGATACCCGTCGCAGTCAGCAACAACCCAAACACCGACTGGATCATCGGGCTCTTCCCGGCATTGAAATTGGCAACATCATTATAGAGTGTCGCAATAAGAAAGAACGCCGTGAACACCACGAAGAACCCCGGCAACCACGGATACCCCTTCGCCCGCCAGGGCCGCTCCGCCTCTGGTATCCGCCACCGCAACAGGAAGAAACCCACCGCCGTCAGCCCATAAAAGATCCAGCTCAGGAATACGAACATATCGGCCAGCAGGTCAAAGCTGCCGCTGAACACAAACAGGATGCTGACGACACCCATAAAAATGACGGCATTCCCCGGCGTCCCAAAACGGGGATGCACCTTCCCCGTCCACGCAAAGAAGCCACCCTCCTGCGCCGTCTTGAATACTATCCGCGATGGGGCTAACAGATTGGCCTGGGCACAGCCGAAGGCCGTAAGGACGATCAACGCGGAGACGAGACCCGCCGCGGCATGCCCGAGCACCGCCTCCATCGCATCGGCCGCCACCAGCGGCGAATGCGCCATCTTCTCCACCGGCAGCACATACGTATAGGCCACGGTCGTCAGTAAATAGATCGCCATACAGGCCCCCACGCCGATCAACAGGCTGCGGCTGATATTCCTCTGCGGGTTCTCCAGCTCCCCCGCCACCATATTGATATTGTACCATCCATCATAGGAGGAAAAAGCCCCCGAAGTGGCGGCCATAAACGCAACGAGCAGGAGCCAGCCGCCCCCATGAAACTCCGGGCTATTCGTAACAAAATTCGCCGTATGCCCCTTCCCGGTAAACAACAGCCCGCCGATCAGCAACAACAGCGCCAGCGTCTTGACCGTCGTCGCCAGCACCTGCAGTCCATTACCCCCGCGCGTACTGCAATAGTTGACCACCACCAACACCGCCAGCAACCCCGCCGCCACCAATTTGACCCCGATATCCTGCAAAGGATAGATGTCGGCGACAAAGGGGATATGCAGCTTCACCGAGAGTTCTGTCGCCGGGTCCAGCCGCGGCAGATGCACGAAGAAGCCAAGATATTGCGCCGCAACAAATGCCATCGAGGCAATAGAGGTGGTATTGATCACGATATTCGACGCCCACCCGAAAAGAAAGGCCACCAGGTCGCCATAGATCTTCTGCAGATACACATAAGGCCCGCCCGTATCCGGGTACATCGATCCCAGTTCCGCATAGATCGTCGCGCCGATGATCGAGATAAGACCCGCCACGATCCAGACGAGGAAGAGCAGGGTAGGGGAGCCGAGGCGTTCGGCCATCGAAGCCGGGCGCATAAAGATGCCGGCGCCGATAATGCTGCCGATGACAAGCGATACAGCCGACCCAAGGCCAAGGGATTTCTTTAGGTCGCTCATTCAAAATATTTTGAAATGAGCCGGTGAAAATGATGCGTCCCCTGTTCCCGGCTCACCGAATACCGCCCATGCGCATAATACCGCGAGCGGACCCCCTTTTGCACCGCCTCCACCACCTCCTCGTCCTCCATCTCCACCGTGTCCAGACCCGATCCCGCCCCTTTGTTATATTTCGCCTCATCGGCAACATAGGTCAGGAAAGACACCGTCGTCAGGTTCAGCCCCTGCGGCTTCACGATATTGATGCTCAGTCCCCAGGGATAGAAATTGAACATCAGGTTGGGAAAGATAAAGAAATAATAGGCCGCCACCTTCTTGCCATGGTCCGGCGAATCAGGCGGCAGCTCGAACACGTCCTCGTCGTCCCTGGCAATCCCAAGTTGGAGATTGGCGTTGCCAAACAGCTCTGTCGTATAGTTGCCGAAATCGATCACCGTATTCAGCCCCGCATGCACAAAAGGGATATGAAAACCCTCGAGATAGTTCTCGCAGTACAGCGCCCAGTTGGCGCGGACCGTAAAATTTTGCGAAAGCTCCGGCCGGAACCGGTACCGGTCAAATGGCAGCCAGTACAGCCGCTTCATGATCTCGCCCCAATACGCTTCAAAAGGCTGCACGGGATCCAGCGACGTAAAGAACCAGGGACCCCAGGCCGCCAGGGGCAGGGACCGGAGATTATCGGCTTCCGTTGGGAAATCCTGCACCTCCTTGAACTCCGGCATACTCCGGAACACCCCGTCCAAATGCCAAAGCCGCCCATGATAGCGACAGCGAAGATGGGCGAGCCGGCAAGGCTCTCCGACGACAAGGTTTCCCCGATGGGTACAGACATTGGAAAGCAGCCGCGGCACATCGTTGTCGTTGACCAGCACAAGGGGCTCATCGAGGTAGTTCTCAAGCAAGGTGACCGGAAAAACATCTCCCGGCGTCGCAATGCTCAGGCGATCGCCGACAAACTGCCAGGAAGGCGCAAAAAGCTTCTCTTTGATCTCCTCGAAGACGGCAACGCTTGTGTAAAGACTCTTGTCCGGCGTCCGCGCCTTTGCGATGTCGGCGTCGATGTTAAATCGCTTTCCCATAACCTAAGATAATCGTTTCTTGTCGTAATTTCGCGCCCATGTCAGAAGACTTGAACATAATCAAAGGGTCCAAAGACGAGCAATACCGCTCCCTGCTCCCCCAGGTCAAAGCCCTCATGGAAGGCGAACCCGACGGAACGGCCAACCTCGCCAATGTCGCCGCCGCCCTCAAAGAACAGTTTGGCTGGCTCTGGGTAGGCTTCTATCTCGTCCGCAACGGCGAGCTGGTCGTGGGACCCTTCCAGGGACCCGTCGCCTGCACCCGCATCCGAAAAGGAAAGGGCGTCTGCGGCACCGCCTGGGCCGAGGCCCGCACCCTGATCGTCCCCGACGTCGAAGCGTTCCCCGGCCATATCGCCTGCAGCAGCCTCTCGCGTAGCGAGATCGTCGTCCCGATATTCTCTGGGAGTGAAGTCATCGGCGTCCTTGACGCCGATAGCGCCAACCTCGCCGCCTTCGACAAACTAGACCAGCACTGGCTGGAAGAAGTTGTCAAGACCATCCCGGGAATAAACAATAATATTTAAAGCGAACCGTTACAAACAACAATTTTGGGCCGCCGGCAGGCGGCAAAAACAATAAAAAACATGAAAAAACATCTCGTCAGTCTTGGTTTTGTGTGTTTGGTCGTTGCCGCGACAGCTGCTCCCTTGCAAGGGGGCAATGTACCACCACCCTCGGTCATCCTGAGCAAGAAAGAAGTGCCGATCCTCTGTTATCACCAGATCCGGGACTGGAAAGCCACCGACTCCAAAGTTTCGAAAGATTATATCATGCCCCCCGCCGATCTTCGGGCTGAGCTCAAGATGCTCCACGACAGCGGCTATCATACCATCCTCCCCGATCAGCTCTACGCTTACTATACAAAGGGAACCCCCCTTCCCAGCCGGCCGATCATGCTCACCTTCGACGACACCGACGAAGACCAGTATACCGTCGCCTGGCCCGAAATGAAGAAATATGGATTCAAGGGAGTGTTCTTCATCATGACGGTAAGCTTGAACCGCCAACCCCATTACATGACCGAATCCCAGGTAAAAGAACTCTATGCCGCCGGCAATGTCATCGGCAGCCACACCTGGGACCACCACAATGTTCGCAAATACCAGGGTAAAGACTGGGAAGTACAGATCGACAAGCCAACCAAAAAGCTCGAAGGCATCACCGGCGGCCCGATCAAATACTTCGCCTATCCCTTTGGCCTATGGAACCGCCAGGCACTCCCCGAGATCCGCAAACGCGGCTTCCTCATGGCCTTCCAGCTCGCCGATAAGATGGACCCCACCGATCCGCTGATGACCGTACGCCGGATCATCGTCGGCGGCGGCTGGAGCCTCAAGACCTTCAGTAATGCGATCAACCGGGACTTTCATTAGTACCAGGAACCTTCTGCCACCAAGGCGGCGGCCCCGATAAGCTCCGCATCATTTCCTAATGTCGAGATCTCGATTTGCGTATTCGAAGCGAGACGTGGGATGCAGTGTTCATTCAAGGCCTGCTGGATCGGCGCTTGCCAGATCTTGCCGGCGGCCGCGCCTCGCCCGCTGAGGATGATGGTCTCGGGATTGAGCAGATGGATGAGAATGGCGATTCCCCTGCCGATCGTATAACCGGCCTCCGACAGGAGACCGACGGCAAATTTGTCACCGGCCCTGGCGGCCGAAAGGATGGCCTGGGCAGCGGTATCGGGATCTTCCGCCGGCAATTGCGTATGGAGGGCCGTTAGGCTACCCTTTCGGATACCTTCTTCGGCTTTTGCGATCAGCTCCAGCAGCGATGCTTCGGTCTCGAGGCAGCCACTTTTACCGCAACTGCATAATTTGTTATTGGAATAGATCGGCAGGTGGCTGAACTCACCCGCAAATCCATTGTGTCCCCGGAAATACTCTCCATTGAGGATCATGCCGAGCCCAACCCCCCAGCCCAGGTTGATGACCAGTACGTTCTTCGAGTTACGCGCAATTCCGAATCGAAACTCCGCCAGCGCGATGAGCCGGGAATCATTCTCGATAAAGGTTTGGATGCCGGTGTGTTCCGTGAGATACCGGGCGATGCCTTTCTCAGCCGATCGCAGGAAGCTGTAGTTGATCCCTTCGCGGGAGTCCACGAAACCGGGCATTCCGATGCCGATGCCGGCAATCCGCGTACTTCCGATGCCGGACCCGAGGATGAACTCGTTGATCATGGCGGCAAGCCGCTCGGGCGTGCTGTCTTTGGCGGTCTGCGGAAACTCGAACTTCCCGATCGGCGTCACCTGCTTTTGGTGCATATCCATGATGACGATGCGGGTGAAGTACTGGTCCATGGCGACGCTGACGATGTAGAAGGATTCGGGCCGCAGGGAATAACTCTGGGCGCGACGGCCGCCTGTAGAAGGGGCATAACCCGTGGGTGTCACATATTTCTCTTCGACCAGCTGACCAAGCATCTTCGTTGCAAGGGGAAGACTGGTGCTGGTACGATCGCTGATATCCAAACAGGATAAGTTTCCGGCAAAGTAGAGTTCTTTAATGATCTTTCTTTTATAGATCATGCTTTTTTCGCTCATAGGAGGTGCCCGTTCTCATGGACCGCGTAAAATTACCCTTTTCCTATGATCATTGTTTGGACGAAGGAAGGATTCTTCTCCAACGTGTCGATTTTAGCTGTTTTAGTGTCGATTTTGTTCGATTTCGGACAGATGCTGTTCGATTCCGGACAGGTCCGTTCACTTGCGCGCAGGAGTTAGATGGCTGAGGTATTCTTTTGTGGCATCCGGATAGATGGCGACGCGATGTGTGCGCACAAGGTCATGTACGAGGCGCGCTTCGCCGGACAGTTGCAGGGTGATGGCGTTGGAGGGCAGGGCCGGCATATGACAATCGATGCAATTGGCGGCGAGGCCCATCGTCTTCACCTCGGGAAGCGAGCAGACGTGCTGGCCATTGCCGCCATGACAGGTGATACACCGTTGCGAGTAAACCTCCATTTTCCCATGTTCATTGACGTGAGGATTGTGACAGGAGGAGCAGTCCAGTTGCCCGGATAGCCGGAAGCATTTGCTGGCCGTGAGCAGGCCATACTGGTTGCCATGGACGTCGAGCGTAGCCGTTGCGGAAGTATCGTATTTTGCCGTGGAGAAGTTATCGAGGGTATCGCCCGGCAGGAAGGTAAAGGAAGGCATCTGCTGGTTTCGGAATCCCGAATGGCAGAGCGCACAGGCGTCCAGGCGTTGCTGACGGGTGAGGTGCCGGGTGTTGATGATGTACCTGGCTGTTCGGTCGGTCGGGTGTGCGGTCTGCCAGGCGACATGGAGGGAGGCGGGTCCATGACAACGCTCGCAATCGATCCCATAAAGAATGCTCGTGCTGTCGAAGACCGTGCCCTGCCCTTCCAGTTCCGCTATTTTCGCGTTGGTGCCATGGCATTCCATACATTGCCCGTGCACCTGCTTGCCGAAATAGACAAAATTTCGCGGATAGCCGGGACTGTTACACCAGCTGTCGAGCGGCACAAAATACGAGACCGGTAGTTGGAACAGGCGGCTCCCATCCCAATACAGATAGGTCTGGCCCTTGCGGCCGGAACCGATGACGACGCCGAAGGCTTCGCTTTCGACGGGATTACCGTTGAGAAAGGACGTCTGGTAAAAGCGGCCGGCCTTTTTTTCCATCCGCACTTCCATATGATCGTTTAAGACAAACCTGCTTTTCTCACCTTTGAAGGAACCCTTGATGAACGCCGCGGCCGCGGGCCGGGAATCGAGATAGTGAGCGGTATGGATGTGGTCGGCATAGATGGCGGCGTGACAAGACTGGCAGGTGGCCGACCCGATGAATTCGGCGGTATCGCGCGCATCAATAGCCGTGCCGGATGGCGCCGAAGGCGCAGGCTTCCAAAAAGCGCTGATGCCAACGATTGCCGGGATCAGCAATAGGACGAGATTGTATTTTTTGAGTTTTATTGACGTAGTTTGATTTTTTGGAGGACCCATTCGCCGATCTGCCGGCCGGACAGCTGTCCCGCTTCGATGGCGGCCCGGTAATGGATGCCCCCATAAAACCGGGAGACCGCGGCTTCCTCTGCAGCCTGCTGGAAAGATACAAAATGTTTCTCCGGAAGTCCCCACGGCCGCTCAGTATCATCGTTAAAAGCGCAGTCCGCACCAAAAATGGGCGTTAGAACGGTTGCCGAGACCATGGAGACGATGCTATGGCCGCTGGTGTACTCGGGGAAGGGCGGCGTCTGCAGGACGGGATGCCAGCCCTCGTCGATATAGGAGTTGATATAGGTCTCGGGGCGAACGACGTTGCTCCGGTATTTCTCATCCCAACAACTGATGAAGGCGTCGAAGATGGCGATGGAGGTTATCGTATAGGCGGCGGCCGTCTTGGTGATATCGCTGTGCCGTTGACGGGACACCGTGGTCACAATGGCGATCCAATGGCCGCCGGGAGAGATCTTTTTAGTGGCGTAGCTAAGATGGCCTTCCATTGTAACGGCGAAGGGATTGCAGTCCCAGAAATTGGCGATGTCTTTCTGCTCCGGCGACAAGGTGTTGACGGCATGGTATACATCATAAGCCGCGTGATAAAAGGGGCTGCCGCTGTCGCTGCTGAAGGGTGGCGCAGTGGGGGGTCGAAACTGGCCGGCGCTGTCGAGGGTCACGGGCCGGATCTTATTCCAGTAGGGCTCCACAGCCGCCATATAGACGGGAGGCGTCGGTATCCACTTGTCTTTTTGCCGGGAGATGCGGTACCGCGGCAGATGGCGGGTCTCCTTGTATTGATCGGTCTCCGCCCAGGCAATGACGGCCGCCGCCACCTGCTGCCCATATTCGAGGGAAGCCTTGTACCGGGCGGCCGGCGCAATCGCGCGAAGCGCGCCGAGGATCGCGCGAATGGAGTCCTGCATCGCGGAATCCGAAAAGACCAGCTTTTTTCCAACTAACAGAAAAGCATACACAGCCGCAACAGGAAACGAGATCGCTTTGCCTGGCGGCGCGATCGCCGGAAATCCCTTCACCTGCCCATGGAGCGATGCCCACACCTCCGGCCGCTCCTTCACAAGCGTCTCATAAGCCGCAATATTCGTATACAGGTAGATCCGGCTGGCGACCGGTGGCGAAAAGATATCGTGGACCATGATATCCGTAATGGCCGCCTCGGCACGGCGCAACGGCTCGGCATTGTCCTGCGCGGAAACGCCTGTCGTCAGCCCGGCCAAAAGCATTATAAAGATGATTTTCATCGGCTATTTACTTTTATCACCTGTACGGCGTCGTTATTCTTTGCGACGATGATCCAGCTTTCACCGTTCGGGCCCCTTGCTTCAACCATCCCGCGGACGTCGCCGCCGATATAACAGCCGCTGACCGCGGCATCTACCGGCTTAAACGACGGACCCGGCCCCTTCAGGAATAGACCGAGGCTCGCGTCGCCGCGGCCGAGTTGGGTGCGCCAGGGAAAGAAATTGCCCGCCACCAGCAGGTCTTTTTTCCCATCGCCGTCGAGATCGTCGTTTATCGAGCCGGAAACGCGCGAAAATTGGGC
>Ga0310811_10007545_pt1 | contig 13953 bp, 9 predicted proteins | sample YCmetagenome_FD_207642 | JGI IMG/M metagenome (GOLD analysis project Ga0310811, IMG submission 207642) | Soil microbial communities from experimental microcosm in Duke University, North Carolina, United States - YC | ecosystem: Engineered > Artificial ecosystem > Soil microcosm > Unclassified ... | reverse complement strand
AGGCCACCGTACCCGTACCGGAAGAGTTGAACTGGCTCGACCGCACGATGCGGTTCGAGATGCGGCGGCTCGCCGAAGATACCGGCGGCCGGGCATTCGTGACGACCGATCCCGCCGAGCTCCCCGGTGTCTACGAGCAGATCGGAAGCGAACTCCGGGAACAGTACTGGCTGGCGTACGTACCGGCCACCCCCCAACCGGGTTTTCGCCACGTGTCTGTGCGGGTGATCGACCCGCGAGGGCTGCAGGCGCGGACGCGAGCGGGATACACCGCCGGGTCCCGGATCGCATCGCATGCGAGTCCGCGTGCGACGACGCCATGAACGCGCTTTCACCAGTTCTACTCATCAGCCCCGACGGTGACTCAGGTCACGGATCCGCTGATGCGGCGCTGCACCGGTTTGGCGATGCGCTCGAGCATCTCGGCTACACACTCGTCCGTGCCACGTCAACGGACGAAGGCCTCGCGCTCGTCAACGCGCAACCGGTCTTTGCGGCCGTCGTGCTCGACTGGGATCTCGGCGACGGAGCGAGGTGCGCCGGTGAGGCGGCGCTCTCGATCATCGATGGCGTTCGCGCTCGAAGCCGCCTCATGCCGGTATTCCTGGCCGTCGCCCGAGCCTCACCCGCGGCGCTTCCGATCTCCGTCGCGCGTGACGTGCACGGGTATCTGCATCCGCTCGCGGAGGCCGCCGAGACCACGGCTCAGCGTCTCGATTTCGCGGTGCGTCAGTACTACGCGGGACTGTTGCCTCCGTACCTGCGCGCGCTCAAGCAACTGGTTGACGACGGACCGTGCCTGTGGGGCGGAGCCGGCCATCAGGGTGGCGAGGCGTATCGCCGGCACCCGGTGGGCGCCGAGTTTCAGCGCATGTTCGGAGACGGTCTGGCGCGCGCCGATCTCGGCGCACGAGTGCCGGAGCTCGGCGATTGGCTCGAGCACGTCGGCGCGGCAGCAGACTCGCAGCGCCGCGCGGCACGCGTGTTCGGTGCCGAATGGAGCTTTCTCGTGCTCGGCGGTTCGTCCGCTGCGAATCGCATCGTCGTCAACGGCATCGTTGCCCGCGACGACATCGTTGTTGCCGACAGAAGCGCTCACCAATCGGTCGTGCACGCGGTCATGCTCGCCGGGGGACGGCCCGTGTACCTCAAGCCGTCCTGCAACGGCAACGCCATGCTCGGCCCTATTCCACCGTGGTGTCTTGCGCCGGGCCACATCCAGGAGTTGATCGACCACAGCCCGCTCGCACGCGGCGCGGCATCCACCGATCCGGTTCTGGCGGTCGTCACCAACAGCACCTACGACGGCCTGTGCTGCGACGTTGAGCGGGTCGTCTCGACACTGGGCCGGTTCGTGCCCAGGCTGCACTTCGACGAAGACGCCTACGGCTACGCGCACATGCACCCGATGTACAGCGGCCGCCATGCGATGGGCGTGGACGCCGCCGACGCTCCCGATCGTCCGACGCTGATTGCCGTGCAGTCGCCGCACGAGACGCTGCCGGCGCTGTCGATGGCGTCGATGATTCACGTGCGACCCGGTCCGCGCGCACCGATTGACGGGCAGGTGTTCAAGCAGTCCTTCCTGATGCACGGGACCACGTCGCCGTTTCATCCCATTCTCGCCTCGAGCGAAGTTGCGACCGCGATGATGGAGCAGCCGGCCGGTCACACACTGGTCGACGAAGCCATCAGGGACGCGATCGGGTTCCGTCAGGCGATCGTGGCGACACGGACGGGATTCCTGGACGCCGAGGGCTCGGACGCATGGTTCTTCGACGTCTTCCAGCCGCCGCAGATCCTGGATCCTGCCACGGGCGAGTCGGTCGCGTTTGCTGATGCGCCCGTCGAGACGCTCGCGACGCACTCGTCGTGCTGGATCCTCGAGCCTGGCGATCGGTGGCACGGCTTCGCCGACGTCGATGTGGACGGCTCACATGTGCTCGTCGATCCGATGAAGGTCACGATCATGTGCCCGGGAGTCGACGAGTCAGGCACGCCTGGCAAGCGCGGTATTCCGGCGTGCGTGCTGACGCGTTTTCTGGACGAACGCCGGATCTTCGTGGCGCGCACTGGACCGTACACCGCGTTGGTCCGCTTTTCGGTCGGGCTCGAGCCGGGCCGATGGGGCGCGGTGCTCGAGGCGCTGCACGAATTCAAACGCTTCTACGACGGTGGCGTGACAGTAGGGGAGGCGCTGCCGCGACTGGCTGCAGCGCATCCGCGCTATGCGAACCTCGCATTGCGAAGCCTCTGCGATCGGATGCATGCGGCTGTCGCGGCGCTCGACGTCCTGTCGCTGGCGGTGGAGGCCATTCGCGCCGACCCGCATCCGGTCGTGGCACCGGCGGCTGCCTATCAGGATTTGCTGCGCGGCAGAACGGAAGCCGTGCCGCTTCGCGACGCAGCGGGCCGTACGGCGGCGGTCGTCGTCGTGCCCAGCCCGCCTGGTTTTCCACTGGCAATGCCTGGCGAGCGATTGGGTCCTGGCACCTGTGCCGCGCTGCGCTACTTGCAGGCGCTGGAAGCCTTCGATCGCACCTTCCCCGGATTCGAGCACGACGTGCACGGCATCGAGCATGGCGACGACGGCTCGTTTCTGCTGCGGGTGATCGTTGACGAACGTCGTCGTCACACCGCGCCGGCGCGCTCGAATGGCGACGACGCGCGTCGCGCATCGCGTCGTTGAGTGGAACGACGTCGGCAGGGGGTCGATGCGCGCATGGCCGAGACACTCACATCCTTCACACGCGTGGCGGTGCTGACGATCGCCACGCTGATGCCGCTCATCAACCCCGCCGGCACGGCCCCCATCTTCCTGTCACTCACGAACGGCGAGACCGATCACACGCGCGCTGTGCTCTCGCGTCGAATCGCACGCAATACCCTGATCACGCTGGTCGCCGCCATGGTCGGCGGGTCCTGGGTGCTCGTCCTGTTCGGTCTTTCTCTCGCTGAGATCCGCATCGCGGGTGGAGTGCTGGTGATTGCCACGGCGTGGCACCTGATGCGTACCGATCAGCGGCCCGATGCGGCGATCGTCGCGCTCTCTCGTGTTGAGACCGCTGAACCGCTTGCGCACAGCAGCTTCTACCCGCTGACGTTTCCAGTGACGATCGGACCAGGCTCGCTGTCGATAACGGTCACGCTCGGCACGGGCGCCGGCGCGGCTCCTGTCGCGTCACTGCTCGGCGCTATTGCGGGAATCGCTGTGGTGTCGTTGTCGGTGTATCTCTGCTACCGCTTTTCCGCGCGTGCGGCGCGCATGCTCGGCGCCGCCGGCACGCTGGTGCTCTTGCGTATGTCCGCGTTCATCCTGCTTGCCGTCGGGGTGAAGATCCTCGGCGACGGTTTGGTTGAGCGCTTTACAACCGGATCGGCATAGTTCGCACCTGACGGCGGCGTGATCGTGAGATGTGATGCGTACCGCACTCACGATCATCATCCACGTAATCATGCTCTTCATACTTGCCGGAGACGCCTCCGCGCAATACTTCGGACAGAACAAGGTGCAGTATCGGAGGCATGCGTTCCGAATGCTGCAGACGGAACACTTCGATATCTACTTCCATCAGGATCGTCGCGAAGCGGTCGACGTCGCCGGACGTCTGGCGGAGCGGTGGTATCGGCGCTTCTCGCGTTTCTTCGGCGAAGAGCTGAGCGGCCGACAGCCGATCGCGCTGTACAGCTCGAAGCCGGATTTCGATCAGACGCTGGTGGTGTCCGGATTAATTGATAACGGCACCGCCGGAGTCACCGAGCCGCGAAAGCGCCGGATCGCGCTGCCGTTTGCGGCGTCGCTTGCCGACACCGATCACGTACTGGGGCACGAAATCGTCCACGCGTTTCAGTTCAACCTCATTGCCAGCGCACCGCTCGGGCGTGGAGGGAACGGCGTCGAGGAGCTGCCGCTGTGGGCCGTCGAGGGCCTCGCGGAGTATCTGTCGCTCGGTGCGGTGGAAACGCATACGGCCATGTGGCTGCGCGACGCGGTGCGCGGCGGCACGCTGCCCAGCATCGCGGATCTGTCGAAGCCGGAGTACTTCCCGTACCGGTGGGGACACGCGTTCTGGGCGTATGTCGGCGGACGATGGGGCGACCGGACCGCAGCCGATCTGTTCAGGGTTGCCGCGTTTGCCGGCATGACGAGCGCGATTGAATCCGTGCTCAACACCACCGAAGACGACTTCGCCCGGGAATGGCACGAGGCGCTGCGCGCGGCGTATCCGCCGGTCGCGCCAACGACCATCGGCACACAGATCGCCGGGGCGCGTCCGCTTGGCGGCTCGATCAACGTCGGCGCTGCCATCAGCCCCGACGGGCGATGGGTCGCGTATCTGACCGAACGAACCTTCAGTGTCGATCTCGTCGTCGCCGACGTCGAGAAGGGCAAGGTCGTTGCGACACTGACGGACACGGCGGGGAATCCACGGTACTCGAGCCTCCAGTACGTCGGGTCCAGCGCCGCCTGGAGCGCCCGCGGCGACCGGCTGGCGCTCTCGACGCTCACGGACGGGCGGCCGGCGGTCTCGATCTTCAAATGGCCCGGCGGCGGGGTGGACAAAGACATCGTGATTGACGGCGTCGACGAAGTCTTCAATCCAACGTGGTCGCCGGATGGCAAGAGCATCGCGTTCAGCGCCATGAACCAGGGCGAAACCGATCTCTTCGTCTACGACATTGAGCACGCCTCGCTGCGCCGGCTGACCGACGACATGTTTGCGGATTTGCAGCCGGCCTGGTCGCCCGACGGGCGGAGCATCGCCTTCGTCACCGATCGGTTCACGACCGATCTCGAGACCCTCACGGCGGGCGCCCTTCGCGTGGCCATCATGGATGCCGTCACTGGCGAGATTCGGCCCGTTCAGGCCTTCGCGACGGGCAAGCACATCGCGCCCCAGTGGTCTCGCGATGGCGGCACGCTCTATTTCATCGCCGACGGCGACGGTAAGCCGGACGTGTACGGGGTCAACCTGCAGGATGGGTCGCTCGCTCGCCTGACGCAGGCCGACAGCGGGATCGCGGGGCTCACGGAGTCCAGTCCCGCGCTCTCGATCGCCGCCGGCGCTGACAGTGCGGCGGTCACGGTCTATGAGGGCGGCGTGTTTGCGATCCACGTGCTCGCGTTATCCGGCGGCACGCCGGCCCCACGCGACGGCTTCGAGACACCTCGCCTTCCCCCTGGAGCCGCCGGCAGCCGGATTCCGCTGATGGCGGACAACGATACCGCAGCCCCTGCGCCAGCGGAGCCGCTGCCGGTGTCGCGCTATCGCGCGAAGTTGTTGCTCGAGGACGTCTCGCAGCCGACCTTCAGCGCCGGTATGGATCCGTTCGGCGCTACGGCCGGAGGCGGGATAGGTCTGGCATTCAGCGATCTGCTCCACACCCAGTGGCTCGTGACCGGCGTGCAGATGGACAACCCGCTCGGTTCAGGCATGAGCGTTCGCGATCTCGCCGGGTCCGCCGGCTACTTCAACCAGGGTCACCGGTGGCAGTGGGGCGCCTTCGGCCAGGCCGTCCCGACGTATGTCGGTGTGCGCGCGACGCGATCCGATGCTGCGGATGTCATTGCGCCGTTCGCCGTGGTGCGACAGGTCGAACGCACCGCTCGCGCCGCCGCGTCGTATCCATTCAGCCGTGCGCGCCGAATCGAGTTCAACGGAGGCATCGCGCAACTCTCATTCGACGAGCTGACCGGCTTGTTCACGACTGGAGGCGGGTGGCGGCCCATCGCCCAGGCGATGACACTGGAAAGCGCGGCGGTCGCATTTGTCAGCGACACCAGCAGCGCCGGTGCGACCAGTATCGTCAGCGGCGAGCGCTACCGCCTTGAGGTCGCACCGGTGTTCGGCGACCTCCACTATGTGAATGTCACAGCTGACTATCGCCGCTACTTCATGCCGGTGCCGTTCTTCACGATCGCCGGGCGGGCGCTGCACATCGGCCGCTACGGCAGCGGTGCGGAAGACACTCGAATCGCGCCGCTGTACCTCGGTTATCCCTGGCTCGTCCGCGGATTCGATTTCGCGTGGAACGTCGTCAACGATTGTGTGACGGTGCTGTCGCCCGGATGTCCTGAGTTGAACCACCTGATCGGCAGCCGGCTTGCCGTCGGCAATCTCGAGGTGCGGCTTCCGCTCCTTCGCCCGTTCGGACTCTCGCGCTCGATGTACGGCCCGCTGCCGGTCGAAGTGGCTGCGTTTGTCGATGGTGGCGTGGCATGGCGAGCGGCGGGATCGTCGCCGGGCGGCCCTCCGGCGGTTAGTACCGGTATGACGTTTCGCGCCAACCTCGTCGGCTTCGGGATTGGTCAATTCGACATCGCGCATCCGCTCTCCCGGCCGAACGACGGATGGGTGTTTCAGTTCAATCTGTCGCCGGGCTTTTAGCGCGGCTTGATGCATCGAGTGCCGGTTCGACATAGGCGCCGCGCCGCCGGCGCGCGATGCTGACTGACGAGGATGATGGTGCCGACCGCCCGCGTAGCTCTCATGCCGCTGATCGTGTGCGCAGCACCATGCGTCGCGCTCAGCCCAGCGACACCAGCAGCAATGCGGCGCCGTCGGATCCTGGGGAGTGTCGCGGTCGTTCGGCTGGTCGGCCGGATGGCGTCCGTCGGCCCGGGCGCAAATCGAGGGAAGCGGTGATTAGACCCTATGCCCTGGCATTGCTGCTGATCGCGATCGCGCGCGTTGCGGCAGCGCAGGAAGCGCCCCCACCCGTGGAGACGGACGGTCGGGCATTCTTCGCGGAGCCGACGTTGCTGACGTCGATCATCGATCAAGCCATCCGATTCCATCTAACCGACGACGGCGATGAGGACGAGGGGTTCTACCCAAAGGTGGGCGGCATGATCTCCGGCGCCGGCTGGATTTCGCTCGGTCCCGGCTATCGCCGTAATTTCTTCGACGGGCGTGCGCGTGGCGATGTCCACGCCACGGTGTCATGGCGCGCCTACCTGCTCGGGAATGCGACCTTCGAATTTCCGCTCCTCGCCAGCGGGCATCTGGCTGCCGGCGCCGAGGCGCTGTGGCAGGACTCCACGCAAGTGAACTACTACGGCATCGGCCCGGATACTCCGGACGTGCGTGCCCAATATCGCCTGCAGACGACGGACGTCGTGATGTATGCGCGATACCGGCCTCGACGCTGGCTGGCGGTGGGCACGCGACTCGGATGGCTTGCCCGTCCATCCGTGTCGTCGCCGACGGGTCCGTTCCAGCACGCCGACACCCTGGACGCGCAGGCCGCCTTTCCGAACGACCCGGCGATGACGCTTGCCATTCAGCCGCGCTTCCTGCATGGCGAGATGGCGATCACGGCGGACAACCGGAATTTCCCTGATCATCCAACGCACGGGGGTCTCTACCGCGCGTCAGCCGGTGCGTATGTCGCGGATCAGAGTCAGTTCAGCTTCAACCGCTACGAAGTTGAAGGGTTGCAGGCGATACCGCTGCTCGACCGTGCCTGGGTCATCGTGCTGCGCGGGTGGGGTGTGTTCAATCAGGCGCCGTCGACGCGGGAGGTTCCGGTCTACCTGATGGCCGCGCTCGGTGGCGCCAACACGCTGCGGGGGTATGCGAACTTCCGGTTCCACGATAAGAACCTGCTGCTCGCCAGTGTCGAATCACGGTGGGCCATCTTCGCGCACATGGATGCGGCGCTGTTCGTCGACTCGGGCACGGTCGCCCCGCGCGTCGGCGATCTCGGCCTCGACAACACGGTCTACGGGTTTGGTGTTCGCGTTCACACGCACACCGCAACGTTGGCCCGGGTGGACGTCGCACACAACCGTGAGGGCTGGGGTGTGCTGTTCCGATCCAGCGATGCGTACAACCTCGACCGCTTGAAGCAGTGGGTGGCCGCGATCCCGTTCGTGCCGTAGGAGACGCACATGTCAAGAGGGTTCCTGCTGTTGACGACGCTGCCGATCGTCATCGGCCTCTCCGCCGCAGACGACCACGCGCGCGTGCGCGCCAAGGATCTCCCCGCTCCGGCCCCCATCAAGGAGCTCTGGCAGCCGCCCGCCCGCATTTCGGCGCAGGACCTGTTTCATGGCCCATGGGGCAACGCAGATGCTCCCGATGCCGCAGCCACGTACCGGTTCCAACGGTCGAAGCGTCGCGGAGTCAACCCCGGCATGACCGTCGTCGATCAGCTCGGACGCGAGTGGAGCGTCAAGCAGGCGCCACACGATTCCCGCGGAGCCGAGGGACCGATTGAAGTCGTGCTGTCCCGGGTGCTGTCCGCCGTCGGCTATCACCAGCCGCCCGTTTACTATCTGCCGGGCTTCACGATGGCCGATACGTTCGGCACCCGACATGAGCCAGGCGGCCGGTTCCGTCTCAAAGTTCCGGATCTCAAAGAGCGCACCACGTGGTCCTGGGGAGAGAATCCGTTCGTCGGCATGCGGCCTCATCAGGGGCTCCTGGTCATTCTGATCATGTTCAACAGCGCCGATTTGAAGAACTCGAACAACACCGTGTACGAGCACAAGACCGCCTCCGGCACGGAGGAGTGGTACGTGGTTCGCGATCTCGGTGCGGCGCTCGGCACGACCGCCGGTCTCCGACCCCGGCGCGGCGACCCCGATCAATTCGCGGCGATGCCCTTCCTCTCGGGCGTCAACGGTGGACATGTCACGTTCGGATACGACGGCCGGCGTTACAACATCGTGCGCGACCGCATCACGCCGGAGGACGTGCGGTGGGCATGTGCGCTGCTCGCGCAGCTGACCGAGGCGCAGTGGTATGACGCCTTCCGCGCCGGCGGCTTCGAGAAGCCGGCCGCCGAGCCGTTCATCAGGACGTTGCGCCGGAAAATTGCTGAAGGACTCGCTCTGGCGACGGCGTAGCGCCGCTCACGCGGCCTTCGCATCGAGATGCCAGAGGCGGACCGACGTGGTGAGCGGCTCGCACAACAGGCCGCTCACCTGACCGTCCTCCGAGGCGACGAACACGACGCTGCCCGGATGCTCTGCCGCGTAGGTCGCGGCCGCGCGGTGACGGGTGCCGCGACTATCGAAATCGACCGGGATCGCCGTGCCGTCCGCGCGGGTCTTGTGCTCATGGACCGCAACCGATCCGCCAACAGGCAGGATTACGCCGAACGCGAGCAGCGCCAGATCCCGGTTGAGCAGGACGGCCCCGTCGATGGCGGTGAGGCGACCGAACTCTTCGGCCACCCGTTCGGCTTCCGTCAGGAACGCGCTGCGGAGCAGCTGCCCGAACGCGGCGCGTGGCGGCGGGTCGGGCATGGCGCCGCCGATGCGCCAGGCCAGGCGCAGCAGCGACGCGAGCGAGGAGTCGAGCACCATGCGGTACGGGGCGGACTCACTCGATCGCGGTTCCTCGTCGGTGCTGATGATCAGGATACCGCCGCGGCCGTGCGCGATCATCTCGCGAACGAGAAACGATACGGAATCCAGATAGTGGGGGACGACGTGGTCCTCCACGTCACCGCTGCGCGCGATCGCCGTCAGCGCGCCGCGAATCGAGCCGTCGTCTGCGGACACGGGATCGTCGGTGACCGACAGGATCGCGCCGCGCTCGTATTCGATCACAAGCTCGCGTCCGCTCCTGATGGACAGGCACCCCGGGCGCGACGTCACGATCTTCACGAACGGATCGGGTCCGCTGTTCACCCCTTCGCGGGCCAGCCCGGTGATGGCGAGGGTCCCGTCTTCGAGGACGCCGACGGCGGAATACATGCGCCGGTCGTCGCTGGCGACGGCCAGCTTCGCGAGCTCGCGCGGCACGAAGGGACGCGGTGAGGCGAACCGCAGAATCTTCCAGCGATACAACGGCACCCCCGCGGCGGCCGCGGCATCCGTCATCACGAAGTCGCTCGCGTTCCGTCCGACAAACGTCACGCTGATCGCGTGGTGCTCGCCTTCATGCGTCTCCAACCCGGCAAAGAACACCGTGGTGAGGAGCCGCACGAGCTCCTCATCCGATACCCGCGACAGGCAGGCGCTCATCGGCGTGAGGCGCTCGCGTGCCACGTGTGCAAGTGCCGGCGGAAACACCAGCGACGGCTCATGCCGTGTGATCGGTCGTTCCGGAGTCATGCCGACTCCTTCCAGGACAGCGTCGTCGGGCGATCGAGCGGTGGTGCTGCGGGCAGCACGGGCACCGGCGAACCATCCAGAGGGAGCGCGACGTGAAAGGTCGTGCCCACCCCGGGAGCGCTCTCCGCCCAGATGCGACCGTGGTGAGCCGTGACCAGCCCCTTGGCGATGTACAGCCCGAGCCCGAGTCCCTTCACTTTTCGCGGGCCGGCAGTACGGGCGCGAGCGAAGCGATTGAAGACGAATGGCAGCTCGTCCTCGGGAATCGGATCGCCGGCATTCATCACGCGGATGTGCGCCCGCCCGGCCGCGAGGCTCAGGTCGACGACGATTTCCGTGTCGGGCGCTGCGTACTTCACCGCGTTCGACAGCAGATTCGCGAGTACCTGTTCGAGACGCTGTGCGTCGCCGCGTACGGACAGACGCAGATCGTGGGGAATGGCCGTTCGCGTACGAGCTGCCGCGAGCGGCGTTCGTCGCACGACGTCGCGCAGCAGCTCGCCGATGTCGACGCGTTCGAACGTCACACGCAGGCGATCGCTTTCGAGCAGTGAGGCGTCCATGAGGTCGGTGACCATGCGGCCGAGACCGTGCACCGATCTGGCGATCTGTTCGAGACTGTCGCGCTGCTCAGAGGAGAGATGTCCGCGGAGCAGCAACGAGCACCTGACGGCAATGACGCTGATCGGCTGTCGCAGCTCGTGGGCGACAATCGAGGCCCACTCTTCGCGGACGCGCTGCAACTCTCGTACGGCGGAAACCTCCTGGCAGACCATCACCGCGCCGTCGAGCGATCCGTCATGCTTCAGGATCGGCGCCGCGCTGACGAGGAGCGGCACCGGCCGATTGTCCCGGCCGCGCGCGATGAGCTCGCGACCGATGGTCACTTCGCCGTCCGCAACCGCCCGCGCGGCCGGAACGTCACGAGGAGACAAGCGATCACCCGACGGCAGGCTCAGGTCCAGCATCCGTGGCGTGCTGGAATCGGGCCTCTCGTGAGGATCTGCATGCGCCAGGGAGCCAAGCGGCCTGTTCTCCAGCGTCACCTCGCCGCGGGTGTTGAGGACGACGACACCCTCCGGCATTTCATCGAGCACCGACTGCAGCCAGGCGTTCGGCTCCTGCGTCCGCGCGGCCTCGAGCGCGTCGCCCGCCCGCGCCGCGAGCATCTCCGCCATCTGCTGATCCTCGAGCGTAAATTCGGCGCCGTCGCGCTTGTTGCCGAGGCACAAACATCCAGCGACCCGGCCGCGAAACCGGATCGGAACGCCGAGAAAGGTGGTGATCGGCGCATGGTGCGGTGGCAGACCGACGTATCCGAGATGCTGACGCGCGTCGCGCAGACGCACGGCTCGGTTCTCGTCCGTGAGGAGCGCAAGCAGACCGACACGCCGTGGCAGCCGTCCGATTTGCCGCACCTGCTCGGGTGGCATCCCCAGGTGTGCCCAGACGAGGAACGGGTTCGTCGCGTCGCCCCCGATGCCGGCTGCTGCGAGTTCAGAACCGGTGAGCGTTTGTGCCTGCAGGGCGATCGTATGGAGGGCGACGCGGGCGCTCTCACCGGCGCTGCCGATCGCCGCGGCGATGTCGAGCGCCGCCTGATCGGAGGTGTCGCTCCGCCGGCGCTGCAACGGCCGGTCCCGCCGCGGCGAGGTGCGACCGATTGCCCCGGCCACGGCGGCAGCGAAGATCAGCATCATCGCCAGCATCGCCGGTGCAGCAGCTCTGGTTCGCGCCGAGGGGGCGCGCGTCCATCCACGAATCGGAGAGGGCAAGCTAATCATGCGTGCGATATCGTGCATTCCAGTGGCGACGGCAACGCGTCGCGAACCCGCGATCGACGACCGCTACTGCTGGCGCTCCGCCTCGGGCGGACCCGACGCGATGAGGCGCTGCGCGGCGGACGCGAGCTCGTCGAGCCCGAACGGCTTTCGCAGCAGCACTGCATTTGCGCCGAGCGCCTGCACGCGCGCCGGGATTTGCTCGTCCGTCAATGCCGTCATGACCACGACCGGTGTGGTCACGCCGGCGCTCCGAATCGAGCGCAGCGTCTTCAGGCTGTCCATCCACGGCATCGAAATGTCGGTGACGATGAGATCGAACGGACCGTCCATCGCCAGCCGATCGATCAGGCCGGCCCCGCTCTCGACGCTCAGCACGTCAAAACCGAGGCTGGCAAGGGCGTCGGATACCGCCGCAAGCATGTCGGCGTCGTCATCGGCCACGAGCACCCGCGCGGGGATCCCCACGCCGTTTGAGATAGCAGGAAGGGTGCCGCGAGAAATTCGAGCATTTCGTCCAGTGCGCATCGGTCCAGGCGCGCGTCGAGGCAACACTCCGTTGTGGGCCGCTTACCGCATATAGACGCGACCCGTGCGGGCTGGACGCCGCCCGTGCCGGCGCCTGGTACATCTGACAGGTGTAGTTCCGGCATAGTTGCCAGCTTGTTTCGTTGAGGTGGTGGATCCAAAGTCCCCATTGGTGCCACCCCCAATCCGAGACTTCATCTCGCGGCACCGTGCGGTCATGTCCCAGGACCGACTGGTATTGGCGGTTGCTACGGTAGCGCTGATCGTGGCGGTCATGGCTCTGGCGCGGCACGCCGGTCCTGCCCATGCTCCGCAGACCCAATCGGAGGAAGCGCGGACACCGCTAGCCCGGCCGACGGGTGCGCCCCTCGGTTATTTCGCTGAGTTCTTCGTATCAGACCGTTTCACCGGCGCGCGGTTGACGGCTGCAGTTGTGGTCGCCGCCGCCCAGATGCTCCTCATTACCGCGCTCCTGACACAAAGAACCCGGCGGCGCCGGGCCGAAGAAACATTACGAGCGCGCGAGGCCACGCTCTTGACCAGTTACAGACGAATCCGCCAGCTGACCGGAGGACTGATCTACGCGGAGGAGGCCGCGCGGGTCGCCATGGCGCGGGACCTCCACGACGATATCTGCCAGGAAATGGTCGGCATGGCCATGTCCATCAACACCCTTACGCAGTCCAACAGTCGAATCCAGGATGTTCGGACCCAGTACACACTGGCGAAGCTGCACCGGCAGGCGCTCGAGATTGCCGATCGCGTCCGCCGAATCTCTCACGAGCTGCACCCCGCGACGCTGCAGCTCCTCGGGCTCGGACCTGCCGTCAAGGCACACTGCCTGGAAGTCGAGACACGGCACAAGGTCTCTATTGCCTTCCACGCCACAGGCGATCTCAAGCGCGTTCACCCCGACATCGGGTTGTGCCTGTTTCGCATCGCACAGGAAGCGCTGCGAAACGCGGTGATGCATGGAGGCGGGCGTCACCTCGAGGTGTCGTTGGTGCGTCTTGGCGACGACATCGAGCTCACGGTCCATGACGATGGACGCGGGTTCGACGTCGAGGCGGTGCGCCGCGACGGCCGCGGGCTGGGTCTCGTCAGCATAGAAGAGCGCGGGCATGCGGCCGGCGGCGAGGTGATGGTGGTGTCGCAGCCCGGCCAGGGAACGACGATTTTCGCGTGCGTCCCGGCTGGAGAGCCCGTGCGCGCGTCGTCGGACACATACGACTGGAGGCCGGCAGTCGAGGAATCAGCCGAGCCTGCGAACAAGCCGCAGACGCCGGAACCGCTGTGAGCCGACCCCGCCTGCTGATCGTCGACGACCACGAGCTGGTCATCGAGGGCCTCCAACGGCTGCTTGGCGACCACAACGATATCGTCGGCACCTGCACCGACGGACGCACGGCCGTCGAGGACGTCTGCCGTCTCCGTCCCGACGTGATTCTTCTCGACCTGTCCATTCCCTACGTGAGCGGACTCGAAGTCCTGCGCCGGCTGCACGAACGGAAGGTCGCATTCAAGGCGATCGTGCTGACAATGCACGCCGATGCGAGCCTGGCCGTCGAGGCGCTC
>Ga0310811_10007544_pt1 | contig 13953 bp, 16 predicted proteins | sample YCmetagenome_FD_207642 | JGI IMG/M metagenome (GOLD analysis project Ga0310811, IMG submission 207642) | Soil microbial communities from experimental microcosm in Duke University, North Carolina, United States - YC | ecosystem: Engineered > Artificial ecosystem > Soil microcosm > Unclassified ... | reverse complement strand
GTCACTAGTGTTTTGCTTAGAGAACTCAACAAACCTATTCCCCACGAACAACCACGTTATCGACTGTTGGTAATTGTCTGAACTGTTGACCGTGGTAGGATATTGAAATTGGTGATTTTATTGCTTTCATATCCTAGTAAGACAACGCAAGTGATGCGGAAGGCAAGGAGCGGTGTGGGGATTCGTAATGAGCGTGAAATGATGTGAGTGAAAGTGAGCGTGATGTAAAGCGAGAGCAAAGGCGAAGCGGACAAAAAGCAAGGCTTGATTAGGCGATCTAATCTAAGCCAAAATGCAATAACCACAGGGTGCGTGCCCTAATGGTGGCTACTACTCTAAAGTAAAACCCAAACACTAGGGAAGTACAGTAAAGGGGAGTAATGGGTAGTAGTAGTGCTACCATCAGGCTTTATACTAACTAAGATCTCATCGGACACGGAAGGGATAGGGAGAACATGTGTGATAGTATGTAATGACATGTAATAGCACTGCAGTCCTTGTTACACTCATGCAGCATGTAGTATGACGTACTAGAGGGGTGCTCAGACATGGATCGGTCCTCCTGGATGATAGGCGATAGAGCGTGGGAATGCGTGCTAAGCGCAGGCGCGAGAAGGCATAGGCGCGGGAAAGCGTGCGCCTTTGGCGCGCTATACTGGGAAGTGTCATATAACTCCATAGTGCAAATGATCAAATGACAGCTTGTGTAAATATGGCCTTTTCATGCCCACAGAATTATGATTCCTTACACCAGAAGCTCATGCTTGACAATACCGGTAACATTGAATATTATAAGAGTATCATACAGTACAACTTGAAAGAGGACCGGAAGCTCATGTTCAACAACACAAGGACTTATAACCAGGAGGGTTCTTGGGGATACAAAGAGGACTGGAAGCTCATGTTCAACAATGTTCAATGGCGCAGGTAACACTGGATATTACAAGAGTATCACACAGTACAAAGAGGACTAGAAGCTCATGTTCAACAATGTGCTGGGTATCTGACTACTAGTAAGACTAAGCTACCTGTACTGCCTCGCCACATTCAATCGCGCATTTCACAATCCTGACACCTAGTTCCACAGAGTCTACCTTTTTATAGATGGCCCACAAAACTCCAAGGACCTTGGGGCTGGTAGCATCCCTGCCCACAAAAATTCAATAAACATGATAGATGAAACATATCTATGCTTACCAGCCTGAGAAGATGCCAATGTAACGGCCCTGCATAATGTAGTAGAGTGGTGCCTCATCTTTGATAGGCACATTGTAGTATTTACTGCAATAAAAATGAAGAGTGGAGTCCTCAGCTAGGGACTTGGCTGCATTGGCAGCATCCTTATAATTGGAATCTGTGATGATGGCGGCAGGAGCATCCTCATCATCATTGGAGTCCATGACGATGGTGATAGACCCATACACATATGCTGTACCTATGGCAGGGGAAGGAGCTGTCAACGTCCAAATTGTTGCAGCTGCAGCAGTAGGGGTTGCGGTTGCCGCAAGGGAGGCAGCATCATGGGGAACAGGAACAGAAGTGCCCATGGTAGCTGTGGTAGAAGCAGTCAAGTTATTAGCAATAGATTCTGCAACATTATAGAAGTGATGTCAGCCGTGATGAATCAAAGAAAAATATGGATTCACCTTCGGTGACATTTTGTCTAGTACCAGTCTCCTGCAATGCAACAGATATTGCCATCCTGTCATCAAGACAGAGTCCCAAGAGCATGTTGATAAGACCATCTAGTCAAACAGACACCAGAGTGTCGGTTTGACTGGAGGGAGATGGGTATTGGGTCATGGTAATAGTAAGGCTGGATATGTATGCAGTAGTAGATGATGCATCACTCACCACGACAGGCATTTATGTAGCCCAGGTGTAGGAATTTGGGATCCTCGAGAATCCTGGCAGCTAAGTCCAAACAATGAGGTTTGTTACTAATGGCCCATATAAAGCTGGACATTCTGTATATGTGATGGGCTGAGTAAGCACTAAAGTCCTTCATGCACTGATATTCATTGTTTACATAACTACTATAGCTACTTCAGGTTTGTCCAATGCCCCAATACCAGAACCATTTAGCAGGCTTCACTCCTGTTTGGTTCCTCTCACGACGGAGCTTGTATTGTGTTTGCCACAACAGGTGGCTGGTTATGTTCTACTTCTGAGGTCAGTGAGTCTTCATGCTTACTATTACGTGGATACTTACTGCCTGAACTATCAATGTTAGTGCCAACAACGATGCACACATGTCATCAGTGACTAGAGTTTCAGCTGTGGATCCCAGCCATAGCTTTTCTTGAAATGGCCATAATGCATCAAACTCAATCATGGTTGTTTTGATGAAGTGATGGGTTTCATCAGATGTCGGATGGTATCTTATGTAGGTTGGTATGCGTTCTTGGAGCCAATCTAACTGAGCAGAGCTAAAAGGTGCCTGACATGTCAGGTTTTGATAATACCTGGCTACGAGATAACACGCACATGCAATCCCAGCTGCCAGTGGTAGGAGATTAGTTTCATTTTGAGAAGTATATGTTGATTTGCTTACCTTTGCATCTACATCTCAAGGATGCGATACTGGGGTGTGTGATATTGGTCGAAGAGGACATGCTGCCTGCAAGTATTTGCAGGTGGTAGGGCAGAAAGAAGCAGTGAGAATCAGGTGTGCAGTTGTAGTAGGTATGTTGTATATGTGCAGCAAGTTTAAATATACTTACCAGGATTCTCCAAGCTTCTTTCATACTTTTGGAGACTCACGCCTTGGTCAATTGTGGTTATTGGATACATCTATGTCTTGGGGACATTCAGCTAAGGGTGGCCGGGTTGAACGAACTCAATTTGTACCATCCATCAGCAATAGCCCACTGTTGCGGCTTCATACTGGAGAAATTGCCACTGATGGTCGCACCCAACTGCACACTCACTATGTTCCTGCTTCTTCCCTCCTTGCCTTTGACTCTCCGAATATTAGCTCTGAAGGCTTGCTCTTCAACAGCAACTGGGATGAATCCCCCCCAGAAGAGGACGGGCTGCAGGATCTCATTGCATGTGACAAGCATAAACACACTGCTGCGGTGAGCATCATTTCCCTACATTTATCACACAACTTGAACATTATGTATTAGGATACGCCATTGCTAGTGTGGATCCCTGAATGTCAGGCCTTCCTGGATGAAACTCTGCACCTGGAAGGTCATGGAAATGCAGGGAGTTTATGTCATTGTGGTCTTGCTGCACCCCTTTTCAGATGTCGCGACTGCTTTGGCATGCAGATGTTTTGCTAAGTGTGCATGCTTCACAGTCACAGGAGTAATCCTTTGCACAGGATTGACGTACATACACATTTTAAACACATTTTTATTTGCTAATATTAAAGACTGACGGCTCCTTATAAGATGTGGAACCACTTATTTTCCAGCGTACCACCCTGAAAAAAATGGGTCTACGCATGCAGCTAGGCCATGACCCAGGCGAGAGGTGCTACAACCCTCGTCCCTCAACCAGTGATGACTTTGTTGTCATTGACGTCCATGGTGTCCATGAGATCGCACTCAATTTTTGTGGCTGTGCAAGTGCTCAAATTCGCTACAAACAGTTACTTCACACATGCTAGTATCCAGCAACCACGTCGGATCCTCGGACTGCTGCCACATTCACTCTACTGGAGCACTTCCACCTCCTGTCTTTTGAGAGCAAAGTTTCAGCCTATGAATTTTACCACTCACTGGCAAGACAAAACAATAATGTGGGCCTGTCACATATAAGGGTATGTAGCCAGAACATATGAGTACTGTGAGTTACTGACACAATACTTTAGGATCGCTACTCTGCATTCATGTGCATGGTCCACAAATGGCGACATCTCAGGCAGCTCCGTCGTGCAGGGAGAGGCCATGATCCTGCTGGTGCCGAGGCCACAACTGCGGGTGAATTAGCTGTGCAGTGTCCAGCATGTCCTCACCCTGGCAAAAATATGCCACAAGGCTGGCAGGACACGCCATTATCGGTAAGGTAAGTAAATTAAACTATTCAGCAGCAATTACAGCAGTAGACTGACGCTGACATTATTTTTAATGCAGGTGGAAATACGCACTGTTTATTGCAATCAATACCAACTTCCGGTTGAAACGCAAGGCAGTATCTTCGGATAATAGGGATCCTAGCCTCAACTCTGGGTGGGCGTATTTTGTCGAGGAGGCAGCATACAAGTCCTATTTGGCTGAACAAGCCAGTGCAAAGCAAGATGTAAGTAAATAATATCATGTCAAGTGACATCTGACCACTAGTATCCCAGTGCAGCACATGCATTAGTCATAATGCTGTCAATATGGCAGACACAAAGTCTTCACATGGCCTGGCAGCAACAGGTGTTGGCACAGTTGATTGTGCCAGACATGACATGAAACTTGCTAATGGTGTTGGAGACTTACAAAAGGGTGAAAAGTGCGTTGAATTTTTATCTAATGTCATGAGCATCACTGATGAATGGGATATACAGATACATTAACATGGACTACCTTGTGTTTTCGGTGCTGTTGGCGTTTATGGTAACCATGATCAACATTTCCTACGACATCGCATGTCAGTGGCATAAGAAGCTCTGGACACATATGGAAGCCATGCCATCAAGGTTACATATTCCTTGTCACTCCATGACCATCCAATTTTTTGTTCCTAAATTCCATCTCAAAGTGCACATTGATGAATGTCAAAGAAATTTTTCATTCAACTGGTCGAAACATGTGGGACAAACTGACGGTGAAGCTCCTGAGTGTGGATGGTCCAATATAAACTGGGTCACTATGAGTATGAAGGAGATGGGTCCAGGATCATGTCGAGATACCCTCGACAATCATTTCAGGGATTGGAACTGGAAAAAGGTTACAGCGCTGGGTATGTATTGTTTCTCTGGTGGAATATCTTGTACTTATTCAGGAATAGGCCATACACTCTTGCACAAGATCAGTGATGCTATCAAGTGGAAGAAGGAGCATGGTAAAGGGCTGGCAGAGTTAGAGAGGACTATTCAGCCTATGCTCATCCTTCAGTGGAGGAAAGAAGTTGAAGCTTGGGAGGAGGACAGCTCTCAACCTAATCTGTTTGAGAGCTGCTATGCTCATGAGTAATCTATTTTTTAGAGTTTGCGAATTGATGTCTGGCAGCTATTACACAAGCTGCAGTTCATCTACAGCTCACTGAGCTTGAAGCCTGTGAACTTCAGGCTGGGACCAATGTCTCCCTGCACACCGACATTTCTCCAAGCAGATTAATCTCTACCGGCATCAATCTTCAAGACCAACAGTGAGTTTTTTTGTCCAACAGATGAAGTTCACTGCAATAACAAAGAACCCAACAAGACAGCACCTGAAGATGGATATGGCCAATGCATCTCTTCACCCCACAGACAAGCAGAAGACTATGATGCAGACCCGTGTCACCACCCTTCAACATTGGCTGGATGCCTGGGCTCGTATCCAGGAACTATACATGCCTGTTGTGTCCCAGCTTCATCATCGATCTTCAGAAGCTGGTGTGACAAATACAGCGCAGCTAAAGCCTGAGGCCTTCAAGCTGTGGCTCCCATCCAAACTCCAACCAATAACAGCATGTGACAAGAGGCTGGCTGCACACGAATGGGAACTACGGCACGTGCAAGCACTGGATGCTCTCAATGAGGTCCGTTCACATCTCCACCTTTGGTCTCACATGTATATCTACAAAGATAGAAATGTTCATGGTCAGGCCGCTTCTACCCATGCACAGGCCCTTATTGAAGGCATGGAAATGAGGAAAAGGGCTAGTGTCAACAAATACTGGCATGCGCGTAACGCACTGTTAGCTCTTGGCCATTGACTCGACAAGTCCAGCTGGGACATCTCTCTTCCACCACTCTTGGATTCAGAAGTGAGGCCGATGGGTGACATGGAGAGACAAGGGACTGGTACCATTTCTTGGATTTGACTAGACCCACATGTGGACAATAGCAGCTCAGAAAATGAGCGAGTTCAGGATTGTGAATCTACTAGTAGCTCCAGTTTGATATGGTATACTAATGACATCTGACAGGTGTTTGAGTAGAGTGGTGCAAAGCGCGCACACACACAAACCGCTGGTCGGAGGAAGTTGAACTCCTCCTTGAGGAGATGTGAAGAGTTATAGCATTCTTGAAGTGGCAGGTGGAGTGGTGGGGTGGAAGGCATAGTTCTCAAACCCTGGAGTCAACAGCTGAACAGGAAGGGCTCACTGCATATGCATGTCGACAGGCTGCGCTGCATCTATCTCTTATCGTGTCCTTTGAGGACCTATGGAAAGATGTACCAATGTTTGTAGGTGCCACCCTGGACATTCCACTGGACAGCGAGGATGAACCTACCATCGATGTGTGGCCCAGTTGTACAATTGATACATCACCCATGTACTTAATAGGCATTAATATGTCATGCACTCAGCCGTCCAAACATAGTTTGATGACTAGGAACAAGATCAGGATCACAAGGTACTGACAACATAGAGATATCTAAGAATCTCTAAGATCAAGAATGCCTTGATTCATATGCTACACTCAGCCTATTAGGGGACTGTACAGCCCAGTAGATTGATGTATCACCGGTCCTACAGCTCAGAGTGATTCTTGTATCACCCTTCAGTACAATTACGAGTACTTGATACACCACTCCCCCAGCTACATGTGGGCAATGTGGGATGCATGGCAATCTTCTTTTGGTATTCTTGCTATAATCAAGTGAGTAGTGATGTGCATGGCCCTAGACTGGTGACCAGCCCCTCTATTGAGGATTTGCCTCATAGAGGGGCTGGTCACCAGTCTAGCATGGTCCAGCTTCAAGCTGCGGCTTTGAGTGTGTTATTTGGCTTTGTGTTGTGAAACGATTATGTAAAAATAGACTGAGTGTTAATTCATTCCTGATGAGTTGCAATAGGCGTGCTCAATTCTTAAGTTGTCACAGTCAAGAGTTGTCAACATTTTGTTTGTACCATTACGCGATTGTAATTTCGGTTTCAAGAAAGGGTTAGAACCCGGTATACATCTGGGATGACTGACGACAGAGTTGGGCAGACACCAATGGACTTCAATGTTTGAAGTTTGAAGTACTGAATGTCTTTGTAGACACTTTAGTCTTCTGACAAGTGATGAGCTACCCAGTGCAGAACCACACTGTTCATTCTTCACATGGTGTCTATAATATTTTACAAGACATTAATGGTGCTCAGCAGAGGACTTACAACAATCCTCTGAGTCATATTCCACAAGTGTATGACACATCATCATACACCAGTATCACTCATGACTGGCACATGACTGCTGCTGCATACTATGACGGACAAGCACAAGTACAGAGGCCAGATCCTCATGCACAACATGGTTTCTGGTCTAACCCACGGTATAGCCTTTTTCATCATTATAAGTGCAGTAAGACTCAAGACTCACTTTCGTAGCTTAGGTACTTGGGTACTGCAAGGCTTGGGCCACCAGCAGCAGTCTCACCAGCTAGTGCAGCCACAGCATCCATATCAGTATCTGCAGACTTCAGAGAGAGCTCATCAAACATCTTCCAAGTCTTACCCAAGTGCTGACATGGCAAAGACATCCCATGATCAGACAGGTGTTCAGCAGCACATGCCAGCAGCTCAAGCTACTAGTACTGGAGAAGTAGTCCCACATCAGGCACAACAGACAGATGCCATCAGTGAACAAAGGAAGCGTGGACATGAAGGTACTGAGGAAATACCCCCAGCACCTCAGAGCGCTAAGAAGAAGCCTCATAATATGAAGAAGGCTCCTGGGAAGGCACCAGCAAAGCAATCAAAACGGAAGGCAGCTGAGGTAAAGATGGCCGATGAAGGCAAGAAAGCACTGGACGAACTGGAAGATGCTGTCAATTGGACCAATGACGAAACAAGGATATTGCTCGATACACTCCTGGATCCTGATAGCGAGCTCTACAAGGAGCTAGGTGCAAATTCAAGATATGCCTACAGAAAGGTCAGTATGAAGTTTAAAAGACAGTTGTTAGCACTCATGAAACACATGTAGGTATCTGAACAGAAATTCAGTGGCAAGCAGAGTCCTGAATCAGTCAGAAGCAGATATGAGCAGCTACGGAAACTATTCACATACATATTAGCATTCGAGTCTATGACTGGCAATGGCGAGGGTGATCCTGATGTCAAGGAGCTTGATGAACAGATTAAGAATGCGAGAGCAGCAGGGAAGGATGTAGGAAACCTATCTGGGGTTATGCTGAAACAGTGGTATACTGAGGGCTGGTATGAGCTGTTTAACAACCGGTGAGCATGCAAGTTTCAATGTTGCGTGAATGTGTCTCACCTATAAACAAGTCTTGGCGAGCACCCAGGACTAGTGCAGGAGCATGACTTTCACTCAGGCACCATTTCAGACACAATTGAGATTAGCAGTGACGAAGGTGCTGGCAGCGATGGTTTCAAGAGCACTGATGCAGAGGAAAAGCCAGCAAGGAAAAAGGAAGACAGAGCATCTACAAAAAGGCAAGGAATGCCATCCTCAAAAGGTGTTCCTGCACCACGTCATAAACGGAAGTCATCTCGTACAAGCATGGGCAGTGAGCTTGCAGATTACCTTGCATCAAATGCTGAGTATATGCAGTACATGATGAAAAGTGATCATGAATGCATGAAAATTCAGCAAAAACGCGAAAATCAACAGGATGAGAAGGAAGCAGCAGGTGTGAGAGCAGCACAGGTTGAAGCTAGGGTCAGGAATGCAAGGGAAGTGCTGGCAAATGAGGTGATGCCAGATGACATGAAAGAGGTAGCTCGAAAGGTGCTATTGGACTATTTTACTAATGTGAATTAGTGACAGTTAATCTAGAGGAAATAGATCATTCATTATCAGTAAATGGCAATGACACCCAGCCTCTTGAAGCCACTCATCAGTCTCATGAGCCAGAAGCTCTACCTGACCATCTGGAATCACACCATCAAAGTTCAGATCATCTACATCAAGAGGTGCACCTTCTTCTGAGTTGTCACGGTCTGGATCATGAGGATCAAAGAGTGGAATCTGCTCTGGGTGGTCTCCCAAGTCAATACACAGGTTCTGGAGGGTAAAGAGTGCCTGCATCAGACAGTAACTGTCCTGGATGTTCTGCTCCAGTGGTAGATCCTTCAGTGAGGGGAAGTGCCCCTTAAGGGCACCAAATGCATGCTTGACAGTGATTCAAATCAACAACAGACACTGGTTGAACTTGTGGCGACAAGCCTTTTCCTGCAGTGGCTGGTTCCTGACCTCAGGCTCTGTGAATGGCTGTAACACATATGGAGACAACAGATAGCCTATTTAACGTTTCAGCATATCAAAATGTAGGCTACAACAGCACAGACCTTTATCAGCCAGGACTTGGGCATTGTTTTGAAAATAGTCTTGTCGGTGATACCACATATGTGATTTTTTCCACATTGTAACATCCGACACAGAGCCAGGCCAGCCAAGGTCCACAGAGATGAACTGCATCTTGTGGTCAATGATAGCTTGAATATTGATCTAAGAAAGTTGAGTCAATCTTGATGTATGCAAAGTGAATGACTTACCGCAGGAAATTTCTTGCGACAGATAAAACTGAAGGCATTATCATCAGGCATCTGTGTTAGGTGAATGAGTGTCCCATCCAACATCCCAACACAATCCAGAAATCCATATACATCTATGACATACTCAGATGTCTCTCGGCAGCATTCATCATCTCCCCATGAAACAACCTGTATACCCAGCTCCCACAATGCCCGCACTACTTGATGGCAGTACAAGAACACTGTGCCAAATCCAATCGTGAGTTTGTGCACAGTTTGAAGTGGATCTGCACCTCGTGAGCCATACCAAAGGAGGAAGCATGCCAGTTGATATTGAACTTGGTGCTGTGGTCTCTTGCCAGTTGATTGGAATATGGGGTTCTGTTCAAGCAGATGGACGAGACGGTCAAAGGTAGGGTGTCCAACTCTGAAAGAAATTGTCAAAAAATAACGGTGATAATCCAATAGAAAATATACCTGTATTCATGTTGAAAATCTCAGTCTGGCCAGCTCAGCAAAATCTCAAAGAATTTGAAACACTTTCTCCATTGATTATATGGGCCATGTGAGCCAGGGCCAGATAGCATACTCACAAGTACTTGAAGTCCAGTGCTTATTCTTGTGAGAAATGCAGCAGTGTGATGATGGTGGTTATCATTGTCATCATCAGCGAAAATCAAGTGCCCAAGTTCGAGGTGAGTGCGTTGTGAGATGCCTAACATAGCAGATGAGGCAGAAATGACAGTCAAGAGCTCACGAAGCTCCCGTTTTTGCTGCATAATGAGTACACTGTTGTGTGACTGCAATTGTTTGATAATGTGGAGTAAGCATGGTAGCTGCGGTGTCCAAATTGAGCCTCACCCAGTCAGCTAAATTGTTTGGCTCTAAGGCACGGTGAGACTTGACAACTCTTGACCTGACAACTTAAGAATTGAGCATGCCTAATGGTCGACTTCGATATCACGACGATGTCACAGTGTCTAATATATATATTCACTATATTCACTGAGCTGCAGGTGGGCCGCAGTGAGGAAGTACATGTGTGTTGCGGGCTTTGTCGACGATGGACTCGGTGAAGGGTGGGCCTTCAAGAGAGAAGGTGCGCACGAGGGGCAAAAAACCCCAGGGGCTGCAGGCAAGATGTTTGTGTGGGGGTTTTGTGAGGGAAAAGAGCAGCAGTGAGCGATTATGACTGAAGTGAGAGTCTGATTTCTCTGTGTTCTATAGCGTGCTCCCAGAGCATCAGATCCACATAAGTATGATGTTATAGGTGCACATTTATTATTGCGCGTTGCACAATCTGCGCACTGTGCATTTTGTTGACCTGGGGGCTCCCGCAGTTTGCTCTGAGTTTTGCCAATGCTTGTGTGGTCTGTGTGCCGTTTAGTCTTATAAGATCTTGCACATTTGAGCTGCACCTTTCAACTAAAAATTGAGCTTGTGGGACACAACAAGGCGAGTAGTAGGTGCACTATATGTTGGCTGTTAAAGAAGACTCCCAATTTCGAGGGTACTATTGTCCTTGTCATATGTACTAGATGGTCATCGACGCCCGAATCATTCAATTTGAAGAGTATATGTAAGTATCATAATGAAGAAGACAAGAAACTGAAATTAGCATGACTGATCATTCAAAGAAGTAAGCAAAATCATTGTAGAACATCATATGATAGCTCTTGTCAAAGTATCAAATGAGGTAGTCAACAGGCTTGACGACATATCCAGGCTCCCAAGGATTAACCATTGCTGGTGCAAAAGGGTCGTCGGGTTGAGGCTGGTTGTGCCATAAAACATCATCTTCAGACACAGAGACAATTGTAGCTGGACGGGATAATTCAGGGGAAGGATATGCGGCTGGTAAAAAGTACAAAATATCAGTAAGCAACGAACTGGAGTTAATGTAAATAGGAACTTACCAGGAACGTTCAGCTGACTGATAAGTGAAGGAGAAGACTGTAAAGGCAGGAAACATGGGATAGCGGTAGCGGTTTCTAATGAAGAACGTGTGAGTGGAGTTGATGTTATAAGGTAATGGGGACGAACCACTCTCGAGTCTTTTCACTGCTACTCTCTGATTTGCTGGTGAATCATTGGGGGAGAGTGCTGTGCGAGTCCGTTTGGCTAGACATAATTGTTAATTCTTTTATTTAAGTTAACTTGAATGGGACCCACCATTACCCATCGCAATTTTTGGAGTCTCAATGGTCCTCAGCACACCTTTGCCTTTGCGGTCATGATTGTCTCCAGAGTCACTCAACTCCATCTCCATCAAGGAGCTTGCAAGCTCAGGGTTGTGGTCGTCTACATCATCTCCAATACTGTCTACATCCGAGAAAAGTTCCACTTCTGAACCATTGCAATCACCTTTGGAATCTGAGCCAGCTACAATGGGCTGGGTGTTCCAGGATTCGTACACAGTGTCTGGAATACAGTTCCTGGTGACTAAGACAAGTATCAGCATAGTGCTCAAGTGTATATAGTGGCAATCGCACTGAACCAAAGGTGACATTCAGTTATGCTTGCCTTCTCCTGGCCCTTGTGCTTGGCTAAGTCTGTTCCAGTCAGACACACAATGTCGATGACAGTCAATACTTGTCCACTTTTATTTAGGAGCCTCCAAACCGGCCTCTCTTCCTGACCCACCAACTGTGACGACGACACACTCCTGTGCCTGTCCAAATCCAGATAATTGAAGACCTTTGGAAATAACTTTTGTAGTAGCTGAGTGATTCTTGAGTATGGCCAATCATGATAAAATGACACTTGTTCATCCACATAACATCCGCGATTCTTCATGGCCTGGATCTCATTCATGCCATTCTTAGTTGGAGCCTTCGACACTCTAATAGCGCCATGTCTCTGAAGGGATGTCAGTAATGTGGATTCTTTTGAGTGCTGGAGGTTTGTGACTAACATTGACCCCGCAAATGAGCATAGCAACTGATGCAACACAGAAAGATGTTCCACTGGCAGATACTATGGTATTCTGTTTCACCTGGCTCCCAGTAGGTTGTAAACTAGTGGTATCCCTCCAAGCCTAGAGCAAATCATGAATATACAGATAAATTTTATTGATACATTGGTGGTGCATTACCTTTTGCAAACCGGTTGATGGTCCTGGGCCCTTTGACAATTTGTTGTAATTTGCAAGATGGGTAGAAGAGAGTGTTGTCAATGCCTCCTCTCAGGCAGCTTTAACTGAGATGCTCGAGCCTCCTCACTTGCTGGTGGAAGACTTTGCAGTTACACAGTTGAAGATTTCTTTCATTGCAGCAGTACTAGAGGAGCATTGAGAGGCCTCATCATCCTGGGGTGTTTCAGAATGTTCAGCATCTAGTAGTACTGTCTTCTGGTTCCTATTTGGGTGTTAATCACATCCATGACCACACTCGGCGCAGTGTCCTTCATCCTCGTGTTGAGGATAAAAGTCTTCACAGTTGCAAAGCTGTTGACTGCCAGGATCAACTGCCCTGCAGAAGTTTTCCTGGTTCATGGTGTGGTGTGTAAGATGGTTCAAGCAAGTTGCATGAGGGAAGGAGGTATAGGAACAACTTCAAGAAGTAACAATGAATTTACATCCGAATTTAATTGACAAACTCAAGTTCCGACTACTCCCTATTGGCTAAAACCATAGTCAAAACTAGTAACACTTGACACCATAATGTCACTTGATTGAACCAAATTGGCTCCACAAGGGAGACATAAAGCTCTTTCAAACCTCATCGACCAGCATGTATAGTCTCAAAGGTAGGATACTCGTCACCTTCCCATTCTCCTGGTGTTAGTCAACAATGCACTGGCGTGATATGTCTTGCGACAACTTCAGCAAGAACAGTAAAAATTTGTTCTTGCATTTCTTCATCAGTACCAAATGCATTCCTATGTGGAGGGACCCTGACAGCTTCATGAAGGACATGCTGCCATTGCTGATCATTAATTGACTCAATAAGGTCGGGTGACTCTTCATCTGCATCATCTTCTTCATCAGCAGGATGTCCTGCTCCAGTCTGATGTGGTCGTCGAGATGCAGGGTGACCATGGACACCATAGTGCTCCTCAATCACATCGGGGTGAACTCCCTTGCAATCATCACAATACATGCTGAATAGTGTTTGTCCCAGAAACCATAGGTCCTAGATAGAATTTGAGTCTCTGTTAAGTTAGAATGCAACCGTGAGTTTACCTTTGGACTCTTGTCGTTCATGTCAGGACCCCATATTGGATGGCAATTCCACTCTGCCTGAAAGTCAGCACAATCCTGATTGATGTCATCAAGGAAAAGTGCATGAAGCAACCAAAGGTGGGTAGCATTCTGAGGGTTGAGCATATGCCAGTTTTCGAGTCGAGTAAAGAAGGCCCTCCATCGCCTGGCAAACTGAG
>Ga0310811_10007543_pt1 | contig 13954 bp, 13 predicted proteins | sample YCmetagenome_FD_207642 | JGI IMG/M metagenome (GOLD analysis project Ga0310811, IMG submission 207642) | Soil microbial communities from experimental microcosm in Duke University, North Carolina, United States - YC | ecosystem: Engineered > Artificial ecosystem > Soil microcosm > Unclassified ... | reverse complement strand
AGGCGGAGGCCGGGAATTTGACCAAATAAGAAAGGCCCCGCCGGGTTAAGGCGAGACCTTTATCGATTGGTGAAAATATATGGACGAAGCAGCCGAGAGGCCGGGTCCAGTGTGCCGACAGACAAGCGTGTGACACACTACTGCATAGAGGGCAGATACAATCGAGATGTGAATGGGAAGGGAGGCCTCCGGGAGGATATCCGGAAGGGGCGCTCAGCCTTCGGGAGCAATCGTTAGATTAATTCGTCCGCTTTACGGAGACTTCTTCGACAGAGCGCTGTTGGGCGGCTACGGCATACGTGTAAGAGCTGTTGCTCTTCAGGTTGCGGATGACGAAGGAAACCGAGTTGATTTCTTCACCGGGGGGCAGCTTGAACTTCTTATCGAACTTTTTGTCGGTGTACAGGCCTTTGTAGAGCGTGTTACCGGCGTCGTCGACTACGGCTACATAATAGGTGTCTCCGGCGTTGTTGTCGAAGGCGACATCGAAGATGTAGTTGCCGTCCTGGGAACCGATGTAGGTTACGTTAACGGGGTTTACTGCATCGGCCTTGTCCTTGTGGGACTGTGCCTTGGTGGCACCGGCGTGCAAAAAGAAGAGACCGGAAAGGAACAAGGTGGCTGCCGCGCGCAGCGTGTTGTTCATAATTGGCTTTTTCATTTTTTTGTACATTTTGGTTTAAAAAAAATCTTAATGTACAAGCAACCAGCTAGGAACAAGCGAATCGTGGGGCAAGCAATAAAAGAAGAACTGGGAGACGTACTTTCAAGTACATTTACGGCAGCAAATTTCGGGGGTATTCCGGAATAAACCGCAACGAAACTGTTAAAGAACTATGATGAATCCCAGGACAAATATACAGCTTTTTTTCAATTTTACTAACTAACGGGATTTTTAATAGATATTATTTATTTTAATGTAAACGTTTGCATGTCCCAAAACGCGCGCTGGGAGGACATTTTCTCCATTAATAGGGTAGGTAGGGAAAAACTGAAGGAAGAGGTTCGGTCTGGCTTCCAACGCGATTTTGACCGGTTGATCTTTTCGTCTGCCTTCCGTCGGCTTCAAAATAAAACCCAGGTCTTCCCCCTCCCGGGGAGCACCTTCGTGCACAACAGGCTAACACATTCACTGGAGGTGGCCAGCGTCGGGCGTTCGCTCGGGAAAATCGTGGGGTCGTACATCGCCGATAACGATCTTGGACACGCCAAAAATGGTGACGCGGCCGAAGCAAATGCAGGGGCCGGCGAATTCTACCGCTACGAACTATCCAACGTCATCGCCGCCGCCTGCCTGGCGCACGACATCGGCAACCCCGCATTTGGTCACTCCGGGGAAAAGGCGCTGTCGGCCTGGTTCATAGAACACAAAGCGATACAAAACTTCTTCTCCCCGGGGGAGTGGGCCGACCTCATCAATTTCGAGGGAAACGCCAACGCCTTCCGTATACTCACACACACGTTCAAGGGCAAATTGCCGGGCGGCTTCGGACTTACCTACACTACCCTGGCCTCTATCCTTAAATATCCCTGCGACGCCACCGCGGTCGGGAGCAGCGCCCACCGCAAGAAATACGGGTTTTTCCAGAGCGAACAGGAAAACTTCCTGGAGGTGGCCGGGGCCCTGCACATGATCCGCGACAACGGCGCGACGCCCGCCCAGACCCGCGCGGCTTCGCCGCAGGCGTTTTTCCGCCACCCCTTTGTGTACCTGACGGAGGCCGCCGACGACATCTGCTACCAGGTGATCGACGTCGAAGACGCCCACCGGTTGGGTATCCTTGAAAAAGGCGAGGCGCAGGAGCTCCTCATGAACCTGATGCGCAGCATCGGCCGGCCCACGGACAATATGGATAGGGTTGGAAAAACCGTAGCGGGCATCGGCGACGCCAACGAGAAGATCGCCTACCTGCGTGCACGGTGTATCAATACGCTGACCCTGCAGGCCGCCGATGTATTCATCGAAAATCGCGACAAAATCCTGAACGGGGCCTTCAACAGCACCCTCATAAAAACCATCAATAAGGCCTTCCACGCCCTGGACGCCATAGAAGCCCTGTCCGTGGACCGGATCTATAACCACGAGTCCGTCATCCAGATCGAGATCGCGGGCTATCATGTCATGAGCGCGCTCCTCGACGCCTTTGTCCCCCCGCTGCTAAAAGCCGTCCCGGACGCCAGGGACAAAAAAATGATCCGGCTTATACCGGATCAGTTCCTGGATATGGGCGAGTCCTCCTCGCCCTACCAAAAAGTTCGTTGTGCATTGGACTACATCTCGGGGATGACCGATCTCTATGCTACGGAATTATACCGCAAGCTCAAGGGTATCGACATCCCGCTGCACCGGTAGGAAGTGCTGCCGGGTTTTATTATATTTATACATGCCCACCAAAAAAACCTATGATAGGCCGGCCGAACGGACAAACCGTTCAGCAGCGGGAAACGTCTCCTCAAAAGGAGTCTCCCGTCAGGCAGTCCGCTTATCAGCAACCCAGCCCGTACAGCTGCGACACGAACTCCACGTCGGCGACGGCGCCTTCAAAACACCCGCGGGGATCACCCTGGAAAATACATTGAATCCCATTTTATCCAAGAAGAGTCTGAACTACGGGTTCAGGATCGGGAACGACGACTCGCCAAAAACCGCCAGTAAAGAAACCGAGTCCGCGATGTTCCGCCCCAACAGCGCCTATGCATACATCGACAAGGTACAAGGCGGCGAGAAGCGGGCGAAGCTCATCGACCAATATGGCTATGTCGGCTCGCAGGAGCGCGCCATCTTCGGCCGTAAGCGCGTCCAAACCTATGACGGCGGGCACCTTATCGGACACCAGTTCTTTGGCAACGAAGCCGACATACACGGGAATCTGGCGCCGCAACACAACAAGTTCAACCAACTATCCTGGCGGCTCTTCGAAGAGATCGTTCAAGAAGGATTCCGGGTCCCGGGAAGACACTATTCCGGGAAATTCGGGGAGGAGGTTACCGCCAAGGTAACCCTCCGGTATGCATCGGACAATTACCAGCGCAGCATCAAGGACCTGTTCGAAGCCGGTGTGATCGACGAAGAGCAGTACAAATGCATCCTGGGTGATGGACACAAGGACGACGAATTGCTCACGTTCGACAATTTTGTACCAGTGGATTGGGAAGGACACGCCCAGGCGACAACCGAACCCACGGCAAAATCCACCCAGATCACCAGGGCCTTGAAGGGCGGATATGCCTACAACATACAAGAGGACAAAGACGCTATCCAAGACGTCGTGCCACACGATGTAGAGGAGGACGACTATTTTCCCGCCTCCCAGGAAAGCCACAGCGCCTTTGGCATATCAAACATCGAAGACCAGCTTTTGAGCTATGGCGGCAACAATATAGAGACCTTCAGCGGTAAGCAGGCTGTTCCCCGCCCCGTCAATAAGCAGAAACCAGCCAATATCGCCGACTATTACTACCTCAACAAAAGCAGCGGTGGAGAGACCAAATCCGAAATCGTAAAGATCATAGTTCCCGGACTTACCCAAAAGGTTTCCATGACACAACTAAGGAAATTGGACGGGAAGCTGGGACCCGGGAAGCTGGGTGAGCAGAGCGGTCAATTCGACCACCTGATGTTTAAAATCGGCCATGGCAGGGTTTGCCAATTCTTGGTCAAACGGCTCAATAGCTACCCCGTGCCCTCGGGCAAAACGGCTATCAAAGCGTTCCTGGAGCTGGTAGCGGCAAAATCGGAAATCAAGGACAAAACCGCGAAGATCAAGTTCCTGAGCCTTTGGATGGATCCCAATTTCGTAGAATAAGAACGTCACCGCGGGACCGGTCCCGCGGTGACGTAAAATTTAATTCCCTTTGGGCTTCGCGGTGGCGGCGGGCTTCGCCGCGGCAGCCTGCTTATTGGCCTTGTATCGCATATCCGGCGTGCCGTCCTTTTTGGTGGGTCCGGCGGGCGCAGCTGCCTGCTTATTGGCTTTATACCGCATGTCGGGCGTGCCGTCCTTTTTGGTGGGACCCGCGGCAGGTTTTGCGGTCGTGGCCGTGGTGGCGGGTTTCGTGGTGGTGGCCGTCGTCTTTGGCTTTTTAGCCGTAGCTGGTGCGGTCGTTTGTGCGGAAGCAAAGCAAATGCAGAACAATAGCGCAATCGCTGACATCAGAGTCTTCTTCATAAAATAGCGAAGTTTAGTTTCCCTAATATAGCGATTTACAGCTTTTCATATAGCGCCCGGAGCCGCTGGCGGGTCATCTGTTTTTCCCAATCTTTTCCCAACGCATTCTCCCACAACGGTTTCATTCCCAGCGAAACGTTGATCATGGTGTCGAATTGTTCGTCGGTCAGGCCCTTACAGATCCCCTCGGGGATGTGGATTCCGTTCCTGGCCACCATTTGTTTGAACTCCGCGACGCCCTCGGGGTAGAATTCTTCGAGGTGGTTGAACACGATACAGTTGCCGATCCCGTGTTTGGTGCCCAGCAAATAAGACAAGCCATAGCTCACCGCGTGCGCGACACCCACCTGGGAATAGGCGATACTCATCCCACCGGCATAGGAAGCCATCATGAGCTGGTCGTCGCTGTGTTCGTCCCAATGATCCTTGTGCAGGAAAACCTCCTGGCATAAGGCGAGCGCCTTTTCCCCGTAGGATTTGCTGAATTCGTTGAGGTAGGTGCCTGTCAGGCTTTCGATACAATGGATGTAGCAGTCCATCCCGGTGTAAAAACGCTGGTTTACCGGCGCGTTTTCGGTCAGGGTCGGATCCAGCACGATCTGGTCGAAGGGCGTGAAGTCCGAGTTCATCCCCAGCTTACGGGTTGGACCCGTGAGCACCGTCGTCCGGCTCACTTCCGCCCCCGTCCCGCTCAGCGTGGGGATTCCCGCCTTGTACACGCCTGGATTCTTGACAAGGTCCCAGCCCTGGTAGTCGGCCGAAGAGCCCGGGTTGTTCATCATCAGGGCCACCGCCTTAGCCAGGTCCATCGTGGAACCGCCGCCGATACCGATAACCCCGCTGACTGTCCCATAGGCGTCCTTTAGCTCCTGCGCCAGCTTGTCGACCTGGGTCGTCTTGGGTTCGTAGGTTACGTCCGCCAGCACGAGCCGGTCTTTTCCCCTCAAGGGTATCCGCCCGGCCAGGGGCTTGCCGTCAAAATATTGGTCCAGCAAAAAAACCATGGGGGCGTCGCCCTTACGCCGGGGCGCCAATATCTCGTCCAGCTGGTCAAAACAACCACGGCCGTATACGACATAACCGACCATCTTGAAATTACGGAATTGCATGGCGCAAATTTAAGGCTGCCGCCCCAAATACCCCCGCACTATCTCCAAGCGAGGGCGGTACCACGGGGACGTCCAACCGGTTATTAAAAATGTGCGCGGCCAGGGACTTCACCCCTTCGGTGTAAAGACCCGGGATGTTCCCTACCCCACCCCCGACGACGATCACGTCCGGGTCGAGCAGGTTGGTCACTACGGAAAGCGCCTTACCAAAGAAATGATACAGGCGATCGAGCGTCTCCACGGCCACCGGATCGCCGGAAGACACGATCTCGGGGAGGCGCGCGGGCCGCCCGGAACGCGAAAGATAAAACCGCTCGAGCCCGGGGCCGGAGAGGACGGTTTCCACACATCCCGTTTTACCACAATAACAAGTCCCCCCGGAGTCGTCAAGGAAGTTGTGGCCCCATTCCCCGGCTATGCCGTGCCGGCCGTTCCACGCGCGGCCGTCCAGCACGATGCCGCCGCCTACGCCGGTACCCATGATGACCCCAAAGACGACGCGCGCATCGGGGTAACGGTCCCGCACCACGCCCCAATGGGTTTCCGCCAGGGCAAAACAGTTGGCGTCGTTGGCAAGGACGCAGGGTACACCCAGCGCAGCCTCCAGGTCTTTTTGCAAAGGCCGGCCGTTCAGCACCACCGAATTCGCGTTCTTCATGGTCCCCAGGATCGGGTCTAATTCACCCGGGGTGCCAAAGCCGATCGAGGCCGGCGTCAGGCCTGACCCGGCCTTCATTTTTTCCACCAATTCCCTGATCCGGTCGATTACGTGGTCGTACCCACGGCTCGTTTCCGTAGCGATCCGCGTCCGGACCAGGGGTTTGGGATCCCCCTGCGCCGGCATGATCACACCTTCCACCTTCGTACCGCCCAGGTCTATGCCCCATAGCCATTGTTCCATATCATACGTTTTTTGCTCTTAAAGCGCCCCTGCGGCTAAAGGATTTTCGCCGCTCGTTCCAGGTCCTCCGGGGTATCGATCTCCACCCCCATATAGTCTACCACCACCATCCTCAGCGGCACGCCGTGCTCCAGGTACCGCAAGCACTCCACCTTCTCCGCGTTCTCCAGCGGCGTCACCGGCCAGCGGGTGAAATCGAGGAGGGCCTGTTTACGAAAAGCGTAGACGCCGATGTGCTCGTAGTACGTTATCGCGAGCTCTTTGTTGCGCGGGAAAGGGATGATGCTCCTGGAAAAAAAGAGGCTGTTGCCCTTCAGGTCCACCGCCACCTTTACATAATTCTCGTCGGCAATGAGGGCTTTGTCCCTGAGCTCCTGCATCAGCGACGCCACCTGAACCGCGGCGCCTTCGGCGCCGCCGAACACCGCGAGCAATTTCTCCAACGGCTCCCGTTTCACGAACGGTGTATCCCCCTGCACATTCAACACCACGTCCACCTCCATATCCTCCACGGCCTCGGCGATCCGGTCGCTCCCGCTTTCGTGCTCGCGCTTACTCATCTTCGCCACACCTCCATGCCGGGTTATCTCGTCGAAGATCACCGGACTGTCGGTCACCACGACGACTTCGTCAAAAAGACCCGTGGCCACGGTATTGTCATACGTATGCCGGATCACGGTTTTGGACCCCAGAGTTTGCATCAGTTTGGCGGGAAAACGGGTGGCCGCGTACCGGGCCGGGATGAGCGCCGCTGTTCGCATGGAGAAGTTTTTGCTGACAAAGTTAAGGCTGCCGGCGGTACGGCGCGTCGCTACGGCCGCGGGCGGTACTTACGGAACGGCGCCGCCAGCAAATTACCGACGGTATCGCTTTCCTCCATGTGCGTATCTAGCCCATACGTCAACCCCGAGGGCGGCAAACTCCGGAAGGTTCCGAAAAGACGATCCCACATGGAAAATATGTTCCCGTAGTTGCTGTCGGTAAACGGCTGCCGGTAGTGGTGGTGGACCTTGTGCATATCCGGCGAGACCAATACCCAGCTCAGGGCTCGGTCCAGGCGATCCGGCAGGCGGATGTTGGCGTGGTTGAACTGCGCAAAAAGCACCGACAGGCTTTGGTACAACATCAGCACCCATATGGGCGCCCCCGTTACGGCCACCGCCAGCAAGGTAAATAAAGCCCGGACTACGCTCTCGCCGGGGTGGTGGCGGTTGGCGGTGGTAGTGTCCACGTGTCTGTCGAGGTGGTGCACGAGGTGAAGCTGCCAGAGCCACCGGACCTGGTGTTCGATCCAGTGGACCAGCCAGGCGGAAATCAGGTCCAGGAGCAGAAGACCCAGGAGCCAGAACAACCAGGACGGCATGCGGACCAGGTAAAGCAAACCGAAGTGGTGCGCCTCCGACCAGGTACAGGTGCGGACGATGAGAAAGGCAAAGGCAAAATTGATCACCACCGTCGTCAACGTAAAGAACAGGTTCACCCCCGTATGCGGCAGACGGCGGTACGGCGCCCGCGTAAGCGGCAGCGGCCCCTCCAGCAGCCAGAAGAACAACAACCCTGACACCAGGATGAGCGTGCGATGAGACGAGGGTATGTGCGCCCAGTATTGAGACCAGTCGGACAACAAGCGTGAATCGTTTCCGATAAGATACGAAAAAACGCTATAACTCCTTGCGTTCGTCCTCCATAATCCCCAGCATCGCCGACGCCGTGTGCGCCTCGGTTTCCGGTACGACCAGCTTGATCCCGTTGACACCCGCGGCGATAAGCGTCGAAATCGCCTCATCCCGCAAAAAAGCGTGGATGCCGGCGTCCTTCAACCGGCTGAGGTCCAGGTTTGCCGAAAGATAATTATTGTATGTCCTCAGAATGACCACCTCTAGTTATTCAACATCAGCGGCATGACCAGCATGAGTTGATCCTCGTCGGCGTCCTGGTCCGCGGGTTTTATGATCCCGGCCTTGGTCGGGGTGGAGAGTTCCATTTTAACCTCATCCGAATCGGTGGCGTTGAGCATTTCGATCAGGAACTTGGCGTTGAAAGCGATCTGCATGTCTTCGCCTTCATACCGGCAGCGCATCCGCTCGTTCCCTTCGAAGCTGAAATCCACGTCCTGCGACGCCAGTTGCAATTCGCTTCCGGTAATGCTCAGGACTACCTGGTTGGTGCTCTTGTTACTGAACACGCTCACTCGTCTTAGGGCGTTCTGGAAGTCGGAACGGCTGACCGACATGGTATAGGGATTGTCCACGGGGATGACGACTTTGTAGTCCGGGAAACGGGCGTCGATCAACCGGCACACCAGCTGCGTGGTCCCGTGCGAAACAAAAAGGTGGTTCCCGTTATACGCGATTTTCAGCTCGTCGTCATTGTCGGGGAGCGCGCTCTTCAAAAGGTTGAGCGGCTTTTTGGGAACGATGAAGTTGTCGGCCTTTCCCGCTTTCACTTCCTTGCGCTGATAGCGCACCAGCCTGTGGGCGTCGGTCGCCACGAAATTCACGCTGTCCTTGCCGAGCTCGAAGTAGACACCGGTCATGGCGGGCCTCAGGTCGTCGTTGGACACCGAAAACAGCGTCTTATTGATGGCCGTCACCAGGGCGGAGCTGGTCATCGTAAAGGCGGTGGCGTCGTCCGCGGCGGGCTCCTTGGGGAAGTTATCCGGGTTTTCGCCCATCACCTTGTACTTCCCGTTGTCGCTGGTGATCTCTATCGCAAAATTTTTCTCAATCGTAAAAGTCAGCGGCTGATCCGGAATATTCTTCAACGAATCCATCAAAATCTTTGCAGGAATACAAACTTTACCACTATCCTTTGCCTCTATATCCAATTCGACCTTCATCACGGTTTCGAGGTCGGTAGCGATAACGGTGAGCTTATTTTTATGAATATCGAAAAGAAAGTCCTCCAGGATGGGCAGCACCGTGTTGGCGTTGATGACGCCGCTAATCTGCTGTAAGTGCTTTAATAAGGCCGAAGAGGAAACTATAAACTTCATAGCGTTTGTTCAGTTTGGATAATTTAACAGGTTTCGGCGTCAATTTATAAAGTTTTTAGCAATAGCCTTTTAAAACTTATAAACGCGTGGGGGGAAAACACGAATAACCGTTAGCCTTTCCTATCTTTGACCCCATGCAACTTTCACATCTGGCCGAAAGCCTCATCGGTTCCGAAATCGTACGCCTGGGTAACGAGATCAAGGACAAGATCCGTCAGGGCAGCAAAATCTACAATTTCACTATTGGCGACTTCGATTCGAAAATCTTTCCTATCCCGCAAGAGCTCGAACGCGGGGTCATCGATGCTTATCGCGAAGGCTACACCAACTATCCGCCGGCGGAAGGCATCCTCGAGCTCCGTGAATCGGTGGGTAAATTTATCGGCCAGCGTGAAGGCATCCACTACGGCCCTGCTGAAATCCTGATCGCGTCGGGCGGAAGACCGCTGATCTACGCGCTCTACCGTTCGATCGTGGACAAGGGTGAAAAGGTGATCTATGCGGTCCCTTCCTGGAACAACAACCACTATGTGCACTTCGTGGAGGGCGAGCACGTAAAGATCGACACCACCCCCGAGCAACAATTCATGCCCACGGCCGCGCAGATCCGCCCCTACCTGAAGGACGCGACCCTGCTGGCCCTTTGTTCCCCCCAGAATCCGACGGGCACTACCTTTTCAAAGGCGGAGCTCCAGGCCATCTGTGACGACGTAGCCGAGGAAAACGCCCGGCGGGGACCCGACCGCAAACAGCTTTTTCTTCTGTACGACCAAATGTACTGGACACTTACCTATGGCAAGACCGAGCACTACAACCCCGTCTCCCTCCGACCGGAATTAAAGAACTGCACTATATTCATCGACGGCATCAGCAAGGTATTTGCCTCTACCGGGCTCCGCGTGGGCTGGGCATTCGGACCCGCCCCGGTCATTGCCAAGATGAAGGCGATCCTGTCCCACATGGGCGCCTGGGCGCCCATGGCCGAACAGCGCGCGACCGCGGGCTATCTCCTGCAGACCGAAGCCATCGACCGCTACCTGCGTCACTTCAAGGCAGAGCTGGAAGAGCGGCTGACCCGCATCTTCGACGGCTTTATGGAGCTAAAGAACCAGGGGTATGCCGTGGACGCGGTGGCGCCTCAGGCGGCGATCTATCTGACGATCTGTTTCAACCTGAAAGGAAAACGCACGCCGGCGGGAAAGGTCCTCGCCACCCAGGAAGACGTAACCGCCTATATCCTCGACGCGGCGGGGCTCGCCGTGGTGCCCTTCTCCGCCTTTGGCGCAAAGGACGCGCCCTGGTACCGGCTGAGCGTCGGCACCTGTATAAAGGAAGAAATTCCGGAGATGCTGGGGGCCGTGCGCGGCGCGCTCGAAGGGCTTTCCTAATTTTGCCCCATGCACCCGATCGACAGTAAGTTGCCGGCCGTTGGAACGACCATCTTTACCGTGATGAGTTCCCTGGCCCTCGAACACAAGGCCATCAACCTTTCCCAGGGCTTCCCGGATTTTTCGATGGACCCCGGGTTGATCGGGGAGGTACACCGGGCGATGACCGACGGCGCCAATCAGTACACCCATATGAACGGTTACCCGTTGCTCAGGGAGCGCATAGCGGAAAAGGTGTCGGGCTGCTATGGCGCGGCCGTCGATCCTCAGACCGAGATAACCGTTACCCCCGGAGCGACATACGCCATTTATACGGCGCTGACCTGCGTGCTCCGACCCGGGGATGAAGTCATCGCGTTCGAGCCCGCCTACGACAGCTATATACCGAATATAGTAGTCAACGGCGCCACGCCCGTGCTGGTGCCGCTTTCCTTCCCAGACTATTCCATCGACTGGGATCGCGTAAAAGCCGCGCTCACGCCGCGTACCCGGATGATCCTCCTCAACACCCCGCACAACCCCACCGGTACCGTCTGGAAAGAAAGCGATTTCCGGGCGCTCGAAGCGCTGGTGGAAGGGACTGATATACTGATTATGAGCGACGAGGTATACGAGCACATCACCTTCGACGGCTATCGTCATCCCAGCATCCTTGGTTTTCCCGCGCTCCGGGAGCGGGCCTTCGCCTGTTTTTCCTTTGGAAAAGCCTATCACTGTACCGGCTGGAAGATCGGCTATTGCATCGCACCGCCGGCGTTCACCACCGAATTCCGGAAGGTCCACCAGTTCAATTGCTTTAGTACGAACACCCCGGCTCAGGTGGGCCTCGCGAATTATTTAGAAAAAACGGAAGCCTACCTGGATCTGCCAGCCTTCTACCAGCGCAAACGCGATTTTTTTCTGGAGCGTATGCGTGATTCCCGATTCCGCTGGCTAGACAGTAAAGGGAGTTATTTCGTACTGGGAAGCTATGGCCATTTCAGCCAGGAGAAGGATACCGATTTCGCCATCCGTCTCACCAGGGAATACGGCGTCGCGGTTATACCGGTGTCCGTCTTTTACCAGGACGGCAGGGATGACAAGGTGGTCCGGTTTTGCTTTGCAAAAAAGGAAAGTACGCTCCAGGAAGCCGCCCACCGGCTTATTTCCGTTTGAATACCGGCACCGTGCTGCAGGGCTCCCCGTACATAATGCTTTTGGCTACCGGCCGCAGTTTCATCGTGATCCGGAGATACGCATCCGGCGGGATAGCTGCGTCCCCGCAGCCCTTTATGACGACGCGTTTATCCAGGTAATCCTCCGGGTTGATGTCGTCGATGGCGTCTAGCAACAGGTGTTGCCGCAACGCCGCCTCATTTCCCAGGAAAACCGATACCGCAACGGGTTCCAGGTAGGATGCCACCAGCATATAGGCCCAGGCCGGGATAATTGCATCCGCCGAGCAAAAGACGGCCACGTCCTTCCCGGTAAAGACGCTCCAATCCAACCCCTGAAGCGCCACCCGGAAGTCCTTTTCCTTGAGTATCAACCCCATGAAAAGGTGTTCCTTCAGGTCAAAAACAGCTACCCGCTCCACGGACGGCAGGAAGTCCTGGAGGTCCAGGGAGATCAGGCCGCTTTCCGTGACTTTGTTGACAATGACGTCCGACATGATGCAAAGTTACGCCTCCGCGGGCAAACTCGGCGGCCCCGTCTCGCGGCTCCAAAAGGAAAGGCCGCCCCTGGGGGCGGCCCTCTTAAGCCAGCTTTGGTGAAGCGAAGCGTCTATTGGCTTAATAGAATTTAATCCGGTTATCCTGTATGTCCGCCGCGTCGTGCAAGCCTTCCAGGGCGTTGTACCCGATGGCGTTGCGCATCACGCCCTCCATATTCTGGCGGCGAAGGGTGTAGTCGTTGTTCTGGTTGGGCTCGCTGGTCACGGACAGGGTTTGTACCAGGTAAACCCCCGCGGTACCCTTGATGGCTGTCGATACCTTGTTCAGGTTGGCCTTGTTAAAGGCCGCGCCGATGACCTTGGGCTCGTTCCCGAGGTTGGGGACGAAGGAGGCGCCGAAATTGACGCTGTCGGCGTGGGCGACCGTCACGCTGTATTTACCGGCGGCGGCGCTCAGGTCCGTAACCGCGCCCAGTTTGTCGGCGATCTGTTTGGCTTTTTTGTCGCGGCGGACCGAGTTTTCCACCAGGGTGCGGGCAAAGGTCCCCGTCGGGAGACCGGCATCCTGGATACCGGTGATCAGCGCCACTACTACGTCGTTACCGATATTTTCGGGGTCGCTGACGTTACCCTTTTTGTTGTCGAAGGCCCACTTTACCAGGCGCCGGGCTTCGCCCAACCCCTGGACCTGGTAGTCCGTTTCCTTGACCGTGACCGAACGCACGACCGCGTTGTGTTTGCGGGCCGCATCCTCGAAAGAGGGCGCCGATTGAGCGTCCGCGGCAAAATTGGTCGCCGCGGCATTGGTGGAGTTCGTGGTTTCCTCGCTGGGCAGGATTTCCTTCCCGAGATAGGCTACCTTATAGTGGGGCTCAAAGGCCTTCTGATCGACGATTTCGATCAGGTGATAACCAAAGGACGACTTTACGACACCCCGATCACCCTTCTTGCCACTAAAACAGAAGTTGTTGAACTCAGGAACCATTTGCCCCTGGGTAAAATAACCCAGGTCCCCGCCTTTTTCCTTGGAACCGGCATCGTCGGACAACTTGACGGCCAGGCTGTCGAAGTTGGCGCCGTGGTTGATCAGGTTCTGGATGCTGTCGATACGACGTTTGGCGGTGGTGTCGTCCAGGATCGCCTGGCCGCTCTGCGGATCGGTGGTCGCGATGAGGATGTGTTTGGCGTGGACCGAATCGGGCTGGTCCTTCTTATCCAACATCTTGGCTATAACATAGCTGTGGCCGTCCAGGTAGGGTCCGAACAACCCTCCTTCCGGCAGGGACTCGATCGAGTCCTTGTTCGGCACCTGAAGCGCGCTCTTGGCGACGTAGCCATCATAGAACTGGATACTGGAGCCGTTCTGGTTGATATAACCCTGCGCGTCCTTGGTGGTGGCAAAACCTGCTTTCAGGTCGACCAGCTGGGACAAGACCGTTCCGCTGTCTTTGGCGGAAGGGTCTCCGTCAAAAACGACATAGGAAATGCTCCTGCCGGCTTCAGCCGTTTTGAATTCTGCCTTATGGGTCTGGATATAATCCGACACCTCGGCGTCGCTCACCGGTACGGTCGAGTCGGAGACCAGGGCATAGGGAACGTCCACATATGACACGCTTGCCAGGGCGCTGTTGTCCTGGTTGTCTTTCTCCGACAACCACTTGGGATAATAGGCCGCGCCGGCCAGCATGATCAGGTATTTGTTCCGCAGGGCTTCCTGGGATACCTCATTATATAAATA
>Ga0310811_10007542_pt1 | contig 13955 bp, 14 predicted proteins | sample YCmetagenome_FD_207642 | JGI IMG/M metagenome (GOLD analysis project Ga0310811, IMG submission 207642) | Soil microbial communities from experimental microcosm in Duke University, North Carolina, United States - YC | ecosystem: Engineered > Artificial ecosystem > Soil microcosm > Unclassified ... | reverse complement strand
ACTCAACTGAAGTATGTAATAACTTGTCAATTATAAAATTGAGATTATCACCATTCAAAAAAGATCTTTTATTTTGAAATGCACCTAATGGATATGGGATACCTGACTTTACAAACTTATATAGCAGATTAAGATTACCCTTATTACCTTTCCCGTGAATCATACAAGGCCTCAGTATATAATATTTCTTTTTTGAAGTGGCATGAGCCTTAAGATATTCTTCAGCCTTCAATTTTGATTTGCCATAAGGCGTTACTGGATTAGGCTGCACTTCTTCATCAAGTGGCTTGTTAATGCTATCAACCGCAGCCTTAATCGAGCTGAAATAAATAAATGTCTTTGCTTTCGATTTGAGAAATTCATCATAGAGTCGAACTGTATTCTCAAAGTTTACTTTGTAGTAATCAGCTTCAACAAACTGGTTACTTAGATCATGTGCAATGCCAGCGAGGTGTATGATACAATCGATACCTAGATCATCTAATCTTTCAGATGTACAATCAGGGATAACATCAATTGCAAAGTTCTTAAACTTTTCATTTGCAACGACTATATTTCTGGTATGACCATATAACTTTACTTCAGCATTATCCTTAAAGTAAGAAACCAGGTTTGACCCTACAAATCCTGTTACACCTGTGATTAAAATGGTCACTTTTTAAATTTTAGAACTTTTATTATTAAAAATTTCAATCTGAAACTTCGACTTAATTCATCAACTCAAACACTTTAAAGAAATATTTCATATACACTTTAAATACATTAGTCTTAATACCATTCTCACGACATCCCCGAATGATCTCATCATTTAAAATAATATTGCTCTTAATGCCGTTAGAACTCACCCCTCCCTTGCGCATGGTTACCATAGTTAGCGGCAGATATTTGTAACGAAGTTTGTTTACATACAAAAAACGAATCAGTAATTCGTAGTCAGCTGCAATCTTATAGTCGGTTTTAAAAAGTCCGAACTGCTCATAATATTTTCTTCGAACAAAGAATGTTGGATGTGCTGGCATAAAGCCTCTGGAAAACTTTTCAGGGTACCAGTTTTTCGAAGAATATGTGCGCACAACTTTGCTAAGATTGTTAGGATCAACAAATACCAGATCACCGAAAACAGCATCAACATTTTCATCTTCAAACGCTTTAGCTACAGAAGAAATGATAGTATTGTTATGATAAAAGTCATCAGAATTAATAATGCCTACAACTTCGCCAGTAACCATTTTAAGACCCTTATTCATGGCGTCGTAAATACCCTTATCGGGTTCACTCATCCATTTTGAAATTTTGTTTTCATTGGCTTTAATGATGTTTAGGGTATTGTCTTTTGATGCTCCATCAACAACAACATACTCTATGTCCGGATGATTCTGTGAGCTAACAGAATTAATTGTATCCTGAAAGGTGGCATCAGAATTATATGTTACTGTGATTAAGGAAATTTTCATCATTATTAATTTATCACTCGCACTTTTTTCTTAACCGCAGGGTTGCCCTGATAAATACCATAGGCCTCCAGGTCACTAGTTGCAACAGATAATACTGATAATACACTGTGAGAAAAACAAGTTACTCCTGGACAAACAACTGACTTCGCTCCTATCCATACACCCTCTTCAAGTATGATTTGGCCAATAACAAGATCAAAGGTTGTTTTATTATAATTGTGATTACCTGTTAGCAGCATAGAACCTTGCGAAAGACATACATTATCACCAATTGTAACTTTTGTCAAGCAATCAATCCATACTTTTTCACCTATCCATACGTAATTACCAATGGTCAAAAGCCATGGATATTTAATATTTACGCCGGGCTTTATAGTTACGCCTTTCCCCACATGAGCTCCGAAAGTACGAAGTAAGAAAGTTTTAAGAGCTCCCGGAACTAGAATAGGAGAATTAAAGAAAATAGAATTCGTAACATACCAGCACAATCTTTTCAACATACCAGCTCCGGGATTGTAATGTTCGTTGCTATATTCCTGTAAATTTACTTTCATAAACATTACCTATTCATCAATCAGAAAGCTATAGTCTTTTTTAAAATCTGTTTTATGCCAATAGTCTATGGCGTACTGCATGCTTCTGTTTCGAAGTGCCGCATAGTCTTCATCAGACCATTTGGATACTTGTTTTAGTATAGATGGTAAAGACTCCTCGTCTTCCAGTACTATATAAAACCCAGCTCCTTTTTCTTCAATATTCTGCCACGGCGTCTTTTTTGAAATCAATATCGGGACACCCACTGAGAGTGCATCAAATATAGCATGTCCGAAATTCTCGCCCTGAGTTGGTAGCACAAAGAAATGATATTGACTCAAAACATCGGGAACATCCCATGGTGGAATCGGGCCTTTATAAAAAACTGAGGACGTATCCAATATTTTTGTTTTACAAAGATCCCAATAAGCTTGATCTATTACTGGACCATAAATATCAAGAACGTACTCAGGGCATTGATTCACGGCATCAATGATTAAATGCAGATTCTTATTTGAATTGATCAATGAAAGAAATACGATTTTAATCTTTCCTTTCTCATCGGGAAATGGAAGCGGCCTAAATGATGACACCTTTCTTGGAATATTAGACGCTTCAAACACCCTTTGTTCAGCACCAAAATGAAAAGTAATGTCACTCTTTTCCTGAGCATCGGTAGCATGCCATACTTCATTCTTTTTCAAAAGAATTTTGAAAAAAAGCATCATTATCTTCTTAATCGTTGCACTACGTTTTAGGGCCCAGGCTTGTAGCATACCTCGTGGTGAGATAATAACTTTTATGCCTAATAGCTTTGCTGCAAGTAAACCGTTGAGCGTTGTATGAATGTTAAACATGCCATTAAGTAATACAACATCTGGCTTCACTTGTTTAACCAGTTTATATACGAACCACGGTGTAAACGAATCGGTATAAAATACATTCTCCTGATTAGGGCCTTTCACCCACGCATTTGAATGTATAAGCTTTTCAGACGGCAAACCATCCAGATCTTTTTCCAGGGCAATAAGATAAAAATCACATTGTTCACTAAATAAGCTTACGAGATTAAATAATGATTGAACAGGGCCACCAGCCTTATAATGTGGCCAATAGTATGGATAAAGTAAAAATATCTTTCGCTTCATCAACGCAACTTTTGAATGGGTCTAATAGGCCAAATTCGTTTTCGTAAATACGTCACAAATAGAAAAATCAAATAACCTTTTACTAAATTATTTATGACTATATAAAAATCATTATTCGCTCGCACTAGATAGCTGAATAGAAAAGGTATCCAGACAATATTGATGGGATCTGTCACAACATATTTACGCACGAATAGATAAAGCATTCTTGAAATAAGTGCACCAAATACAAAGAGCATGATAAAAGAACCCCATCTGCCAAAGTTGATATAAAAATCTCCAAGAACGCCAATAGTCATGGATACACCTTTACCTAGTTTATGCCCAGTATACTTTTGAAATTTATCTTGTGATCCGATAATTTTTTTTTCTGGGAAAAATATCCGTGGGAGAACAGCACCTTCAATATCACCTAACATATCATCTCCATCCGAAAAAGATTGTTTTCTAGGAACCCATCGCAATACCATTCCCAAATGCCAACCTTGATTCAGACGACCTACAGTATTAATAACTCCTTCTGATTTTCCAAAAGGGCTGTCATCTTCTTCATTCTTCTCGGAAGCCAGTTCCGTAATCAGACCAAACCCGCTCTCACTTTTTCCACTCCATGTTGCCGCCCGATAATCTTCCTTAACCGATTGAATTATCACAAGCAACGGTATAGCTATGAAAATAAAAGCCGATCGTAATTTTAGAGAAAAATTAAAACGCAAGGATGTCATTAAAAACAGATATGTACACCAGATAAAAAAGTCAATAAACACACCAGCTGTTAATGCATCTTTTGCTAACCCGAGATAAACCAATGCCAATAAAAAATAATTAAATACAGATGGCACAAATAAATAACACATGCCGCCAGCATACCTCAAAAAATGAGTGAAGGATAAAATGGAATTTATACCAGGCAATCCAAAATATGATAAGGCTTCAAAAAAATAAGAAATACCCAAAAGTAAGTGCCCCAAATTAGTTGCAGATCTTGTATCAATGTTTTTAAATAGATGAATTACTGGAATATTTCTATTAAAGAGCAAGACACCTGCAAATAAAAATAAGAGTGCAGGAATACAAAAAGTGAAATATTCACTTTGATTGATCGGCATTTGCTTCTGTAAAGCCGGATAAACATTATAAATCAAATAAACTGAAAAAATATACTGGACAAAATAAACAAAGAGAAAGAGGTATATAATAGGAAATGACTTCTCCGCTTTCCAGATGAAAAGAAAATAAAAAAATATAAAGAGCAGAAAAACAATTAACAGACTCATTCCACTATTTTAATTCTTTAGGGACCTATACAATGCGACATATTGAGAGGCTATTGTAGATACATCAAATCGTTTCCTATTTTCAAATCCATTTAGTATCAGATGATTTCGATACCCTTCATCTTCAATTATTTTTAAAAACCCGGTCCGTATTGACATAACATCAAACGGGTCAACTAGGTGAACGGCATTGCCTCCTATTTCAGGCATACTGGATACATTACTGGTCACCACCGCTCTTCCAATAGCGTTAGCTTCTACAATTGGAAGTCCGAATCCTTCAAATATAGAAACAAATGAAACAACATCTGATTTTATATATTTATCCATGAGCTCTTCGTCGGTCAAGTTCTTAGAATTTGAATAAAGAATACCGGCTCTATTTAATTCTCTCACCATCTCTTCGGTCAATTCACCAACAATTTCCAATCGACATTTGATTCCAGTTAAGGCTTCTATTAAGCGTGACAAGTTCTTGTTATGTTTTGTTCCAATCTGAAGAATAACCGGCTCTTCTCTATTAAATTCTTTAAGAACAGGGACAAAATTGGTTTTAATAGGATTATAGATCACACTTACTTTTGCTCGATCTTTTTTACTTATATAGTCAAAAAGAACATCCTTAGTGGCATTCGAAACTACAGTTACTGCTCCACATCGTTTAATGGGTAACTTAATCCAAAACCAAAGAAAGATGAAGCGCGCTATTGGATTGGGATGTTTCATAAATCCCAGATCATGGATCGTTAATACTGTATTACTTTTTCTGAGAAGCAGTGCTATAAAATGAACATCACCAGTAATATGGTTAATTTCCTCTTGACAAAGCATAGCCTCAATGGAAATATAAAGCCTCTTAAAAAAACCGTTGCTTGTAAAATGGAGAACCTTTACGACGCTAGTAATATTTTCGGGTAATGCACCTCGTACCTGCTTAAATAAATTCTCAATACTAAAATTGCCCGGAAGCCTGTGACGATGAAAAAAAACAACGCGCATATAAAAACTACAAGGGATTCCTGGTGGCAAAAATCATCGCGGATTCTTTTCTCGGTTCTTTAAGTCTGGTACCTATCCTTCCATCTTCAAATACATATAATTGATAGCCAAAGTCCATCAACAATTTCTGTGCATCTCCGGCTTTGATACCAGGGGCAGAATCTTCCGCCCAATTAGCAAATTCAAATAATATATCTGGGGCATTACCATTCATTAGCAAGTCACGTCCACCTTCAAATGCGAAATACTCAAACCCTTCAATATCAATTTTAATGAAACCAATATCAGTTATATGAAGTGGTTTTATTAATGCCTTCAATGTGATTGTTTCCACTATAACACCCTCAGAGGTAAAAACAGGAGACATTGATCCTTTGCCAAATTTATGAGGTGGACTGTAAATCATTACTTCATTTCCCTCTGTATCTGATATTGCTTTATTTATCATCATCACTTGAAAAAGTCCATTTGCTTCAATGTTTTTTTTCAAATACTCAAAAACCAACGGCGCTGCCTCTAGGGATGGTAATCGCACCAATATTGGCGCCAATGTCCAACAATACTTTACCAGGCTTAATCCGGTCAACAATAAAGGCAACAGTACCTTCTTCATAAATACCATTGATGAACAATTCAAAAGCTACTGTTTCTGTGAGATTAGGTAAGAGATAAGTACAATCGTAATGCCCGTCAATTTTAACATCCCGACTTTGCTTTATATAGCTGCGTAATAAGAATCTTGATAATCTCTGCTTTCCTTTAAAAAGGGGTAAACCACGTAAAACTTTACTAATCATGAAGAGTTTTTTTTAACGAAAATACAATTACCATAACTGGCTTACAATACCTTTCATTAAAGCTCTTTTACATGCCCTAATATAATTTTCAGCCTATGCTCATAGGTATGGAATTCAATTGCACGTCTTGCAGCTGCTTCGCGGATAGTTTTCATTCCCAATGGGTTTTCTTTGGCTGTTTCAATAATTGAAAACAATTCATCGAGATTCTTATAAAGCAATATCTCTTTTTCTGGTTCAAAACATTCTTCAATAGTGGGTCTGTACTCCATTATTGGCAAGCCGCCGCACCCCGCAATTTCGAAAGTCCTGCAATTAATGGATGCAAATTCACTCATACCTGTTGAATTCAATACAGCCATTGCTGACCCAAAGATTCGACTCTTTTCATCACGTGTAATAAATTTACCAGTATGGAGTTTCTTTATTTCAGGATCAGCCCACACTGGCAATCTAGCTCCATATAAACCAACTTCAACACCTCTTTTAATAAGGATAGTTGTAAGGTAATGCCTGTAATCATAAAAAGAACCTGCAAGTACTACTTGATTGTTTTTTTGATCTGCCACAGGCTTATGCCACATGGGATTCATAGCTTCATATAACTGTATCGCCGGAAGGTTCAGTGTTCTTAATTTAAACGCCGCATAGTGGTCTTTAATAAAAATAAGATCCCATTCTTTATGACACAATCCTTTGCCTGACATATTCGCAGCCGTGTCTCCCCACCATGAAACCGCTTTAATACCCTGACGGCGAGCGATATGTAATACTTCTTCAGATAATCCTTGAGTTAAACTAATGATCAGTTCCGGTTTAAAGACAGTAATCTGAAGTATCAACCACTTTTCCTGATCAGTTTGTGCTTTCAGTAACTTCTTCTTTACGTCTTTATAAATCCGGTAGAATGGAGAACTTTTTTTATGAATTGACATGGGCCCCATTGTCAACACCTCATGTCCCATTACCTTTAGTGTCTCTGAGACATTCTCTTCAAAACTGTCGGGTGTGCAGTAATTTGGTATTACAATTCTCAAATTTATTACGATTGATTAAGTAATTCTTTATACAAACGATTATAAACATTTTCTAAAACATAATCAGACTGCCTGTACTCCAGTCCTACTCTGTTTAAAGCGGCCTGAGCATCAAAATTATCAAGACGACTAAAGTCTATCTTCAAAATCTTTGGATAGGTGTCATGTGTTTCATAGGCATGACTACTGATCAGTGTATCAGAAAACCATACATCCAGCCCACATGCATAATATTCAAAAAGTTTATTAGGAGCATTGTAAACAAAATTATTAGAATATAGGCCATTATACAAAATCAATCCAACATCATACAAAGGCAGCAACTCTGGTAAATGATCATAATGTACGCTCCCCTTATAAGTTAGCAAACCTGAAGGCTGGCCCTCTAGGAATTGTAGCACCTCGTTATCCATGTTTTTGGAATAAATATCGCACGTATATTTTCCTTGTTGCTTTATTAACCACTGAGCAAGTTCTGGCAGAAATAACCTTTTCATCGATACAGATCCAACATAGACCAATCTTATAGGTTCATTACTATCACTATTTCTTGTGCGAGGCCTCCGTATCCAGCGCTCTGAAGGATAGTTAGGGAGTAGTTGAAGTTTTGAATCTGCAATGGAAGGAAATTCCGAATGAAACCGATATAGCCGATCATTGTTTGTATGCGAAATCCACATGGCACGTTTAAAAAGTAACGGTTCAAGTCGCCGGCCAAAACGTTCTAAAAAAGATTGCTCCTTATGCTCTTCCTTATCAAAATATTCATGATAGTGTATTGCCAAAGTTCGCTTTGAAAATGGAAATAAAAGAAAAAAGAGATACACCGGAGGGCTTGAAATAGATTCAAAATAGATAACCGGGATTCGCGGACTTTTAACCATCTCATAGAAAGCCTTTATATAATAAACAAAATAGGCTAAATAATTTCGCCATCCTGAACCTTTGTTCATACCAGTTTCTACCACCCGCACTCCAAACTTTTCTAACTCTATCGATGACTCCCTCCTCCGACCATTAACGATTGTAACTGACACATCAACGCCAGCCATATATCTTGCAATATTATAAACCGGAGGATAATCCATTGCCGATCTGAAATGAATAATCAAAACTTCTTTCTGTTTAGACATTAGTTTAAAATATCAGTTTTGAAAACGCTACAGATGTTGGATTTTGGTTTAACCATTTTGTACAATAAAACTATTCATCTTTTCTCCAATTGCAGACCAGCTAAATTCATTACAAGTAAAGGCTCTACATGATTGGCGAATTTTTTTATACTGAGGCCTATCAGAAAATTGTTTAGTAACGATATCAGATATCTCCTGCGGTTCTACTTTTTCAAGTAGAAAGCCCGTCTCCCCATCTTTAATAAGATCTGGGATTCCAAATTTATTGGGTGCTATTGATGGGCATCCATAATAGCCAGCCTCCAGAATAACAGCTCCCATGGTATCCATTTTTGTTGGATGGATCAAAAAAGAAGCGGATGCCAATGCATTGGTTAACAATCTAAGCTCTTCAGGCTTATTTTTATTTAAACGCCCCAGGTAATCAACACCATCGGTATCTAGTACCTGGGCAGGTGGTCTTTCACCTATAATTTTCAATCGAGCTTGGGGAAATATTTTTTGTATGAGTTTAAAAGCGTCCCAGCAAATGAAACCACCTTTCTTTTCGAAATTCAAAGAAATGAACAGTAAGAATAGCTGATCATCATTGTCATTCTGAACATCAGACTCAGGTATAGGTATATTTCCTCCTGTATTAATAACTAGATGTTTTCTAGAATCGGGGACAAATCCATACTGGTCAATTGCTTCTCTCATAGCCCAGTTACTCCCCCAAAAAACCCATTTGGCAGAATCAAGCCACGCCGACTCAAGTTTACATATTCGTTTTACGTCTGATTCAGAGAATAATTCAGAATCTAAGTAAAGTTGTATATAAGTTCTAAAGGACGCATCAAGGTATAATGCATAAGGTCGATTATCTATAATTTTCACCCAGGGTGTTAACCCAAAATAAAAATCAAATTTAGATTGACTATCAACTTTTTGTTCGACCAATCTGCTAATAATTTCTAAGCGAGAATCAGAGAAAAAAAAGAACTCTCCCCCCATGCCTAGTATCCTTTTAAACTTTGATACTATCTTCTCAAATTTAATGATGGGGGGATTAATTGCTGAAATTGTATTCAATGCATAAAATCTTCCAAACTGTTCATGCATGCGATGGTTAATTCCACTCCATCCTCCGCTCACTTCGGTAAGGCTAAGGTTGGTTATATAATTAATTTTATCCATTCTAAATTTGATTCAAATTCTAATTAACATAGCAATCAACGAATCACTTATCATACCATCATGCTGTAGTCTTGTTAACTCGCTTTCGTTTACTATAATAAAGGATATCCATCAATGAGTTTAATTGGAATCGAACGAGTGACAAGGAGTTATCAGATTCAATATTGGATCGCTGTAATTGTAATGGATTGGCATTCTTTCTCACCGGGTAAGTATTCGTCATAAATGAATAGCGATAACCAGTCTGTTTTATCTTGGCTGCTGCAGCTTGCGTGTAAGTGTATTCCTCACCACCAACCCAGCAAAAAACATCAACCGGTTGTTGCAGTTTTTGTTCAAGCAGCTGCTTCGAATAAACGATCTCCTTTTCCAAGATTTCCTCCTCATCTTTCTTATTCATTCGATGGTGACTAAATGTATGACACCCGATAACATGTTTTTCAGTTATTTTTTTAAGCTCATCCCATGTCATTAAGTATCTTCCATCCGGATATGCCTGTGCCAGCTTATCTTTATTTCTTCCTGCAAAAACTGCTTGTTCTGCATTACTTCCATCAATCATTCCGCTGGGTATAAAAAACCAGCCTATAAATCCATGTTTCTCAAGCAACGGTAAGGCCACATCATAGTTATTGCGATAGCCATCGTCAAATGAAATAATCAATCCTGGCTTTTGACTTTCCCATTTACCAGTAAAAAATAAGTCTAATTCTTTTTGAGAGACAGAAACATAATGTCGTTTGTAAAACTCAAGCTGCGCTTCAAAATTAGTTGCATCTTGTTGTGGCGTACCATGATAATTAATCACTCGAATGTGTGCACCATATACCAACTTGCTCATGTAAAAGAACACGCTAGTAATTCCGGTTACCTCCAATAGTTTTGCAACGCTATGCTTTAGTCCCATTTCAATAAAGTGTATAAACAAATGGTGACAAGTCAGTGGATTGCTCTCCTTGTATTTCACGTAAATCAAATGCGAGATCACACATAGCAGAGGCTACAGGCTTCAACTCCTGATTAGCTTTCCACAACTCGTTAAAAGAAGTCAGTAAATGTTCACGATCTTTAGTATCAATAAATGAGAAGTAAGCATATGCTTCGTGTTGTGGCTTCTCATAATAAGATGAAAGCGAAGCATCAGCATGCAATGGAAAATAAGTTTTTCCTGACTTCACTTCTTGCGTCATGGCATCGAATACTTTTCGTATTCTGTCATCAACCTGGTTAGTCGAGTTCATATTGCTGTTTCCAGTTTTCATCGTTGTCAATTTTAGGTTGTAACGGTTTAAATAAGACAAAATTTTCAAGCACCAGGATATCAATTTCTGTGCGCATAAAACACTGGTACGCATCTTTCGGTGTACATACTATTGGTTCACCACGAACATTAAACGACGTATTCACCAGAACGCCACTACCTGTTAAGGCTTTAAATGCCGTGAGTAATTCATAAAATCTTTTATTTGTGTCTAGATGTACAGTTTGAATGCGTGCACTGAAATCTACGTGTGTAACAGCCGGTATTGTTGAGCGTGCCTGATTAATAACGCCTAGCATGTCATCGTTATTTTCCTTCAACTGTTCTTCACTGTTTACATTGGTGCGCAGATTTTCTTTTACCGGTGCTACTAATAACATGTATGGACTTTCAGTATCAAGCTTAAAATAAGCAGATACATCTTCAGCCAACACCGCCGGTGCAAAAGGCCTAAATGATTCTCTGTATTTTATTTTCAGATTCATCTTTGACTGCATATCAGTCTTTCGAGCATCTCCAATAATAGAACGCCCTCCAAGTGATCGTGGACCAAATTCCATGCGACCTGAAAAGAAACCAAGAATCTTTCCACTATCAAGCTCCTTTGCCAGTAATGTATGTTGATCGGCATCCGATTCGAATTTTGTATACGGATACTCATGCCTGTCTAAGAATGCTCCAATCTCTGCTTCGCTAAAGGCAGGCCCAAGATACGTTCCATGCTGAGAATCTTTATTTCCAGTCCGTGGTGCACGTGATTCTTTGAAGTAAAGGTGAAGTGCAACAAAGGCTGCTCCCAACGCACCACCGGCATCGCCAGCAGCAGGTTGTATCCAGATGTTGTCAAATATTTTCTGTGCCTCAAGTTTACCGTTGGCAACACAGTTCAATGCCACGCCACCAGAAAGACAAAGATTCTTTGAGCCGGTCAACTCGCGTATGTGCCGAGCGATCTTTATCATAATCTCTTCTGTTACTACTTGTATTGAGGCCGCTAAATCCATTTCCTTCCGGGTAATTTTACTTTCAGGCTTTCGCGGTTCACCTTTGAACAATTCATGAAATTTGGCATTGGTCGTCTTATCCCCTTTCAGATAACCGAAGTAATCTGTGTTCAGACGAAATGAACCATCAGCTTTAACATCAATCAGATGATCGTAAATTTCTTTAACATAGGTTGGTTTGCCATACGGAGCTAACCCCATTAACTTATATTCTCCCGAATTAACTTTAAAGCCACAGTAATATGTAAAGGCGCTGTAGAGCAACCCTAATGAGTGTGGATAATTAATCTCTTTTAAGACTTTAATATCACTTCCCTTACCATAACCTAAAGTCGTAGTAGACCACTCTCCTACGCCATCAAGCGAAAGAATAGCCGCTTCTTCAAAGGGTGATGGATAAAAAGAAGATGCTGCATGCGACATGTGATGGCCTGCAAAAATTATCTTACCTGTTTTACCAAGCGTGCCAATGGCTTTGGTTGTATATTCTTCGACCCACAATTTTATACCCAGTACAGATTTAAGCGCGGAGTTAAAGGTGGGGTAACTCTCCTCTCCAATCATGGCACAATTCTTTACTATTCTATCCCATGTAAGCAGCGGGTGATCATAAAATACAACAGCTTCCAGATCATCAGCTTCTATAAATGCTTCTTCCAGACAATAATTAATTGCGTTGACAGGAAACCTTGGATCATGTTTAACTCTTGTAAATCGCTCTTCTTGTGCTGCGGCAATAATTTCACCATTCTTTATGATTGCTGCTGCTGCATCATGATAAAAAGCTGAAATACCGAGTATATATTTATCGCTACTCATGTGAATAATTGGGTGTATTATATTCCTTTATATGATCACTAACCTTACGGGCTAAAAAGTATCCTATTGATTTATGTCCAGCATGATTCCAATGTCCACCATAACTCTGAGTGGCTTTAAAGTAATATGCATTAACATTGGTACCTCGTATTATTTCTTTATCCAATGCTTCATTCAGATCAATAAACGGATAGTGTTTCTCCTGAAAATATTCTTTCACTACCGTAGCATCTACTGGCAAGTTACGAACAACAAATACAACTTGCCCTTTATTGTAAGTCATCACTGAATCATAAATCTTTTTAGAAAGCTCGGACACGGGTACATCATATTTGGAATACGTATAATCAGGCGTAGCCATAGTCCCGTAAAATTTACCAAGTGTCAGCTGCAGAAAGCCGCGGGTCTGGATACCACTCCATGCACGATAGCCCAACCTGCAAACTGCTATATCTTCATAGTATTTTAACAACGGTATACTGGAAAGCTTGCAATGTAAACTGTATTCAGCTGACTTCTGCCAGCTGAAGTCGGCTACCAGATTAGTACCAGCTTCATCTAGTTTATAGGATGTTGACGGATAACTTGCAACAGGAAGTATGTCTCTGAATTCAGTAAAATACAGAACCAAATCTGCATCATACTCTTTTTCCAGATAATTAATAAAATAATAAGATGAGGCGTGAAGAATACAGTTACCTCTTCCGAAATTAAGAATCTCAACATCTGTGTTCAAAACCTTTCGTAATGTATCCTCCATGTATTGGGCAAAATGATCGCGGCTGAATACATCAATACCTTCTACAAATGAATCGCCCACTAGTAAAATGCGCAAGGTTTTTTTATCCCTCTTTCGCTTCGGATATGACTCCCTGAAACGGCCGTCGTAATTAGTTTTACCAATATACAATCCTTGTGTTGACTTGAAGTAATTAATATTAGGTCTATTCAATGACCCGTATTCAGATTGATAATACTTGAGTATAGGAGGTGTTATTTTCACGCCCTTCAGAAAAACATCCAAAAATAAAAGGGTGATAACAACAGTAACTATAAAAAGGATCAGGTTTCTCATAGCTATTAAAATTGGAAATAAATAAATGGAGCTGGCTTACCTACAGTATACATGAAAATGAGGATAATAGCCCATACTGGTATAAGTATGCCATATCGTATAGCTGGTTTCAGAAGTAAAAGATACGCATGATTGTCAGTGTAATACTCAACAACGTCAAGTAAAATTATAACACTGAAATACAGTGTAGTGACAATGATAAAATCACCAATCAGGTCGCTTGAGGTCCAGTTGAAAATAT
>Ga0310811_10007541_pt1 | contig 13955 bp, 13 predicted proteins | sample YCmetagenome_FD_207642 | JGI IMG/M metagenome (GOLD analysis project Ga0310811, IMG submission 207642) | Soil microbial communities from experimental microcosm in Duke University, North Carolina, United States - YC | ecosystem: Engineered > Artificial ecosystem > Soil microcosm > Unclassified ... | reverse complement strand
CTCGGCGTCACCGAGTTCGTCGACGAGCGCGTCGCAGAGCGCGAGCGACACGCCGACCGGAGGCAGCCCGAGCAGCACCCGCACCTCGGCGACCCCCAAGCCGACTCACAGCCACCCGGGGAAGCCGACGCCGAGCCCCACCTCCTGCTTCCTGATCTTCTGCAACTGACGAAGAAGGGCTGCGCCGCTTCCGGCCGCGCCCAGCCGCTGCTACCGGACGCGCAACTGGGGTGCCAGCTCGACCAGGGCGGCGTTCAGCTCGTCGATCTCCGCGTCCGTGTTCGCCGCGGTGACCTGGACGCGGAACCCGGCCTGGTCGCGCGGCACCAGCGGGTACGCGGCGAGCGTGACGTAGATGCCGCGCTTCCACAGCAGCGCCGCGACCTCCTCGAGGTCGGCCTCGCCCGTGAGCGGGATCTCGACGACCGGGAAGCCGCTGGTGTTCGGGGTGTCCAGGTGCAGCGCGTGCACCTGGTCGAGCACCCGCTTCGTCTTGCGGTACAGGTCGGCGCGGATGGCCTCGCCGCGCCGCTCGTTCACGTCGAAGCCGGTCAGGACGGTGGCGAGCGAGGCGGTGGGCGACGGTCCCGAGTACAGGTAGGGCGCGGCGGCGAACTTCAGCAGCTCCTTGAGACGCGTCGGCAGCGCCATGAACGCCAGCAGCGACGAGTACGCCTTGGAGAAACCGCCGATCAGGATCACGTCGTCGTAGCTCTCGCCGAGGTGGCGCACGACGCTGTTGCCGCGCGCGCCGAAGGGCGAGGTCTCGTCGTCGCGGCGTTCGCCGATCACCCCGAAGCCGTGCGCGTCGTCGACGTACAGCAGCGCGCCCTCGGCCCGGCACAACGCGGCGATCTCCGGCAGGTGCGGCGGATTGCCGCTCATGCTGTTGACGCCGTCCATGCATACGAGCCGGGGCTCGTCCGCGGGGCAGGTACGCAGCAGATCACCGAGTTGGTCGAGGTCGTCCATGTGCCAGCGGTGCAGCGTCGCGCCCTGGCCCTTGGCCGCCGAGCAGCCGTCGTAGATCGTGCGATGCGCCTGCGCCTCGCAGAAGACCGTGCCGTGCTCGACGAGCACCGGGATCACCGACAGGTGGATGTGCGTGATCGTGGGCAGCACCAGCGTGTCCGGCGCGCCGAGCAGTTCGGTCAGCCGCTCCTCGATCTCCGGGTACGTCCGCGGATTGCCCAGCAGCCGGGACCAGCTCGGGTGCGTGCCCCAGCGCCGGACCTGCGCGTCGATCCCGTCCATGATCTCGGTGTCGAGGTCGAAGCCGAGGTAGTTGCAGGAGGCGAAGTCGGCCAGCCAGTGCTCGCCGATCCGGATCCGCCGGCCGTCGATCTCGTCGATCACCGCGTCGTAGAACCGGGTGGCCTCCTTCAGTCGGGCCAGCTCGGCCCAGCGCGGCGTCGGCCGCCCGCCGCCTCCGCCGAGCGCGGCCGCCGCCTCGGTCTCCGCCACGAATCCGCCGCCCGTGCCCGTGCTGCCGCCCGCGACCGCGCCCGCGTACCCGCCGTCGCCCGCCTTGCGTATCCCAGTCATCTGCTTCGTCCCTCCAGTTCCGCCGTGAGCGCGATGACCCGGTCGACGGGCACCGCCGGGGAGTAGTAGAAGCCCTGCGCGTAGGCACAGCCCATGTCCCGTAACAGGTTGCGCTGCACCACGGTCTCCACCCCCTCGGCCACCACGGAGATCTTCAGCGCCGCGGCGACGGTCACGATGCCCTGCAGCAGCCGCAGGTGGGAGCGGTCCTCCGCGATGTGGTCGACGAAGGAGCGGTCCGCCTTCAGGATGTCGATGCTCAGGTCCCTGAGATAGGCGATGGACGAGTAGCCGGTGCCGAAGTCGTCCACCGCGATGCGCACGCCGATGCGGGACAGGGCCTTGAGGTTCTCCGAGACCTCGGGACCGTGGTGGTGCAGGAACGCGGTCTCGGTGATCTCCAGGATCAGCAGCTGCGCGGGCAGCTCCGCGTCGGTCAGCATCCGGTCGATCACGTGCACGAAGGAGCCCTCGAGGAACTGGTGCGCCGAGACGTTGACCGTCACCCGGCGGGCCAGGCCGGGCGGGTGCCCGGCGTTCCAGCGCGCCGCGTCGGTGATCGCGCGGCCCAGGATCCACTCGCCGAGCTGCACGATCTGCCCGGTCTCCTCGGCCAGCGGGATGAACTGGTTCGGGGTGAGCAGCCCGAACTCGGGGTGCTGCCAGCGCACCAGCGCCTCGAAGCCGGCCACCCGCTCGGGGCCGCGCAGGTCCACGATCGGCTGGTAGTGCAGGAAGAACTCGTCGCGCGCGATCGCCTTGTCCAGGCTGGTGCGCAGCCTGACCCGCTCCATGGCCGCCTCGTAGAGCTGCGGCCGGTAGCGGGTCCAGGTGCCCTTGCCGTCCGCCTTGGCCGCGTAGAGCGCCAGGTCGGCGTTGCGCAGCAGCACCTCGGGGGCGTCGTGTTCGGCCACCTCGGGCGAGTCGTCGCTGGTCGCCACGCCGATGCTGGCGCGCACCTCGGCCTGGGTGTCCCAGATCTGGAACGGCGCGCTGAACGTGCGGATCAGGCGGGCGGCCAGCGCCTGCGCGCCCTCCGGCGGGGAACCGTCGGCCAGCAGCACCGCGAACTCGTCGCCGCCGAAGCGCACCGGCAGGTCGCCCGGGCGCACCGCCGCGGACAGCCGGCGCGCCGCGGTCATCAGCAGCTCGTCCCCGGCGCGGTGCCCGAGCGTGTCGTTGACCTCCTTGAAGTTGTCCAGGTCGATCAGCAGCATGCACACCGCCCCGCCGGACTCGCGCACCCGCTTGAACGCCTTCTCCGAGCGCTCCTGGAATCTGGCCCGGTTGCCGAGGCCGGTGAGCGCGTCGTGGTACGCCCGGTTGCGCAGCTCCTTGACCATGGCCCGGGAGGCGGCGACCGACTCCTGGTAGCGCACCTGCCTGGCCTGCAGCGAGAGCCGCACGATGACCAGCACGAACATCAGCGCGGAGAAGACCGAGATCACCCCGGCGTCCTTGACCTGGCGCTGCAGCGCCTCGCCGAGCAGCACCGCGGGCGCGACCAGCGCGGCGAGCGCGAGCGGGATCACCCGGCCGGCGGTGAGCGAGGCGACGCGCTCGTGCGGCTCGGTCAGCTCCACCATCGACGGGTGCAGCGGGGCCGCGCCCCAGCAGATGTAGAACACCACCCAGCCCAGGTCGGCCGGCGACCCGACGTGCCAGGTGCCGTACAGCCTGACCAGCGCGTACGCGATGTCCGAGGCCATCAGGCCGAGCGCGCCGACGACCAGCAGCGCCGGGGACCAGCCGCGTACCCCGCCGCCGGTCAGCAGCCGCATGATGACCGCGAGCAGCAGTACGTCGCCGATCGGATAGGCGATGGAGACCGCGCTGTCGAACCAGGTCACCGCCGGTTCGCGCACGGTCGGGGTGATGGTGAACACCCAGATCAGCAGGGCCAGGCCGCCGGCCAGCAGCAGCGCGTCCACCAGCGCGGTCACGTCCCGGTGCGGGCTGCGCATCCGGATCATCATCACCAGGCCGCAGGCCGCGAGCGGGTAGGTGAACAGGTACGAGGCGTCCGCGATCGAGGGGAACGGCTCGTTCTGGTGGAAGATGTCGGTGAGGATGTTGTAGATCGTGTCGCCGCTGATCAGCGTGAAGATGGCGATGCTGAGCAGGTACCAGGGTAGGCGGCGCGGCGGGTAGTTCATCCGGGTGCCGACGAACGAGACCAGGCAGCTGGACAGGCCGAGGGTCAGCCACAGGCCCAGGTTCCACTGGGGGACGGCGTAGTAGACGACGACGATCAGCGCCGCTGCAGACACGTACCACAGCGTGGCGTGGTTCATGAGGGACCGGTGCGGCGAGACGGGTCGGCGGACCGCGGGTTCACGTTGCGACTCGGCCGACACCACTCCAGGGGAACACCCGAGTGGCTGAATGGCAATGCGGACGGTCCGCCCGGTTGACGGACCGCCCGCGTGCGGCGCGGCGTCGGCTACCCCTTGACCAGCGAGAGGTCGTCGGCGTAATAGGTGCCCTCGCCGTACCAGCCGTGCACGTAAACGGTCAGCGAGGTGGCGGAGCCGGTGCTGATGCTGAGCGAGAGCTGCTGGTACCCGCTGGTGCCGGGCGTCCAGTTGTCACCCCCGCCGTTGTTCCCGATGAACACGTACGCGCCGTCCACATAGCCGCTGAGCGTGTACGTCGTGTTGGCCGAGACGGCGACGGTCTGCGTGCACTGGGAGTCGTCGGAGCTCGAGGCGGCGCCGGCCAGCGCGTATCTGCCCGAGTGGACCGGCGAGGCGGTCACCGCGTCCGTGCTGGAGCAGGTCCAGCCGGACAGGCTCCCCGACTCGAAGCCGGGGTTGGCGAGCAGGTTGCCGGAGGCCGGACCGGTCGGGTTGCCGGTGCCGCTGGGCGAGCCGGTCGGCGACGAGGTCGGGCTGCCGGTGCCGGTCGGGGTGCCCGTGGGCGTGCCGGTGGGGGAGGAGCTCGCGGTGGGCGAGCCGGTGGTGTGGGTCGGGCTGGAGCTGGAGGTCGGCGGCGCGGTCGGACCGCTGGTCGCCGAGCCGTTGATGTCCCTGACGGCGTCGTTGAACAGGGTGGCCGACGGATCGAGGTCGTAGAGCGAGAACATCATGAACCCGCCGTACCCGTTGCAGTGCACGTAGTCGGCTCTGGTCTGGACGGACTGCGGCGACTCGCCGCCGTAGAACGAGCTCCCGTTGTAGAAGTACGCCGAGTCGGTGACGGGATCCCAGAACGTGTCCGCCGAATTCCCGACGATGTTCGTGATCTCCTTGTACGTCGCCACGCCCGGCACGTTCCCGGAATCCGTCATGCCCTGCGATGCGCCGGTAGCACTCTGATACAGCCCGTGGTTCGATCCGGCCGCCACTCCGCTCCAGCCGCGATAGTAGAACGGCAGGCCGATGGTGTTGCCGGCCGCCGCCGCCGCGGCGGCCGGACCGGCCCCGGCGGCGCCGGCCGCGACCAGGCCGGTCGCGGAGAGCGCGGCGCAGGCCACGGCCGCCGTCGCGGTCCGGGCGCGGGAGAGTGAGGATCGGATACCAAGGATGCTCCTGGGTGCTGGATATGGGGGGTGGGTTATCCGCAGGCCCAGCGATGCGCGCGCTCGCCGTGGACTCCTTATCCGTGTACTGCCGCCGTGGCACCGCGTCAAGATAATGGACTAGACCAATCTTGGAGAGGGGCGGCGCGCGCCGGACGCCCGCGTACTCTATTCGAACCGTGCGATACGGCGGTAGGGTGGCGGCTCGCGCTTCGCGTTTCGCGGACCGCGGTGCGTAGCCGCAGACTCCGAGGGGGAGCTCGAATGCCCGATCCGTCGACGACGGCCACGAACCCGTCGCCCTTCGACAAGGACGCCGCGTACCTCAACCAGACGCTCCGGCACGAGCGGATGGAACTGGCCCTGGACGACTCGGTCTCCTTGCAGGCCATAGGTTTCATCATCGTGCGCGCCTGGCTGGCCTCGATCATCCCGGCCGCGCTCTTCGGCATCATCGGCCTGGTCCTGCTGTTCCAGGAGGCGGGCAGCAGCGGCGACGTCGGCGAGTTCGGCGAGGGCGGCGGCGGTGGCGGTCTCGGCGGCGCCGCGTGGATGCTCGGCCTCGCGTTCTTCGGCGGCGGAGCGACCTTCTGGCTGGTGCTGTTGCTGTCGAAGGTCACCGAGCCGATCGGCGAGTGGCGGGTGCTGCTGGCCGACCGCTGGCAGTACGCCGAGTCCTACCACCGGATGATCTCCGCCGCGCTCTACCAGCGCGCGATCCCGATCGCGCTGCAGCACCGGCGGGTCAGGCTCAACGCCCAGGGGCAGCCGATCAAGCACACCGTCGTGCTGGCCGAGGGCGACTATCAGGCCTATGTGACGGTGTTCCCGTACGGCACCAGCCTCTACGTGGGCTGGCAGATGTGGCGCCGGCGCAACGGCGCGCAGCTCATCTCCCGTGCCCTGGTGGACCGGTTCACCGCGGCCAACGTCGTGACCGCGATGCTGCGCACCGACCGGCCGCGGGCGATGCGCGAGGCGGTCCACCTGGCCTGCCGCGAGGCGGTGTACATGGCGGTCACCCCGGAACGTTGGGACCTGGCGCAGAAGGTGGACCTGGGCGAGCTGGTCGAGGAGAGCGCGCTGCTGCTGCCGCACCAGGTGCGCAGCCCGGTGCTGCCGCCGGCGGGAGCGCCGGCACCCGGACCGTCGTTCCGTCCCGCCGGCCCCGCGGCTCCCGCCGGCACGGTCGCGCCCGCGCCGATGCCGCAGCCGAACCAGCCCGGCCAGCCGACCCAACCGGTTCTGCCGATCCAGCCGAACCAGCCGGTGCAGCCGGTCCAGCCCGACGCGCCGCTCGACGAGTCGCAGTCGTAGCAGCGTGCTGACGACGACTCCCGCGGTGCTGTGCACCGGCGACGCGTCCGGTTCGTGGGCGTGGGCGGGCGCGCGGCTGTCCGCGGACGGGCGGATCGCCGCCACCCAGCGCTTCCCCGACCTGCCGTGGGACGAGCGGCACAAGCGGGTCGGCGCCGAGGAGGGGGCCTGGCTCGCGGCGCAGTGGGAGCCGCCCTCGCCCGGCGACCGCCTCGAGGTGCGCTTCGCCACCGGGCCCGGCGCCGACCGGGTGCGCACCGCGCTGCTGGTCCGCGCCCACGCGCCCGGCGAGGCGGCGGTGCGCGAGCTCGCGGCGGCCCGGCTGCTGCGGGCGGCCGACACGAACGACGCGCTGCCGCCGCACGTGGGCTCCGGGGTGATCGAGTCGGAGGCGGAACTGCGCACCTGGCTGGATTATCCGTCGCGGATCGGCGGCTTCGTGGAACTGCGCAAGCACCTGTCCGTCGGCCGGATAGCGCGCGGCGGGACGAGCCTGCGTGCCGCGGTGTGCCACGGGTTCTTCGCCTACGGCGCCGCGTGGGACGCGTGGTGGCGGCGATTCGCGGCGCTGCCGTTCCGCGCAGTGCTCTGCGTCGGCTTCGACGCCTACGACGCGGCGAACCCCACGCTGCAGGGCTATCTGCAGAGCCGCACGCTGGAGCTCGAGGACCTCGCCGTCGCGCGGCAGTCCTCACCGCTCAACCCGAACCCGGTCCCGGCGGAACCGGCCGCCCGGCTGGCCGCGCCCGGCTATCGCAGGGCATTGACGTATCGCGGGCGCTGCTTCCTGGTGCGGATCGCGCTGGTGAGCGAGCAGCCGGTGCCGCCGATGCTGCTGGAGTCGTTGGCGCGCACCATCAGCGTGGAGGGGGCGGTGGCGCCGGTGCACATCGCCGCAGAGGAGATGCAGCTCGCACTGCTCGATCACCGAGCGCTCGGTGCGACCTGGCTGCCGGTCTCCTATCAGCGGCATCTGCACCCGTTCCGGATCGACGCCGTCGACCAGGTGCTGCACTCGCTCGCCGACGTGCCCGAGGCGAGCGCGGTGCTCAGCCTGCCGATTCACTGGCCGGGCATGCCGCCGGTCTTCGACGCGATCGGCAGCGAACTTCGCGCCGACGAATGAGGGGATGGAGAGACAGATGGCGCAGACGTACACGATCGAGGGCACCGCGGACGGGGAGCCGCTTGCTCCGGAGGCGTTGCGGGAACTGCGGAACCTGCTGCGCGACGACGAGGATCTCGATCTCGGTGTGACGCTCAAGGACCGTCCTCCGGCGCCCGGCGAGCAGGGCACGATCCCCGTCGCGGTCGAGGTCGTGGCGGCCTCGACCCCGATCGCAGGGGCTCTCGCGAAGGTGCTCGGCCAGTGGATCGCGAGCAAGCGGGTGGTGTTGAAGGTGACTGCCACCGGGCGCAAGGGCGGCACGATCGAACTGTCGGCGCCGAACGCGGCGGAGGCGGAACGGCTGCTGCGCTCGCTCTCGGAGGATGAAGGGGCGTCGTAGGTGGTCGTGGCAGCCGCCGAACGCTGGCAGGCGCTGCTGGTCGGCGTGGCGAGCAGCGCGCAGGGCGACGACCGCAGCTTCGCGCAGTCGCTGGACAGCCAGGCGGAGTTCGCGCGGGCGATCGAGCGCAACATGCCGGGACTGGCCGAGGACGACCTGATCGTGCTGCCCGAGCCGTGGTACGGGCGCGAGGTCACCGACCGGATCGCCGAGCTGAACGAGGCGCACGACGCGGACGCCAGGGCCGGTCGGCCGCGTCCCGGACTGCTGTTCTACTACTGCGGTCACGGCATGGCGCACGAGGACGGCAGGCTGTATCTGAGTACTGTCGAGTCGGTCGACGACGATCGCAATCGCGCGCGCACCGGCCTCGCGCTGGCCGAGGTGCTGGACGCGGCGCGGGCCACGGCCTGGCGCCGCCCGCGCGTCGTGTGCATCCTCGACTGCTGCTTTGCCGGTCTGGCGATGGAGGATCCGGCTGCGGAGCGCGCGCACCTGCTGATGGCCGTGTCGCGCGACGTCGTGGCCACGCACGATCCGCACGTCCCCGGTCCGACCCATTTCACCGCAGCGCTGGTCGACGTGTTGCGTCACGGCGTCGCGGACGCGGGGGAGTGGATCGATCTGGCGACGCTGCACCGGGAGGCGGAGGCGCGCCTCGTCGCGGTACGCGGAGAGGCGCGCCGACCGTATCAGCGCACGTATCGGGACAGCGGCTCGGTGCGGATCGGCGCGAACCGCGCCGGACCGGCCGGCCGATGAGACCGGGGTCAGAGTGACTCGACCTTGAACGGGTCGTGCTCCGCCAGCAGCTTGTCGAGCCGCGCCTGATCGACGCGCCCGACCAGCCCGGACTCCTCCTGCCTGTCCCTGATCACCTTGGCCAGCGTGATCGCCGAGGTGATGGTGTAGAGCATGCCGATGCCGAGGAAGGCCCGCACCCAGACGTCGACCGCCAGATGCGCGACGCCGAAAAGCGTGGCGCCCGCGGCGACGACGAACGAGGCGACAGTCTGGAAGAAGTAGGCGGCGGTGGTGCGGGAACGCGGTGGATTCGTCATGCCACCAGCGTCCCGTCGCGGTCCCCGGCCGTCATGAGTACGGATACTTGAGCACCGTACTCATGACAGTCGGCGGACACAGCGACCAGGGGCGTCTCGGGGGTTCGTCAGCCCTCGGCGACGAGCACCGGGCGCGGCGCGGGCGCGAGGCGGACCGCGGAGCCCACCGGGAACTCTCCGGCGCGGTGCGAGGGCAGGTCGGCCTTGGCCTCCGAGCCGTCGCCGAGCCGCACGGTGAACCGCGTCGTCGCGCCGAGGAACGTCGCCAGCACGACCTGGCCCTCGCCGGGCAGCCCGGCGGTGCCGGCCGCGTCTGCGGATCCGGCACCGTCCGCCCCGGCCAGCGGCTCGAGGTCGAGCCCCTCCGGCCTGATCAGCACCTTGACGTCAGAGCCCTCGCTCGGGCTCGCGCCGTCCACGGCCAGCTCCCGCCCGGCCACCCGCACCAGGCCGTCGCCGACGATCGTGCCCGGCAGGTGGTTCATGGTGCCGACGAACTGGGCGACGAACGCGGTGGCCGGCCGGTCGTAGAGCTCGGCCGGCGCGGCGCACTGCTCGAGCCTGCCGTCCTTCATCACGGCGACGCGGTCGGCCATCGACAGCGCCTCCTCCTGGTCGTGCGTCACGCACAGCGTCGTGATGCCGAACTCCTGCTGGATCCGCCGGATCTCGTCGCGCAGTTGCAGCCGCACCTTGGCGTCCAGTGCGGACAGCGGCTCGTCGAGCAGCAACACCTTGGGGCGCACCGCAAGCGCCCGGGCCAGCGCCACGCGCTGCTGCTGGCCGCCGGAGAGCTGGTGCGGGTAGCGATCCTGCATCCCGCCCATGCCCACCAGCTCGAGCAGCTCCGAGGCCTGCTTGTCCCGGTCGCGCGCCGGCACCTTGCGCAGCCGCGGGCCGTAGCTGACGTTCTGGCCCGCGGTCAGGTGCGGGAAGAGGCTGTAGGACTGGAAGACCATGCCCATGTCCCGCTTGCTCGCGGGCAGGCCGGTCAGGTCCCTGCCGTCCAGCGAGACGCCGCCGCGGTCGGGTCGGTCGAAGCCGGCCACGATGCGCAGCGCGGTGGTCTTGCCGCAGCCCGACGGGCCGAGCAGGGCCACCAGCTCGCCGGGGGCGAGGGCGAGGTCGAACCCGTCGAGCGCCCGGGCCGCGCCGAAGGACCGGTGCAGGCCGGACAGTTCGAGGCCGACGCCGCGGGAGGAGGTGGCGTCCGCGGCGGTGACGGTGGCGGTGACGGACATCAGGAACTCCGGTTGATGCGGCCGACGGCCCGGCGGCCGCCGAGGAAGGACACGAGGAACAGCACTGCCCAGGACAGCAGCAGGCTGAGCAGGGAGACGGCGGGCGCCAGCTGTCCGCTGGTCGCGCCCTGGCCGTCCTGGACGACCCAGACGGAGAACGGCAGGAACTGCAGGATCGAGGAGATCGTGTACTCACCGAACACCAGCGCCAGGGTCAGGATCGCGCCGGAGAGCAGGCCGCTGCGCAGATTCGGCAGCACCGCCCGCCAGATCGTCACCGGCCACGAGGCGCCGAGCCCGCGCGAGGCCTCGACCAGGGTGCGCAGGTCCACCGCGCGCAGCCCGGCCTCCAGCGCCCGGTAGGCGAACGGCAGCGCGATCAGCACGTAGACGATCGGCAGGATCAGCGGCAGGCTCGCGTTGCGCAGGTCCACCGAGAGCTGGAACAGCGGCGTGCCGGGGTCCTGGTCGGTACCCCAGCCCAGCACCGTGTCCACGCCCACCACGAGCGCGACCGGGCTGAGCACCAGCGGCACCATGGCGAGCGACTCGAGGACCGGCTTGAGCCTGGGCAGGTGCAGGTGCGCCGCGATCATCGCGGGCACCAGCAGCACGTAGAGGATCACGATGGTCAGCAGCGCCACCTGGAAGGTCATCCACACGCTCGGGCCGAAGCCGGAGGCGGAGAAGATCTGGCCGTAGGGCGACAGGCTGAACTGGTGGTTGCGCGCGTCGTAGACGGTGAACCAGAAGGTCGCCGCCAGCGGCACCACGAAGTAGACCGCGAGCACGCCGAGCACGCCGCCGCGCCACCAGCGCACCCGCCGCGCGTCGAAGCGGCGCCCGCGCCGCGGCGCGGCAGGCCCGGCCGCGGCCGGATTCTCGATCTCGGTGAGAGTCGTCACGATTCCAACCACTTCGCGCTGCGCTTGCGCAGCGGCAGGTACACGGCCATCATCAGGCCGCAGATGACGATCGTGTTGACGGCCAGCGCCATGCCCAGGTTGTTCTGGTTCGCGATGACGTTGCCGGACAGGACTGCGTTGATCTGCATGGTCACCAGGGGCACCGAGCCGCTGGTGAGCGCCTGGGCCGTGGCGTAGGCGGCGAACGCGCTGCCGAAGCAGAGCACGAATCCGCCGAGCGCGGAGGGCAGCAGCAGCGGACCGCCGACGTGCCGCCAGTACTGCCAGGCGCTGCCGCCGAGGTTCGCCGAGGCCTCCTTCCACTGCGTGCGCAGCCCGTCCAGGGCCGGCAGCGTGGTGAGCACCATCAGCGGCAGCAGGAAGTACGGGTAGACCACCTCGATGCCGCTGAACGTGCCGAGCTGGAACGAGGGCCACACGTGCTGGATCCAGGACTGGAACACCCCGCCGGTGCCGATGGTGGCGATGAAGCAGAACGCCAGCGGGATGCCGCCGAAGTTGGCCAGCACGCCGGAGGCGGTCAGGATCGCCTGCTTGAGGATCCGGCCGCGGGACTGGGCGATCGCGTACGCGGCGACCAGGCCGAGTATGGCCGAGATGACGGCCGAGAGCAGCGAGAGGCGCAGCGAGTCGAGCAGTCCGGTGAGATAGATCCCGTGCCAGGAGGCGGTCAGGTTCGACAGCGAGACAGAGGTCTGCTGCGTGACGGGGTCGGTCGCGTGCAGGCCCTCCCAGAGCAGAGCCCAGATCGGCAGACCCAGCGCAATGGCGCAGTACCCGAGGAGCGGCAGGACCGCTCCCCAGGCACCGAGCTTCTTGCCGAAGCGGATCATCAGCCGAGCGCCGTGGCCCAGCCGCTGGTGAGCGCCGCCTGCGCGGCGTTCTGCTCCGCGGAGGTCGGGATGGCGACCGTGCCGGTGACGGTCGGCAGGTTCTTCTCCGCGGTCGCGTCGAGGGTGCCGGCGCTCTGCATGGCCGTGAACTCGGACGGACGGGCGAAGCCGCCCATGAAGTCGTTCTGGCCGACGGTGGAGTACAGGTACTCCTCCCACAGGCGGGCCGCGGCCGGGTGCGGCGCGTACTTGTTGACCGCCTGGTCGTAGAACGCCGAGTAGTGGCCGTCGGACGGGATGCTGACCGTCAGGTCGATGCCCTTGGCCTTGAGGTCGGAGGCGAACTGCGAGTTGTTGAACTCCCAGTCGATGGTGATCGGGGTCGCGCCGGACTGGATCGTCGACTCGGTGTCGGTCACCGGGTTGTACTCGCCGTTGGCCTTGAGCTTGGCGAAGTACTGGATGCCGGGCTGGATGTTGCTCAGCGAGCCGCCGTTGGCCAGCGCCGCCGCCCACACGGCGCTGAACGCCGCGTTGGCGGTGGTCGGGTTGCCGGACATGGCGACCTTGCCCTTGTAGTCCGCCGTGTAGGCCGGGTTGAGCAGGTCGGCGAAGGTCTTCGGACACGGTGCCGGAGCGACCTTGGCCGCGTCGCAGGCGATGGAGATGTAGCCTCCGTAGTCGCCGTACCAGGCGCCGTTCGAGTCCTTGAGGTCGGCCGGGATGTCCGACCAGGTGGAGACCTTGTAGTCGGCGAACAGGCTGGTGTAGGGCACAGCGTGCGAGTTGCCGACGTCCACGACGTCCGGCGCGGACGAGAGGCCCTTGTCGTGCTGCAGCGCGGTGATCTCGTCGCCGGAGGAGCCGTTCGGGTTGGCGTCGGTGATCTTGATGCCGTACTTCGCCTGGAAGTCCTTCATGATCGTGCCGTAGTTCGCCCAGGTGGCCGGGATGGTGATGAGGTTGAGCGAGCCCTCCGCCTTGGCGGCGGCGACCAACGCGTCCATGCCGCCGCCGGCCGTGGCCGAGGTGGCCTTCGACCAGTCGGTCTTCGAGCCGGCGGCCGAATCGCCCGCCGAGGAGCCCTTGCTACTGCTGCAGGCGGTGGCGGCCAGCGCGACGGCGGCGGCCGCGCACGCGAGCTTGGCTGTGCGATGCATCGAGATGTCAGCCTTCTGTGTCAGAGGACGTCGGTGCGTCCGGTGCTGGTGTGCTGCGGTGATGCCGGTGTTGTCAGTCCTCGTCGACGAGCGCCGGGAACCCGGCCACGTCGGCGAGCACCGCGGTCGCGCCCGCCGCGGCGAGCGTCTCGCGGTCGTGCGCGCCGGTGAGCACGCCCGCGACGATGCGGGCCCCGGCCGCGAGGCCGGAGCGGATGTCGGAGGCCGTGTCGACCGCGAGGCGCTCGGCGGCGGCCAGGATCATGTCGGGGTGCGGACGGCCGCGGCCGCCCACCTCGCCCGGGGTGAGGGAGAGGTCGACCAGCTCGTGCCAGCCGAGGTGCTCGAGCAGTGCGTCCGCGGTGCTGCGGGAGAAGCCGGTGGTCAGCGCCACCTGCACGCCCGCCTCGCGCAGCGCGGCGAAGCAGTCCCGCGCGCCGGGCAGCGCCCGGGTGAGCGCGACCCGCTCGCCGTAGGCGGTCTCGAAGGCCGCGTTGCCCTGCTGCGCGGCCGCCTCGTCGCCCGGGAACAGCGCGCGGAAGACGGTGATCTTCGACTCGCCCATGGTGTCGAGCACGTACCGGGTCATCCGGGCGCGCTCGTCCTCGGCGTCGACCGCGAGGGCGTCCAGCGCCGCGGTGAACGCGGCGAGCACCAGTCCGTCGTCGGCCACGGTGGTGCCGGCCATGTCCAGGCAGGCCAGCCGGATCGGGGGGTTGTCGGTCATGGCAGATCCAGAGCGTCGAAGGTCTCCCCGGCGATCCCGGCGGAGCAGGTCATGCCGCGCCCGCCCGGCGCGGTCACGGCGATCACGCCGTCGCGCACGGTCGAGCGGTGGTAGATC